>JAEEGL011880440.1_pt1 | contig 11678 bp, 8 predicted proteins | sample 9134231 | NCBI WGS metagenome assembly JAEEGL01 (sample SAMN16246548, study PRJNA631951) | gut metagenome | biome: gut microbiome; feature: rumen; material: fiber-attached | host: Bos | place: Iran: Karaj | collected 2018-10 | reverse complement strand
TCTTTTCCACGCGAATTTTGTGAATCAAAGAATTGAAAAGCTTCCTGTTCACTATCTGTAACAATTTTTACTAACGTACACTCGTTAAGCACATAAGAAATATATCGTTCTAATACAACATCATCAATTTCTGAAATTTTCCTAGTGATTGTTTCCATGTTGTCGATTATTGCTCTTGTTGAAAGCTCATTATACTCAGCATTAAAAAGTTTTGACATATTTCTATACTCTTCATTTTTTGTCCTCTTATAAAAGCAGTAGAGCATAATAGATAAGGTTGTGAGACGTTGTTGGCCATCAACAACATTCATCTTCTCATCTATTTTATGTAACACTACTGATCCGATTCTGTATTCAGACACTTTATTTTGAAAAGCGCTATATGTATCAGATACTAAAGTTAACGCCGATTTCGTACTCCATCTATATGGTCTCTGATATCCCGGAATGATTAGATTATCATCTAGGATTTCTCTGACTGACACTATGCATAAATTATTACTCTCTAACATATTCTCACCATTTTCTTAATCTATTATCGTTCCTGAAAGCTCTATCGGTTCTTATACCCTACATACTGTTCTTTTCGGTTCATCATCAACCCTCCGCAATGTTAAAATACTCCATAGCCGTTTCAACACATTCACGAATCAATGCTTCGTGCTTCTTATAATCATCGAAGTTCTGCAGTTTTACGCGATACTGTCTCCAGCGGCTCTCATAGGTCACATCTAAACCTGCATCCTCGATTTTCTGAGAAAGCTCAGGGCTCTCATTTGTCTTGAAAATAAAATGTAGGAAAGATTTCTTCGGCTTAAAGGAAATAAAGTTCTTTGCAATACCGTCTTTTGCAAGACCTACGTAGAACTTGTTGTATTTCAATTCATATCCAGCTGTATACTGGCCAAGGTCAGCAAAAATCGCATCAACATCTTTCATAATCTTCTTTGTAGAGCGATTTTCCCAATAATTACGATCCGTAATCTCATATTCGTCTTCCTCATCGGTTCCAGGTGTTACTCTGTCGATAACCTTTGTAAACGCAAGGGAAATATCGTCTCCAACTTTATATGCAGATACTTGAAGTGCAATAAGAGGAATAGCTCCATTAAAAAGACTGATGACATTCATAAAGCGACCGGTAATCTCCTCAGCAACAATTACCGCACAGTGATCATACTGAGGATAACGTTTCTTCTCAGTATCCCAATATTCTATAGTTCTGATAATATGACTTGGATCTGTTGCTCCAAGCTGGATCTCAATTTCATAACGACCATCATTATCAACAGTACCCATAAGGATATCAAGTCGCCCACCTGCAGGTTGAATTCTCTCACGCTGAATAGGAGTAAGTTCGCCAAGCCCTAAAGACTCTGGGTGCTCAAATATGAACTTCTGAATAAGATCCTCCTTTATCTCAGGATGATTTTTTAATGATATTTTCTCTAAACTAACTAATTTTGCCATGTTCTCAGCTCCTTTTAGTTTTTATTTAAACTATACTACCTTTGTCTCTACCTTTTGCCTAATCTCCTTTACTCTATCGGTTCAAGTAGTTTACTTTTTTATTATGGTCTTTAGCATACTGAATCTCTGACCGTATATTATCACAAATATAACCACCAACATTGATTACGAATATTTCATCTGCCATATCTATCTTACGCTTGTGCATATCATCAAGCATTTCCTTCGTCTTAGTAAGGGTTCCTTCATCCATGTTCTCCCAGACTTCAGAATCTCCAGAATGGCCGAAGATGCCAACACTGATAACAATATTGCCTTCCAATGTAAGTCTCTTCTGAGCTTCCATAAACTCATCTTTAAAGCGTGTGCTGCCACATAACGTTACCACATTGTATTTTCCAACCATAACAATCAGTTCAACTCCCCTATTTCCTCAACTTTAATGCAATTAGTTATTGCCGGAGCACAATCAAAGCTACCATTATATCCCATTTCACGCTCTCTTTGACATTTTGAAACTCTCTCTTTTAGCTCATCTATTGAATTGACACCAAACAGGATAAACATATTTTTGCAAAATTTCTTAGATCTCATTCTTTTCCAATCAAGTCCCTTTTCTTTTGCATAAACATAAAACGTCGGGAACCAATAGTCCACCAAATAATGCTTTTCATCAATTTGTAAATCTAACGCGTCATAAACCTGATATAAAAACAAATCTGCTTGAGCAATTGCTTCTTTGGAGTATATTGGAAGTTTTTCCCTCTCATTAAAAATAGTATCTCCCAACAACGTAAAAAATTTATTCTTGTCAGTTTTCGGCTTATAATAATCTTCTATCATATAACTGTAATACCTAAACTCCGTATAATTGCATATTTCAGTGCTACCGCCAAAATTACTTCTATTCAAAAAATAAGTATGCGCCAACATATTGTTCATTGCTGTATAATCTTTTATGTGTCTCAAGTAAACAAAGGTAAATATAAATATTTCCCACCAATGAATTTTAAAAATATCAATATCTCTATCCGAACCTGATAATTCATTTGAATCATTCAAATTATTCACATTAGTTGTATAATTATATCCCTCTTCGATAAAATCAATAATGTAATCTGAATAATTATCATCCACTTCTGAAAGTGCTTGCAAAAAATCAAGATAATAATCTCTAACTCTTTTGGTCTCGTTGAAGGATTTATATTCATCTTCCGGCTTTATACCCCTTACATAAAAAGTCTTCAGCACTTTAAAATATTCCGTCTTAAATCTTGATATGCAACTTCTACGCTTAATATCTGTTTTACTATCCTTAATTTGCTTTATCAGATCCGCCAATGGAAAAAAATTTACAGACTCCTCCTCTAACCATTCTGGTATCTTTCCCAAAGCCGGCTTTGCGTTTAGCGGCTTATTATAAATATTTCTTAGAAGCTTTTCATATTCCTCTTCATACCTATTCTCATCAGATAAATCAATATATATACGTGTTTTTATATATGTCGGAACATAGGGATTACCATTTTCATCCTTCTCAGCAATTATCGGGATGAATTTCTGTTGCCCCATATTTCCATACACTTCGCTTGAGATAATAACAGTTTCATCCCCAACTCCACCCGTTCTATTATTTGCTTTATCCGCATATGCTTTATCACATATAATTAGGACTTTTGTGATTTCTGGATCATTGACACTTCTTTCCATAAACGCATACTTGTCCTGACCTTCTTTTAAATCCCATTTATCTAGGACAACTTCTACCCCGTGTGAAACAAGGCGCTGAGCTAAAGCAAGCACCATATCCCCGCTGCTCCATGAATATGAAATAAAAATCTTTGGTTTAAATTCGTTTTCCATTATTCCCCCTAATCCTTTTCAAAAGATATGAGCTATAGCTTGACAAAATAATCAAGCGATAGCTCATATAGTCGTTTTACTCTTCCATTATGCCCTTTAAAACATCATAAAGAGCCTTTGCCTCATCAGCAGAAAGTGTAATGCCTTTTCCCATCTTTTCATGGTCTGGAGACCAGTCACGTATATCATATTTAGGAGTCGCCTCATTCCATGAAATGAGATTTAATTCTTTTTTCCAGCCCTTTGTGCTCTCTGAAAGAACTCCTATTTCTTCTTTAATATCAAACTTAATACCTGGCATTTCAATCATCCCCTTTCTTTGGCTTCTTTCCCTTGCCGGCTATAACCTTCCCAAGTTCTTCCCTTTTTTCCGTCTTCCATGCTCTTAATCCATTAGTACTATTCCCAGTTACAAAAGCTGCTGCTGTTGATGCACTCTCAAAAACAATATCTTCATCAATAATAAATTCTTTCATTTTGGTGTTATTTCTAGCCTTGACAGCTTCACTAGGAATTTTTTCTGAATATACTTCTTTTACTCTACTTCCTTTAAGTACTGTAACTTTCCCGTCTTTACTTATAACTCCTTTAGCATCGAATTGATTTTCTCTTCCTTTAAGATAAATTTTCATGTGCCTATTCTCCCATCACCTATTTTACATTATATTTTTTCTCTATTTGTGCAATTTCATCACTACTGAGACCATATAATTCAAATACAAGTTGATCAATTTCCTTCTCATATTCATCTATAGGAAGCTCATCATTATCAGCACGTTTTTGCAAAATAATATCCACAAGCTCAGCTATTCGTTCTTTTTTCTCCTCTGAACCAGCATCCATATTAGGAAATTTAAACGGCTTAATATATGCGGTCTTAAAATAATAATAATTATTATTAAATGCTGTGCTCGTTTCCTTTATAAAGTGGTAAAACAGGCTACTATTTAAAATGCCATAATAATACAGAATATCTGATTTAAACTCATCCTTTATTATCAACATATATCCACCTGCATCTGGATACATCGATTTTGTATCCAATGCAAAATTACAGTAATTCTGCAATTGAGGCGTAATTAATTTATCAGCATCAAGTATTCTTTTTTCTCTGGCTCTATGCAAACTATACCAATACTTTGGATTTGTTTTATATTTCACCTTCTTTTCTAATAGTTCCTCTTTAAATAAAGAAAGATACTCGTATGTCTTAGGAAACTGTTCAATCATCTCCTCTTCTTCATATGGAACGGTTTTACCTTTTTCATTTGTTTTATGCGGATAAATAATATATAAAGTATTCTGAGGTTGTAAGTACCTTCTAATATTTTCACCTTTCAAGACTGGTTTCATAATAGCAGCTTCCAGTTCTACATCTTTTCCAATCTCATTTGAATACCCATAAAATGTATCGCCTTCTATTCGTCCCTCCATAATAAACTTATCGTCTCCAAGGGTTATAACTCCTTGATAAATTCCCTCGAAAACATCCAACAAGTTTACGTTAGTAGAGTTGATTTTTTCAACGATACTATTAGTTGACTCAGTTGAAAAGCTCCAAGTTGAGCCTAAATCTTTCCACTCCTTAGTCATAAACTCTAAACCGGACATATCTTTGGTCTCTACTTCAGCATACTTTATCAGCGGATTATTCCTAGAATAAAAGAATATGCCTGTATAAGTCGTAGCAGTCTCAAACACCTGATTAACTCCAAAGCTAACAACTTTTGATAATCCCTGGCGTTCCTTTAAATATTCGCGTAGCCCCTTCCCATATCCTACATTCAAAAATCTATGCGGCTGAATGAACGCACACTGACCATTAGTCGTCATTAATTCAAATGCTTTCTCAACAAAAAGTACATATATATCAAACTTGCCTGTAGCCGTCTTATATTTCTTCTTTAACACTTCTGCAGCACTCTCATCCAAGTTCTGAATCTTAATATATGGAGGATTGCCAATTACTATGTCAAAACCTCCATTGTCCTTAAAAACTTTTGGAAAATATAGCTGCCATAAAATGAATGGAAGTGAAGGATTCTTAATGGCCTCATAATAATCTGACAGCAGCTCATTACTGCCACTCAATTGCTCTGCTACAATCTGATAATATATATTTTTTATTTGTTCCTTTATTTCTTCCTTTTCGTTGTGTTCCTTAACAAAAAACAATTTATCTTGCAACTCTATGAGTTTTTCAATAAGAGTGTCTACACCTAAGATGTTAAACAAATTATATTGATATCCCTCGTCATTATTCAGAACCTGACTTTTTGTTATAAGCGTGGTTCCCTTGAATTCATCAACAAGGCTGTCTCCACAAATAATATTACACTCCAAATTAGGTAACTGGCGCGGCTTCGAATGCTCGTCAAATGCACCATTTGTGTTTCCTTCAGTTATTTCATCATCAATAACAATTGATAACCACAAGCGGAGTTTAGCTATATCTACCGCGCTCGGCTCTATATCACATGCAAAAATGCAATTCTTGATTGTATTTATCTTAAGATCATATAGCTTTCTTCCATATGCAATAAATGATTTCTTCTGGAAATTATTCATTCCAATGGACATATATGCCGTAAGAGTTTCTCTGGCTTTAACAATTTCATTAAGCATACCAAGAGGAAATGCGCCTGAACCAACAGCCATATCTGCCACTTTAACGTTCTTAAGGAGCTCATCAATCTCCTCTAGACGATTTACATTCTTCTTAAAGCTAAATATTTCCTCAGAAATATATAATTCTTTATCAGTATCAATTTCATAGTGATATTTTCCATTATCATCAAATACTTTTTTAGTCTTTTCTGTATCTTCATCCTTAAAGAAATCACCATATAAAATATAATCTCTTATAGCAGCCTCACTTATTCCAGTCTTTTCAACCAAATAATTGATAAGTGTCTCCTGACACATATAATGGACTATTTCTCTAGGAGTATAGAACGCTCCCTTTGATTTTCTATCCTTTACGTCGAGTAGGTTTTCAAATACTTTACCAAGCATCTCAGGGTCAATAGCGACTTCTCGCTCCATAGGCTCATCTTCATTCATGGTGAAGTTATATCTGTCGAAGATATCTAAAATACCATCAGCATCTCTACCTTTTTCATCAACGTTTGAAAAAATCTCATTTGGAATATTGAAATCATTATGTTCCCAGTCATAATTATCCAGTTGTTCAAACAATCCACCATTTAAGAATGGTATTCTACGGTGGAATGGCGCATAAAATCCGTTTTCTCCACGGTTCAGGTTAAGACCCGTGTAGAACAATGGTTCCAAATAATCGTCAAAGAAATTCTTTCCAGCAGCAATGCATCCTTTGAAAATTTGGCGCATAAAATCACGTGGACCAGTACCCCAAGGGTCACCTTTTACACATGTAGCAAGAATCGCTTCATCCTCATCTGATATTGCCTGTAGTGCAGCCACATTTATCTTATACTTATCTTCTTCAACCTTCTGATAAACTTGAGGAACAATTTCTCTAGACTTTGCACCTTTAGCATAAAAAGCATTATTATATTCCTTTTCAGTAAGAACTACTGGTATTGCATTTACACCAAGCCATCCCTTTTTCTGAATGAAATATAAGAATACAATCTGACCGAGCAGCTTTTTAGCAAACTGCTCAGATGTAAACCCTCTGGTCTTCGCTTCAATAACAAAGTCCTCATTTCCATCAAGGTATTCTCGTAAATCATGATACTTTTCAACATACTTATCAAAGAAATCCTTTGTAACCTTCTCTACGCTAAATGCATCCTCAATCTCATCTAGACTAGGACGTTCGTTATCTTCATCAAATATAGGAAACAGCCTCTGCAAAGCTGTTGTACAAGGCTCTTTTTCTCCAACAAGATATGAATATCTCTTAGCAGGCGTAAGTTTCTGGTCAACCTTTCCTTTAGAGAACTCATAATCCATTCTAATGAATGATAAACGCCATTTTTCAGGTTCTTCCGCTGTATAAAAAGCAACAATAGCGCCTGCACAACCATTACGTTCAATAAGCGTTTTAACAAAGTTTCTCTGCATACTTCTAGCACGTTCTACAGTCTCTCCTCGATTAAGATTAACTGAAAGAACCGCTATAACATCACCATCATCAGTTATATAGTTACCAATGTGATAGTACCCTGCAACGTAGAATGAAAAATTACTGTACTCCTTGTTGTATGTGTTTGGTGCTACCAGCTGAATATCATTTAAGAATTCTCTTGTAAATCCAACAAATTCATCATGGACATATTTGTTTTTAAGAACCTTCTCAAATATCTCTTGTTTTCTGCTCATTTTACTTATCTCCCTTCAGATAGCATGACAATATAACCTGCTTCTCACCGTCAACAGTATAAGCTGCCACCTGCTGTCTTCCACCCAAATACTTTTCATCAAGCATACCTACGATCTTGTAATATGCTTCTACGCCATCTTTCGCAGTGCTGATTTCCTTAAGAATCTTCTTTGTATCAGCCGCAGGAATATCTCCATTTTCCCAAGCCTCAATCATTTTCTTGATATTATCCTCTTGGTCATCTGTGAAATCCTTTATACTTTGCAAACTACGTAGTGTTCTAATCATCTTTGTATCATTACTTCCGCCCGCTTTTTTAGCCGTAGTAATGATTTCTTCCTCAACCAGTGATTTATCAAATGCATCGTTGTTAGAATCATAGTGATCAAAATAATTCTTGCCAACAGCAAGCTTCTTTTCATCTGGCTCGCATTTTAGATAATCTATAGCATCGATAAACGATACTTCCTCAGAATCATTATTCTGGCAGATAAAGAACGACTTTAAAGCACCTTTTCGTATGAAAGTTATGGTAGCTTCATCTTTTATCTTTTCAGAAGCACGTCCTGTCTTTGCTTTTCTAGGTAGCCTCTTAATCTTCTCGAACAAATCTTTATCGTTATCTCTTATCTGTCTGATAATAGCAAGATACTGAAGCTCAGGATTTGCGCTCTCTTCCTCTGTATTTAAATCCATATTCAAGTCATTAAACAGTTTCTGAGATGACACTTCCTCTTCCTCGGACAGATACTTAAAGTCTTCACCAAGTGTGTCATGGAAGACTTGCAGTTTTTCTATAATCCTGTCCTTTAAAGGTAAATGCTTACTTGTAGCAGCAGTAGGGAAGAAATTAAATACATAAATCTGCTCATGCTCTGTTCCTACACGGTTAATACGTCCAACACGCTGCATAATACGAGTCGGATTCCATGGTAAATCATAGTTTATAAGAGCATTTGACCTATGAAGGTTTATGCCTTCTGCCAAAACATCTGTAGTAATCAAGACGTCATATAAATCCTCTTTATCTTTAAACTTAGGATTAAAGCTCTGTTCAATCAGGGTTTTCATGATGTGATTACTTGAACCTGTGTAAGAGATAACACGCTCTCCAAACAGTTCATTAAGCTCTCTTTCAAGATATTCCGCAGTTTCTTTTGATTCTGTAAATATAATCTTTTTATTACCAATAAGTTTCTTATTGGTCTTGAGTTCTTCTTTGAACTGTAAGAGCTTAGGGTCTTCCGTGATTGTATCCCATGTTTCTTTTAAGTATTTCAGTTTGCTCAAATCCCACTTTAAGTCCTTGATAAACTTCTCATCAAATTCCTCAGACTTAAAATGCATGACAAGTTCATCCTCAACAAGTGCCATTAATTTATCATCATCACCACTATCGAGCATGTCATATACATCAACTTTTTTACTAATATATACTTCGCCCTTTTCATACATATCTATGAACTTTTCATAGGATTCTTCGAATCTGCGAAGAGTATTTTTAAATGCAAAGAAACTGCTTTCTAGTCTCTTTACCAAAACCGATTTCATGAATCCGCCCATATTATGCTGTGCAGCTAACAAGGAAGCATACTTCTTTGTATCCTTCAAATAAACCAATGGCTTATATCGTGAATACTTGAAGTTTTTGATTAATTCTACAGTATCATTGAAGACGTTATTTGTATCCTCGTCAAATACATAAGCAATAGGTTCAGGCGTCCCAAGTTTAGGGAACTTAAGCCCTTGCCTCTCCAAATCATCTTTATAATATTCAATAATTTCACCTCTAGTACGTCTAATCATAATATGTCGGAGAATCTTATCTCTGATTTCCTCAGAATTAGCACGCACTTGATCAAGATACATCTGTGTACCTTTGGTATATTTATTTTCCTTACTTCTCAAATTTCTGAAGAACTGCTCAATGTTCTTAACGCCAACAATCGTACTGTTATGTTTAGGCTGGAATAAAGTAATCTGGTTTTCAATATCGCTTGAATAGTTGTTAATTGGTGTTGCAGATATAAGAACAACCTTTTTTCCATAGCAAATCTTATGAAGCTGACTGAAGCTCTCAGTCTGGCTATTACGGAATCTGTGAGCCTCATCAATAAATACATATCTGTATTTATCTACATCACCTTTTTCAAGAATTCTATCCAGTTTTCCAAGTGACTCTACTTCTGCCGCAACATCAAACTCAAGGAGTACGTCCTTCCAGTAGTCAACAAGAACAGGAGGACAAATTATAAGCTTGCGACCTTTCCTTAAGCTTTTCGCTAACATTGCGCAGATATATGTTTTTCCAAGACCTACTACATCAGATACAAATACACCGTTGTATGCCTCAAGAATTTTCTTTGCCTGAACAACTGCATCAATCTGATATTGTAGTCTCATGTATCCATCAGGAAGTAAATCTTCTGCAAGCATATCTCTATCCGCATTAATTTCTTCCTTGAAGAACTCATATAAAGTCTTCAAATAGATTTCATATGGAGTTATATCATTTCTAAGCCATGTGCGCTTTTCTACTGCTTCAATGTATTCTTCAGTAATAGACACACCTTTAGCCCATAACTCTTCAAATTTATCTAATGCAAAGTGTACATCGCTACTGTCTTTTAACTCAACATTGAACTCAAGATTATTCTGAAGCCCAGCCTCTGAGAAGTTACTAGAACCCGTAATAACAGTTCCATAAGTATCTGGCACCTTGTCTTGATCCTTACGCATGATATACACCTTTGCATGAATAGGTGCATCAACATACATTCTCATTTCTAGCTTTCCGTTTTTTAACCACTCAATAAAAGTACGAACTCCCTGCTCAATAGCAGACGTAGTAGCTGACTTGTTAAACTCATCTTCTACATTTTCTGCAAAAAATTCTTTTGCCTCTTTCATTGTTGGCATTTCATATGCAACTTCTGAACGAGCCTTATCAATAATCTTAACAGTATATTTATCAACATTCAGACCAACCAGGATTCTAATCTTTTCAACATCATCCATGGCCTCATACATTCTGAAAAAGCCACTCGTCCTAAAATAGCCTACAAGAATATCGAAGAACTGAGTATTACTCTTCAAGATATTACTGAATCGACTATATAAATCTCTATCTGGTTCATTTGTAAAGAACTTTAAATCATTTTGAGGCATAATCTTAATTCCTTTCTTTACCTACCCATAGGTGTACTGTGACTTAATTGTACAAAAATTAATGTCCCTAAAAATGGACTATTCACAAATCGCTCCCGCTTATTATTTACTCTTATCAATACTTATTATGTCTCCAAAATCGCAATCCAATTCTAAGCATATCTTCTCCAAAACACTCATGGACACAGTCTCACCCCTGCTCATCTTGGCAAGTGTACTACTGCTGATTCCGATGTTTTCATTTTCAACAAGATCCATCTTTTTCATATTCTTGTCAATCAATAATTTCCATAATCCGTTATAAGATACAGCCATATAATTCCTCTCTTATGGGGATTACCCATCATAGTGAAGGACCCGAAAGTCCTCATTAATAGTCCTAGTTTAAATTATACGCCCGCATTCGCATAATATCAAACGAGATTTTCGACTTTTCGAAAGTTGACTTCGAATTGATTGGAATGGAATTTTGTTTTTATAACATTATTTTTATAAGAGAGTTTCCACAGGATTCCCGCTCCGCACACCACCAGCTTCGATAGTGTTAGAGCGCGGCTACGAAAAGTGACGAGCAATGTTTTTTTGTACAAAACGCTACCATTCGCTCGTTGGTGGCACTCCCCCAGTCCCATTGAACAAGCTAAACGCTTGGCTACGCAATTCTTACAAATCACTTTATTTTGCTGTTGGAGTTTTCTTCAGAAATGAAAAAAGAGGAGAACCTATAAGTTGTACTGGTCAAGATTTTTGGTAACACTTTGGTCCGAAAATAACTACTTTGATCTTGCCTCCATAGGAGTCAAATATCCATTAGCTGAATGTGGTCTTACATAGTTGTACCAATTCATATATCTTCTTGTCATTTCAT
>JAEEGL010679112.1_pt1 | contig 11678 bp, 12 predicted proteins | sample 9134231 | NCBI WGS metagenome assembly JAEEGL01 (sample SAMN16246548, study PRJNA631951) | gut metagenome | biome: gut microbiome; feature: rumen; material: fiber-attached | host: Bos | place: Iran: Karaj | collected 2018-10 | reverse complement strand
TAAAACCTTTAAACGATGGATTAAAAATCAGGAGAATTTTTACTTCTTTGTCTCCTAAAATTAACCCATATTTTAACCCATTTTTGAACTTTAACCCATTTTTAACCCATAAAAACCGGTATAAAACATGTTAAACTCAAACAAACCGAGTTAAATAAAAAACCCCGGAAACCAGTGTGTTTTCGGGGTTTGTAAGCAATTATTATCTCTTGCTGAACTGAGGCGCACGTCTCGCAGCTTTGAGACCGTACTTCTTTCTTTCCTTCATACGAGGATCACGGGTAAGGAATCCTGCCTTCTTGAGTGTGGGTCTGAACTCCTCATCAACGGTGAGCAATGCTCTTGCGATGCCGTGTCTGATGGCACCTGCCTGGCCTGTGTATCCGCCGCCGCGTACATTTACCTGTACATCATACTTTGCAGTGGTATCGGTAGCCGCAAGGGGCTGACGAACTATAACCTTAAGGGTCTCCAGACCGAAATAATCATCTATATCTCTTTTATTGATGGTAACCTTACCTGTGCCGGGCATCAGATAAACCCTGGCTACGGAAGACTTCCTTCTGCCTGTTCCGTAATATTTATTTCCTACCTTTTTAGCCATTACACTATCTCCTTCTCAAACTGAATTAAATATCAAGTGTCTCGGGCTTCTGAGCTGCCTGCTTGTGCTCAGGTCCGGCATAAACATAAAGCTTCTTGTACATTCTTCTGCCAAGGGGTCCCTTGGGAAGCATACCCTTGATAGCAAGCTCTACAACCTGCTCGGGCTTGTTAGCCAGCTTCTCACGAAGCTTTGTCTCTTTCATGCCACCCACATAATCGGAATGATGATAGTAAACCTTCTGATCAAGCTTCCTTCCGGTTACGGTCACCTTATCTGCATTCACTACGATCACGAAATCACCGCAGTCAGCATGAGGTGTATAAATAGGCTTATTCATTCCCCTCAAAACCTTTGCAACTTCTGCTGCAAGACGTCCGAGAGTCTTTCCTTCAGCGTCCACTACATACCATTTTCTCTCGATGGTGGACTCATTGGGCATATATGTATTCATAACTCTAACCTCTCTTTTTAAGATCCTTTGCTTCTTTCCGAATGACAACCGTGGAAAGTATCTGTATCATTCCGAAGAGTTCAACCCTAGGGATCTCTCAGTCCAAATTCATTAGTTCCGTACTGTGCTGTGAATCTCTCACGAAAACCGGGATCCCACTCCCTAATCTCATAAAGATCTTCCATGAATGCCTTTGTCGGGGCAGACAAAAGACATCTGTAAGCGACAGACTGTGATATAATACACCCTACTGCCCCTGTCTGTCAACAAAAAATCAGCCCGTTTACAAATAAATTTCACGAGCTGATCCAAAACCACTATATACTGTACTTACCGATGATATGAAACACAAGGGGAAAGACTGCTTTCCGGTCAAAGAATACGGTATCTGACCAGCATCAGGCCGCAGGCCGGAGCTGTAGGGCCGGCCTTACTTCGGTCACAGCTGTTCAATATCTCCGGCACAGCCTCAGGATCCAGGGTTCCCCGTCCCACTTCCATAAGGGTGCCTGCGATGATCCGCACCATATTATACAAAAAACCGGTACCGCTGACTCTTATGACGATCTCTCTGTCCCTTATGCGACGTTCAGGCCGTCGGATCCCGGCCCGGACACACCGGTCCGTATCACCCGTTAAATCCGGATCGCCGGACGTTAGATCCAACAAAACCGGTCCATCGAACACCAAAGCATCCTCCAACCGTCTTTCTTCCACTTCTATGTCGGTAATGGTCCGCACCGTGCTTTCCACCTGCGTCCCTACAGTACAGAAAGATGCGAAATCATGTTCCCCGGCAAGATATGACGCCGCCTTTTTCATGGCAGCAAGATCCAGATCATAATGAGTGAAAAACGAATACCGATCCCTTAACGGATCGGGAAAGGACGAATTGAATATCCTGTATTCATAAGTCTTCACTGTCTTTACAAATCTGGGATGAAAATCCTCCGGTACCTCAAAGGACTCTCTGACCCGGATATCCTGCGGCAGCCTCTGGTTTAAGGCATAGGAAATCTTTTCCGCCGGGATCTTTGTATCACAGTCAAAAACAGCCAGATTGCACAGAGCATGGACTCCGCTGTCAGTCCTGCTGGCGCCGGAAACCTTTATCTCGGATCCCAGCAGATCACTCAGAGCTTCATTCAGTTTCTCTTCTATGGTGACACCCGACGGCTGGATCTGCCACCCGCAATAATCCGTGCCGTCATATGCCACCACCAGCATCACTCTCATATTATTTTTTCTCCGGCGCGTGATATCTTCGATTTGCCGAAGATTATTTGATCACATTTACCACTGCCTTATACTTCCTGCCTCCCAGATTATACGTAATCTTTAAACTGCCATTCTTCGTATTATCTTTATTGAAGGCAAGTATGACAGTACCGTCGCTGTCTGCCACTGCATCAACCAGTACCTTACCACTCTTAAGTGCTGTCTGTGTCTTTTCCTCCAGCTTTTGCATTAAAAACCTTCATTCCGTCTTTGCTTACGGATCTCGATACGCTTGAGGGCACCTTCCCATTCAGCCTTCTCGGCTTCGGTGATCAGCTCCAAACCATAACGAACAGGCGTGGGCTTACCTTCATCGTCCACGCACACCTCGGTAAAATATGCACGGTTTATGGGATGCCTGACCCCGGTGAATTTATCTTCAACATACACATCCACCCGGACTTCCATGGAGGTACGTCCCACATAGGTCAGGCGTGAGATAATGACTACCAGTTCATTGATATAGGCACCCTTTTTAAACTGAAGATTATCACATGCAGCCGTAGTCACCATGGCGCTGCTGTGTCTCAGCGCAGCGATCCCGGCCACCTCATCCATCCACTGCATGAGTCTGCCTCCAAACAGCCGGCCGCTGCCGTTTATGTCTTCATAGTGGATCATCTTCATCCACTCTGATCTGGAGTAATCCACTGTCCTTTTTTCTCTCGTGTCTGTCATGAAAATCTCCGTGTAAGATCCTTCCTGTTGCTTCGCAACCCCTCGCCGGGGCGGCATCACACCATTTCATGGTGTGATATGCGTCGCTTCGCTCAGGATGACAAAATGGCTCAGGATAACAAAATGGCTCAGGATGCAGCTTCTTCAGCCAACACTGTGATTCAGACCCAGATCAAACGCCTTTTTGTTCAGCTCCAGGAACTTTGCGGGGACACAGGCTTCTATGGCCTCTTCCCAGTCGCTTTTGTCGAAATCAAAATAATGGGACAGCCTTCCCAGAAGCACCAGATTAACCGCTTTTACGGAACCGGCCTTTGCCGCCAGTTCAAGACAGTTAAGTGCATCCGTTTTCACACCGACAGCTTCTATCTTTGCAATGATATCCTCAGGATATTCGGCCGCTCCGGTGATCACGGTCATAGGATCGGTTTCCACGGTATTGGTAACTATACGGCCGTCTTTTTTCAGATAGGATATCCATCTGGCCGCCTCCAAAGGCTCGAAAGCCACGATGAAATCTGCTTCTCCTTTGTCGATTATGGGAGAACAGACCTTTTCACCGTATCTCACATAGGTCACCACGGATCCGCCTCTCTGGGACATGCCGTGTACCTCGGACACCTTCACATCATATCCCTTCTTAAGGAGGAGATGTCCCAGTAATTTACTTGCCAGAAGACTGCCCTGTCCGCCGACGCCTACTATCATTATATTTTTTGTATTCATAATATTACCTCGATGTGATATTACGTAAGTTACATATATCGCCTGATCTATCAAGATCCTTCGCTTCGCTCAGGATGACAAAAATGCTCAGGATGACAAAAACGCTCAGGATGACAAAAATGCTCAAGATGACTATCACTTAATCCTAATTAATCGCTGAGAATGCGCACAGCTGCTTACATACGCCGCAGCCTGTACACTGGGTCTTATCTATCACTGCCTTTACCGTACCCGTCCCGTCATCCTTCATGGATATGGCAGGGCAGCCTATGCGCATGCAGCTCTTGCAGCTCTTGCACTTTTCGCTGTCCACACTGAGCGGGGGATTATGCTTTACATATTTGAGCAATGCGCAGGGACGGCGGGAAATGATCACTGAAGGAGCCTCTACAGACAGTTCCTCCTTTATGACCTTCTCACACTCTGCCAGATCGTAAGGATCCACTACGCTGACCCTCTCAAATCCAAGGGCGTGGCACAATGCTTCCAGATCGATCTTTCCTGCGGGATCTCCCTTTATGTTATAACCGGTAGTGGGATTCTGCTGATGTCCCGTCATTCCGGTAATGGAATTATCCACTATAATGACTGTGGAATTTGTCATATTGTATGCGATGTTTGCCAGACCTGTCATACCCGAATGCATGAAGGTGGAATCACCGATGACAGCGACTACGGGCTTTGATCCCTCCTTCTTCAGCTCCAATGCCCGGTTGAAACCATGAATGGCGCTCACGGATGCACCCATGCAAAGAGTCATATCCATCATGCCAAGGGGCGGAGTACCACCCAGGGTATAACAGCCTATATCGCCCAATACGGTACAGTTCAGCTTCTTCAACGAGAAGAAAAGACCTCTGTGTGGACAGCCTGCACACATAACAGGAGGACGTACGGGAGTCACCGTTTCAAAAACGGGGAACTCCGCCTTCTGTCCCAGGATCAATTCTCTCAGAAGTCCCTGGGAAAATTCCCCGCAGATGGGGAGTATATCCTTGCCATGAACCGAAAGACCAAGGGCTTTGCAATGCTCTTCTATAATGGGATCCAGTTCTTCCACCACATATACTTCATCTACGGAGCCTGCAAAATCCACAAGCAGTTTATCCGGTAGGGGATTCACCATACCCAGTTTCAAAATGGATGAATCCTCTCCGAAGACTTCCTTTACATACTGATAGCTGGTACTGGAGGTGATAAAACCTCTCTTTGCACCCTCCACCTTCTCGATCCGGTTTATCCCGGAGGTCTCGCCGTACTCTGCCAGCTTTCTCATCCTCTCCTCCACGAAGGGATGGCGGCGGATGGCGTTGGCAGGTGCCATGGAATACTTCTGGGGATTCTTCTCATAAGTCTTTTCCACGACTTTTCTTTCGGATGTCTCCACCAGGCTCTGGGAATGAGCCACTCTGGTACACATCTTCAAAAGAACAGGCGTGTCGTACTCCTCTGAAAGCTCATAAGCCAGCTTTGTGAATTCCAGAGCTTCCTCGGAATCCGAGGGCTCCAGCATGGGAACCTTTGCCCCTATGGCGTGTCTTCGGGAATCCTGCTCATTCTGGGACGAATGCATACCGGCATCATCAGCTACGCCCACCACCAGTCCGGCGTTGATACCGGTGTAGGACATGGTATATAAAGGATCTGCAGCCACATTGAGTCCCACATGCTTCATACCGCAGAAGGATCTCACGCCGGAGAGGGATGCTCCGAAGGCTGCCTCCATGGCCACCTTTTCATTGGGCGCCCACTCACAGTATATCTCATCATATTTGGCAGCCTCCTCGGTGATCTCCGTGCTGGGAGTACCGGGATAGCTGGATACGAAGCTGACCCCGGCCTCAAAAAGGCCCCTTGCAGCTGCTTTATTACCTAACATCAGTTCTTTCATATTTCTTTCCTCTCTTAGGGTATAGTTTTTTCCTTATCATCCCTTGATCTCGTCTTCGATCAGGTTTTTACTGCCGTACTTTTCTCTGAGGGCAGGCTTTTCTATCTTACCGGTGGCATTTCTGGGAACGGGTGCAAAAATGATCTTTTTAGGTCTCTTGTATCTGGGAAGTTCAAGGCAGAACTGCTGTATCTCTTCCTCGGTGCACTCCATACCCTCCTTTATCTGGATGACTGCTGCCGCTATCTCACCCAGACGCTTGTCCGGCAGACCGATGACCGCCACATCATGGATCTTGGGCATAGCGGAAAGGAAGGATTCTATCTGTACGGGATAAAGATTCTCGCCACCGCTTATTATCACGTCCTTCTTTCTGTCCACCAGGAATATGAAACCGTCCTCATCCTGACGGGCCATATCGCCGGTATGAAGCCATCCGTCCCTGAGCACCTCATCGGTAGCTTCCTGATCCTTGTAATAACCGAGCATGACTCCGGGCCCCTTTACACAAAGCTCGCCCACATTGCCCTGCTCCACGGTCTCACCGTTTTCATCTATTATCTTTATCTCCCAGTTAAAGCCGGGTACGCCGATCGCTCCAACCTTATGAGTATTTTCCAGACCCAGATGCACACAACCGGGACCGGTGGACTCGGAAAGACCGTAATTTGTATCATACTTATGATTCGGGAAGTATTCCAGCCAGTGTCTGATCATGCTGGGCGGAACAGGCTGTGCACCTATGTGCATGAGCCTCCACTGGGAAAGCTTGTAATTATCAAGCTTGAGTTCGCCGTTATCCAGAGCCACCAGGATATCCTGAGCCCAGGGCACCAGAAGCCAGACTATGGTGCAGCCTTCATTGGATACCGACGCCAGGATCGACTCGGGGCTGGTTCCCTTGAGAAGCACGGCACGGCTTCCTGTATAAAGAGAACCGAACCAGTGCATTTTTGCTCCTGTGTGATACAGGGGCGGAATGCAAAGGAAAACGTCGTCCTTCGTGGTCTCATGATGTGTCGCTTCCATCTGCGCAGACTGCATCAGCGCCCTGTGATTATGAAGGATAGCCTTGGGAAAACCGGTGGTTCCGGACGAATAATAGATCGCCGCTATATCCTCATCGGTTATGGCTATGCCGGGATTGACACTTTCATAATTGCTCACCAGCTTGAAATAATCATCAGCATAAGCCGGACAGGAATCTCCCACAAAAAACAGGAGATGATTTTTTGAGATCTTTCCGGAAATATCCTCTATACGCCCGATAAACTCAGGTCCGTAAAACAGCACATCCGCATCGGCTTTCTTAAGACAGTATTCTATCTCATCGGCTGTGTAACGGAAGTTAAGCGGTACCGCCACTGCCCCTGCCTTTAATACGCCAAAATAAATGGGAAGCCACTCCAGACAGTTCATGAGAAGAATGGCAACCTTCTGCCCCTTAAGTATGCCTCTTGACAAAAGCAGGTTGGCGACCCTGTTGGCCTTTTCATCGAATACAGCCCAGGTTATCTGACGACGGTAATAGATATTGCCCGTAGGACGTATGAGTTCATACTCCTTCCAGGTGACTCTCTGCTGCTCCGAGATCTCCGGATTGATCTCCACCAGAGCCACGTCGTTTCCGTACTGCTTCGCATTTCGTTCCAATAGTTCAGTAATAGGCATTTTATTTTCCCCCTTTTATACTAAAAATAGCATTTAAATTATTTTAAAAAACCACCGGTAATAATGGTATCACGCAAATGACTGCTGTGTAAACAAATAAAATCAAATAAGCCAGCCTGTCTCTTTTTTCATAATGAAGCGGCTTCATTTTTGTCCTGCCCACACCGCCCTGATAACATCTCGCCTCCATGGCCAGTGCCAGATCCGAGGCACGTCTGAAAGCGGATACAAAAAGCGGTACCAGAACGGGTATCATGTTTTTTGCGCGATTGAGAAGATTCCCCGTTTCAAAATCCGCCCCTCTGGCAGTCTGTGCCTTTATGATCTTGTCCGTCTCCTCCATCAGGATAGGAATGAACCTCAGAGCTATGGACATCATCATGGACACTTCGTGAACCGGAACCCTGAGTTTCTGGAAAGGAGCCAGAAGAGATTCCAGGCCATCGGTCAGATTGTTGGGCGTGGTGGTCAGCGTGAGTATCGATGTACCTGATATGAGCAAAGTAAGACGTAAGAGCATCAATATAGATAACCTGATACCTTCTTTTGTGATATGAAAGATCCCATACTGCCAGACAGTGGTCCCGGGCGTGAGAAACAGATTGAATATCACGGTAAAAACGATGAGTGCGGCTATACCCCTGAGCCCCTTGAACATAAATGAGGGGGGCACATGAGACAGCGCGATCACAATAACCAGAAACAGCAGCGCCAGTGAAAAGGCGGTAAAACTGTTACACACAAAAATGGTTATTATATACAAAAAAGTCCCCACCAGCTTTACCCTGACATCCAGGCTGTGAAGGATCGATTCCGTCTGATAATATTGTCCCAGCGTAATATCGGAAAACATAAACTACTCTCTATTGTCACTATGAGTGTGAGATCAAAAGAGCCCTTTTTATCTCTTTTGCAGCCTCATCAACATCCCTTACATCAACAGGCACAGATAATCCTGCCCGTCGCAGCGTTTCCATGATATAGGTGACTGCCGGAGCCGCCAGATGGATCTGCTCCAGTTCCTTATATCGGGAAAATATCTCTCCCGGAGCTCCGTTCATGGCTATCTTCCCTTTATTCATCACCACTATGCGGTCGGCGTATTTTGACATGTCATCCATGCTGTGTGACACCAGCACGATGGTCATGTTTTCTTTCTCTTTCATAGCGCTCAGGGTATCCAACAGTTCGTCCCTTCCCCGGGGATCCAGGCCTGCAGTAGGCTCATCCAGGACCAGTACCTCAGGCTTCATGGCCAGGACGCCTGCTATGGCTACGCGCCGCATCTGGCCTCCGGACAGTTCAAAGGGTGAGGAATACCATTTTTCCTTCGGAAGTCCCATGAGTGAGAGCGCATCATACGCCCTGGCCTCCACTTCCACTTTTGAAAGCTTAAGATTTTTGGGGCCAAAACATACATCGGTAAAAACATCCGCCTCAAAGAGCTGATATTCCGGATACTGAAACACCAGTCCTACCTTCGCACGGAGCGAATTACGGTCATAACCCTTATCATGAATATTGGCACCGTTGTACAGTATCTCTCCGGAATCAGGCTTGAGAAGAGCATTCATATGCTGTATCAGGGTGGACTTACCGGATCCCGTATGTCCGATGATACCGACAAATTCATGATCATCTATGGTAAGGCTCACATCGTCCAGAGCCTTAACCTCATAGGATGTACCTGCGCTGTATATATGATTTACATGATTTAAAATAATCGACATGGATCAGTTTTATCCTATAAGCTATCATAGCTGCAGTGCATCCGCCAGTTCCTCTGCAGTGAGTATTCCATCGGGAAGACGGATACCTGCACGTTTTAATTCCGACGCCAGCTTCGTGACTGCAGGCAGCTCCAGCCGGAGCGCATTCAGCGTTTCCTCCTGTGAAAAGATCTCCCGGGGCGTCCCCTGCATCACGATCCTGCCCTCGCTCATCACAAATACATTGTCAGCATAGATCGCCTCATCCATATAATGTGTGATCAGAATAACGGTCATACCCTCCACATCATTGAGCGCTCTGGCCGCACGGATAACCTCTTTACGGCCTTCGGGATCCAGCATGGCCGTGGCCTCATCCAGGACAATACACTGAGGATGCATGGCTATGACTCCCGCTATGGCCACACGTTGTTTCTGGCCTCCCGACAGACGGTTGGGGGAGTGAAGCCTGTAGGCATACATGTCCAGGATCCTGAGGCTCTCATCCACTCTTTCCCGGATCTCATCCGTAGGTATTCCCAGATTCTCGGGCCCAAAACCCACATCCTCTTCCACCACGGAACCAATGATCTGATTATCCGGATTCTGAAATACCATCCCTACCCGGCGTCTGACCTGCATCACATTCTCATCCTTCAGAGTATCCATGCCGTCTATGTTCACCTGTCCCTGGGTAGGATACAAAAGCGCGTTCAGATGCTTTGCCAGAGTTGATTTACCGGAACCGTTGTGTCCGAGTATTGCAATGAACTGACCTTTTTTCACTGAGATCGAGACATCATCCAGAGCCCGCTTGACCTTTACGGGATTGCCTTCTTCATCTCGCTCTATATATTCAAATATTACCTTTTCGGTTTCAATAAAATTCATACGGTACATTATGAGGGCAGGAATGTAAGAAAAGCCGAGATAAAATCCCGGCCTTTCATATTTTATCACATAGATTTCGAGCTGCTTCCGAATCAACAAGATTCGTCGCTTCGCTCAGAATAACATTACGTAAGCTTGCTGTTTACACAAGCTCCAGCAGAACCTCCATGGCTGCGTCGCCCTTTCTGGGTCCCATCTTTACGATCCTGGTATAACCGCCGTTGCGGTCGGCATACTTGGGAGCGATCTCATCAAAAAGCTTTTCAACAAGGTCTACCTGCTTTGTATTCTTCTTGCGTCCTGCGCCCTGGGCGGGAACTTCCTTTACGGGATAGAATACCTTAAGCATCTGACGACGTGCATGTAATCTGGAGGGAAGATCTTTCTTGATCTCCTTCTGAACGATAACGAACTTAGCCTTGCCGTCATCACCCTTTACCCTCTTGCCATCCTTATCCTTCTCGGGGATCTTGGCGTCCACGGTAACGGTTTCGAAATTATCTCTTTCCTTTACTGCCAGCGCGATGAGGCTCTCTACTACCTTGCGTACCTCTTTTGCCCTGGCCTCAGTGGTTACGATCTTGCCGTTATTGATAAGGGCTGTTACCTGGCTCCTTAACAGAGCCTTTCTCTGGGAAGAAGTCCTTCCCAACTTTCTGTATTCTGACATATTTTACCTCTCTTTTTCGAAGGCTCCAAAGGATCCGCACTTTGGTCTTACGACCCTTCAGTCAACGCCTTTTTAGAGGAGCATGCGCACACCCGGTGGTTTTACTGCACACACTCTAAACCTATGATTACTCCGAATCTCCCTGATTGAGTTCCAGACCCAGCTCCTTGAGCTTTGCCAGTACCTCTTCCAGAGACTTGCGGCCAAGATTCCTGACCTTCATCATCTCCTCGGGAGTTTTGCTGATCAATTCCTCTACGGTATTGATGCTTGCTCTCTTTAAGCAGTTAAAGGAACGAACCGAGAGCTCCAGCTCATCGATGTTCATGTTCTTTATGCTGACACTGTCCGTAGCGGAAGAATCAGGACTCATGACATCTGCCTTCTGAGCTACCTCAGAAAGATCGATGAACAGGGAAAGATGCTCGTTAAGTACCTTTGCTGCCAGTGACACAGCCTCCTCGGGAGAAAGCGTGCCGTTGGTGTAAACATCCAGCGTAAGCTTGTCAAAATCAGTGATCTGACCCACACGGGTATTCTCTACGTTCATGTTGACACGCTGTACGGGAGTGTATACCGAATCTACGGCTATCACACCTATGGATCCGTTCTGATCCTTATTCTTATCGGTTCCGGCATAACCACGGCCATTCGTAATGGTCAGCTCCATGTTGAGCTTCGTGTCTTTGCCGCCGCTTAAAGTAGCAATAACAAGGTCGGGATTCATGATCTCAATATCCTGATCCGCCTTTATGTCTCCAGCTGTGACTACACCCTCGCCGGAAGCCTCTATGTAAGCAGTCTTGGGTTCATTGGTGGAGCTGCTGTTCTTGATAGCGAGGTGCTTGATGTTCATGATTATCTCTGTCACATCCTCCTTGACTCCGGGGATGGTGGAAAATTCATGAAGTACACCGTCGATCTTTACCTGGCTTACTGCTGCTCCGGGAAGTGAGGAGAGCATTATCCTGCGAAGGGAATTGCCAAGTGTGATACCGTAGCCGCGCTCAAGGGGCTCAGCCACGAATCTGCCGTATTTTTTATCTTCCGATAACTCAGTGATCTCGATATTCGGCTTTTCAAAATCAAACACAGACGTACCTCCT
>JAEEGL017261662.1_pt1 | contig 11679 bp, 10 predicted proteins | sample 9134231 | NCBI WGS metagenome assembly JAEEGL01 (sample SAMN16246548, study PRJNA631951) | gut metagenome | biome: gut microbiome; feature: rumen; material: fiber-attached | host: Bos | place: Iran: Karaj | collected 2018-10 | reverse complement strand
TTGATGATCGTTTCAACATGCTTCTGCTGTTCACATTCGATGTAAGCATCGCGGAACTCCAGATAACCCCATGAGACCGTTGTACCGGAATACGCCTCCGGCAGACCGAATTTCACATGGTCACCGGCATCATGATAACCGCCGGAAACATCGACAGTACCGTCTTTTTTACCTGTATTGAGAATATCGTAATTTTCCTTAATAAATTCCTCGGAAAGATTCGTACCGATCTCACCGCTGGGTGTCGTAAAAGACTCCATTGTTTTCAGCGGGACCTCAGCGTCATAAACATGACAGTTGGCGCGCCACTTGAACATACTGTGGTCTTCTACCTCAGGACCGCACATATTCGCATCATAGAAATGGAGCGAATACTGGAGTGCTTTGGCGAAATTGTCATAGTCTCCTGCCGGATCCGTGACAAGTGCGCCCGCGTTTAACGATGCTGTAAACGGTACACTTACAGCAGTGATCAGTACAGATAAAACACCTGCACAGACCTTCCGGATTCTTGTCTTTTTGAATCCCATAGAAATCCCTCCCAAAATTTGATGCCCTATTTTGGGCATTCTTATCTGTATTATAACATACTTTTTCAGAAAATACAAGCCTAAAATAGAAATTAAGGATTTTTTTCAAAAAAGGCTTGATTTTTCTCATGAAGTGTGATATAATAGCAAAGTCAGGTTTACAGACCTGCGAGCCACACGGAGATGTATCGAAGTGGTCATAACGAGAACGACTCGAAATCGTTTGAGCGGTAAAACGCTCCGTGGGTTCGAATCCCACCATCTCCGCCATATGGGGCATTAGCGCAGCTGGGAGCGCACCACACTGGCAGTGTGGGGGTCACGGGTTCGAATCCCGTATGCTCCACCACATGAAATTCACGAAAACACGCTGTTTCCAAAAGATAATGGAAATAGCGTGTTTCGTTTATTGTCTGACCTGATACAATAAAAGGAAAGTACAAGGCTTTTTTGAATCTTCGCGGAATGGCAAAAATGTGCCGGAAGACTGTACATACTGATTAAGTAATACACCGGCTGAACGAAATCACAGCCGGTGTATTTTCATTTAACGATTCGAGTCCATCTCATTGAGCTTTTCGCGTGCATCGGTCATTGCATCTGTCAGAACTGATTCGACCGAATCCATTGCCGATTCGGCGCGGTCGAGAATATCCGGTTCACTTTCGTCTGTCTTACGGTGAACATCATCCTCTTCATAAAGAGAATTATCGCGGTCTGTTTCAGGTCTGGTATCATCTGTGACTGTAAATGTTGTTTCGCGCCTTACTGTGGATGTCGTCTCGGAAGCGGGATGTTCTGCACGGCGCATATGATCATCGCCGCCGCAGCCTGTCAGCAGAATTCCGCAGCACAGTGCACTCAGACAAACGGCTGTTTCACGTTTCTTCATAGAAGGCATCTGTTCCTTTCCGGCGGAATAACCGCCATAGTCCCCTGTAAAATATACAGGGGCAGATGTAGTATGCCCGATTTATTTTGAAATACTCTTTCTTCAAATCATATTTTTTGATTATTTAACATGATTATTCTGCAACGAAACAACTGTAAAATGGTAGTATTATTATAGGAGCTCCGAAATCAGCCGGAAAGGAGGAACAACATGACCGACCGGCAAATCGTCGAACTGTATTTGCAGCGAGATGAAGATGCGCTGACGATCAGCGCAGATTTGTTTTCCGGATACTGTAAAACTGTTGCCATGCACTTTCTGCGTTCTGCCGAAGACGCGGAAGAAGTGCTGAATGATACATGGCTTGCTGCTTGGAACTCGATTCCGCCGCAGGAACCGGAAAATCTCAGGACTTATCTTGGAAAACTGACACGAAATATCAGTCTGAAACGGCTGCGCGAAGGTAATGCACAGAAACGCGGAGCAAGTGAGGTTCCCGTTGTACTCGAGGAAATTCAGGAATGGCTTGCATCAAGCAGGACAGTAGAACAGGATATTTCAGAGCGCATGCTGACTGAAGCGATCAACGCATTTCTGCAAAGAATTCTAAAAACAGAATGCAGTATATTTGTCCGGCGATACTGGTATTTTCAGTCTGTATCCGAAATCGCTGCCGTATACGGCTTTTCGGAAAGCAAGGTGAAATCCATGCTGTTCCGGATACGCAAGAAATTATATGCCGAACTGAAAAAGGAGAATCTGCTGTGAAAACCCATACATTTCTCAACGCTGTCGGAATGATTGACGACAGATTTTTGAATATTGACATTCCGCGCAGGAATATCAGACACCGCAAACGGATAAAACGTATTTTCTGTGTTGCGGCGGCTGCCGTACTGATTCTCTCATCGCTGCCGGTACTGACGGTATGCGGTGCAGATACAGCGTATCATATTTTTTATCAGCTTGCGCCTGCCGCAGCGCAGACATTCAAGCCGGTACAGAAAACCTGTACGGATAACGGCATTGAAATGACGGTGATCTCCGCTGAACGCAACGGCAGTGAAGCAAGCGTTTATCTTGCAATGCACGATATCACAGGCACTTGTCCTGACGGTAAATGGGATCTGTATGACAGCTATCGCATCAATGTACCCCGTGATATGACAGGACATTGCAGCTTTTCGGAATATGATGCTGATACGCATACTGCATATTTTGTGGTGCATCTGAAAACGATGGACGGCAGCCAGATGCCGGATGGAAAAGTCACTTTCTCCGTTCGTGAAATACTGCTGGGCATGAGAGAAGAAACAGATTCATCGCTTGAAGATATTGACATGAGCAGTATTCCGTATGAACCGCAAACCACGGAACATTCTGTAATAAGCGGCTGTTGTGGGTATTTTCCATATAAACCAAATGGGCAGACGGAGTTCCCTGATGCGAAGGATTATCGTTTTCTGATCTCACAGGAACAACCGCTATGCACACCTGCTCCGTATGTTTCTGTCATGAACATCGGCTATATTGACGGCGCGCTGCATATTCTGATACGGTATGAGGATAATTTGCATACTGACAGTCATGGCCATATCTCTCTGCTTGACAAAAACGGGGAAGAGATCGGTGATAAGACAGAAATCGGCTTTAGTTATTGGGATGAATCGCAGATCGACAGCTATACCGAGCAGATCATCCCTGTTTCCTATGAAATGCTAAATGAATGCAGCCTGCAAGGTGAATTCAGGTCTTCACAGAGATTTGTTTCCGGCGACTGGGAGGTCACATTCCCTTTGTAAGAATAAATATTACAGCCCTCCGGCATCGTTTCCGAAGGGCTGTTTGTATTATGCCTGCAAATCTGCGGTTTTTCCGTTTGTTGCAGAAAGAAATGCATCCGGCGAGAGGAAAATCTGCGTACCGAGTCTGCCGCCGCTGACGATGATTTCATCATAGAGCATCGCAGTCTCATCCAGAAATACAGGATAATCCTTCTTCATGCCGATTGCCGTACAGCCGCCGCGAATATAGCCCGTCACGGCAAGAATTTCCTTGACCGGCAAAAGCTGCACAGACTTCTCCCCTGCTGCGGCTGCGGCTTTCTTCAAATCCATTTCAGCGGTGCCCTGCATGACAAATGCATAATGCGCACCGCTCTTGCCGACACACATCAGCGTTTTGAAGGTTTGCTCCGGATCCTGTCCGAGCATCTGCGCGATCTGCACTGCGTCCGTAAATTCGTCACAGTCATAAAAATTCAGACGGTGCGGCAGCTTTTTCTGCTCCAGAATCCGCATCGCATTGGTTTTCTGCTGTTTTGCCACGGTATCACTCCTATTTCATATGATTTCTCATACAGTATAGCACAATCCGCCAAAAAAATCAACATCCTGATTGTTTGACTTTTTTAATCAGTTATGGTACAATAACTGTGAATCTGAAACGGAAAGGAACCGTGGTTTATATGACGAAAATCGACCTGATCACCGGAATTCTCGGCGCCGGAAAAACGACGTTTCTGCTGAAATATGCACGGCATCTGATTGACAGCGGTCAGCGCATTGCAATCCTCGAAAATGATTTCGGCGCTGTCAATGCGGATATGGCTTTGTTACAGGAGCTCAAAGGAGAGAAGTGTCAGCTCGAAATGATCTCCGGCGGATGTGATGCGCACTGTCACCGCAGACGCTTCCGCACACAACTGATTGCACTCGGCATGCAGCATTTTGACCGTGTTCTGATTGAACCGTCCGGCATTTATGATATGGATGAATTCTTTGATATTCTGCATGAACCGCCGGTTGACAGCTGGTTTGAGATCGGCAGCATTCTGACCATCCTCAATGCAGAAACAGAAGCACTTCTCACGGATGAAATGGAATATCTGCTTGCATCTGAGGCAGCCTGTGCCGGAAAACTGCTGCTCAGCAAGCTGCCGGACAAGAATCCGGAACAGCGTGCATCAGAGATTCTAAAGCATCTGAATCAGGCGCTTTCGGATATCCGATGCGACCGCAGCTTTACCGAAACCGATCTTTTTTGCAAGGACTGGTCTAAGCTCGACGCAGCAGACTTTGAGATTCTTGCCAATGCAGGATACCGCAACGCTAGCTATATCAAGAAATATCAGACGGATATGCTGCGCAGCACTGTACATTATTTTCTGCATATTCATTTGCCGGAAAGCGAAATCGAACCGGTTATCCGCGAAATCATGGAAGACAGCGAATGCGGCACGATTTACCGCATCAAAGGAACGCTTCCGGCTGCTGACGGCACATTTCTTTCGGTCAACGCTGAGAAAAACCGCATCACGCTCTCCCCTACCATGATCGGACAGGCGGTACTGATTGTCATCGGCGAAACGCTGAACCGTGAACAGATCGACACGCATCTCAAAGCGAAAAATACCGATCCGGAATATGTATCCATATAAACTGTGATTGCCTGATCCCTCCGGTAAAAATAACATAGAATGGATACACAACGGATACATCGGTTCTGTATCATATAGGCAAAGGAGGTGAACGAAATGGAAACCTGCATCCTGCTTGCAGAAGACGATCCGCAGATTCGGGAGATTATCACAGACTATTTTTCTGAGAAAAGCGAAGGGAAAATCCGCATTGCATGTGCAGAAAACGGAACGGATGCGCTTGATCTGCTGCGGACAGCCGCATTTGACCTGATCATCCTCGATATCATGATGCCCGGAATTGACGGTTTCTCGCTCTGCCGCGAAATCCGTTCAAAAAGCGATGTTCCTGTCATGTTTCTGACGGCACGCGCGCGTGAGGAGGATTTGCTCTATGGCTATGAGCTCGGCTGCGATGACTATGTCATCAAGCCGTTTTCGCTGGCGGCAGTCTATGCAAAATGCACTGCGCTGCTCAAGCGTGCAAACGGTATGGTTCTGATACCGGAGCTTGTCTGCGGCGCAATTCGCATGAATCTGCGGACATTGACCGTCACAGCAAACGGTGGACCGATTGCGCTCGCACCGAAGGAATTTGCGCTTCTGAAATATCTGCTGGAGCATAAAAACTGGGTCGTCTCGCGCGATATGCTGCTTGACCGCATCTGGGGAAATGATTATTTCGGCAGCGGCAGAGTTGTCGATAATCACATCAAAAAGCTGCGGCATAAGCTCGGGCTTGCAGGGAGCCAGATTCGCACCGTCATTACACAGGGCTATAAGCTGACGGAATAACAGCAAACGGAGGGATCTATATGAAAAAAACACAAAAGCGCAGCTGGTTATCATATTTTACAAAGATATTTGCAGTCTTTCTTGCAGTTACCGCGGCAATCGGCGGAACTGCATTATACGGAAAATATCAGAATCGTTCAGACAATGCTGCAATGGATTGTCATTTGAGACTGAATGCACTTGAAAACTGGTTCAGCAACCCGAAAAATGCTGACCCTTCCTATGAAGATATCCGGCGTGAGCTCGCGCTAAGCAGCACAACCGGCGATGAGATTGACAGTGCTTTTATCGTCTATGACCGCAAAACCGACACGGTTTATGACAGCACGGAGCTGATCTGGAGCTCAGTACGCTTTCATCCGAACAATACAAAGCAGATCGCAAAGCTGAAAGCAGCCGCTCCGGCGCTTGCGGAGCAAAGCGAACTGGATGACGGAAGATATGTGATCAACAATATCATTGAGGATCCGGAGCAAATCAAAGAACTTACGCCCCTTCCGACACAGAAATACGAGTATTCATTCCGCCTTCATGATGTCTTCATTCAGGACGGGAAAGCATATCCCGGTAAAATCACAATCTACAGCGGTAAAAAAACATTCATGGATAAGTTTTTCAGAATGGATGTATTAAAAGAATTGAATTATCTGGAGGATTTGGAACACGATCAGCTTTCCGGAAAAGATTGTCTGCATTTTACCAGCGAAAATACAGTTGCAATACCGGAGGATACAATTCGCGCAGATATGCTGATCTATATGCCGATCGGAACAAATCCGGACAGTCCTGCATTACAGGAAGTTTATCGCTATATGAAGCATAACCACGGCGATTACAGTGTCAGTGACGTGGGAGAATATGCCTTTGCAAACGTACCCAAAACTGCATCGGTCACTGCAATGGACTCCTCTTTCTTACCGGCAGGAAAAACGGATGATGCACGGTTCGAGATTTACTATATCGCCTTCTACGATTTCTGGAAAGAGTATATGCCGCGGCTGCTGTTTTTCTCCGGTATCATATTCCTGGTCGAAATGCTGATAGCAGCGCTGATTGCGAAAATTATGCATATGAAATACTGCAAGGCATTTGAGATGAACGAATACCGCCGGAATCTCACGGCATCGCTTGCGCACGATCTGAAATCGCCGCTGGCGGTAATTTCCGGCTATGCACAGAATCTGCAAGAGAACGTACACACGGAGAAGCGTGAAAAATATGCTGATGCAATCCTCGAAAACGCGCAGTACATGGACCGCATCATCGCGGATGTGCTTGATCTTGCAAAGCTCGAGCAGATGTCTTCTGCTGAGAAAACCACAGTCGATCTGGTGCAGATTGCAAATGTTACAGCAGAGCGCTTTGCGGAACCGATTGCAGAAAAAGAGATCACACTCACTTGCTCCGGAAAATGTACAGCCTCCTGCAACGAAGCAACCATGACGCAGGCAATCGGCAATCTGATTGACAATGCCGTGCGTTATACACCGCAGGGCGGCAGAATCGAAATCACGGCGGATGACAAATCGCTGACAATCCGGAATGATATCGCCGATACAACCGATACAGACGCGATCAGCGAGCCGTTTGTCAAAGGCGATCAGGCAAGAGGTGCGCGTACCGGAAGCGGCATGGGACTGTCAATCGTAAAACAGATCATGACGCTGAACGGCTTGCGGTTCCGCGTGAAATCGGAAAAACGGCAGTTTATTGCACAAATACAAATCAAATAAGATGCAGACCGGTATCTTCGGATACCGGTTTTTGCTTTGCTGCGTATAAAAAGAATCTGCATCCGCAAAATACACATAATTCAGGAATCTTTCACAGCCTGTTTAGTTGAATCTCAGAAAATTCAAGTTTTTGTTGCCGAATTGCCCGATTTTTGATATAATATAGTGTAATACCATATCAAAAAACGAAAGGAGTGCAGATTATGCTGCAATTAAATCATATCGCATTTCACGCGGAATCGAATGACGGAAAAGCAGAAATCATCCGTGATATCAGTCTGCATATTGATAAAAGTAAATTTATTGTGATTACCGGTCCGAACGGCGGCGGTAAATCGACACTTGCCAAGATCATTGCCGGTATCGAACCTGCAACTGCTGGTACCATTCTCTATCAGGGGCAGGATATCACCAATCTTTCGATTACAGGCCGTGCAAACCTCGGCATCGGTTTTGCGTTTCAGCAGCCGGTTCGTTTCAAGGGCCTTACCGTGCTCGATCTGCTTCGGATCGCATCCGGCAAGCAGATTACGATTGCTGAAGCCTGCGAATATCTGTCTGAGGTCGGACTTTGCGCAAAGGATTACATCCACCGCGAGGTCAATGCATCGCTCTCCGGCGGTGAATTGAAGCGCATTGAGATCGCAACGATTCTTGCACGTAATGTTAAACTCGCAATCTTTGACGAGCCGGAAGCCGGTATTGACCTCTGGAGCTTCCAGAATCTCATCCGTATCTTTGAAAAGATGCGCGAAACTGCAAAGGATCGCACAATTCTTGTCATTTCGCATCAGGAGCGAATCCTCAATATCGCAGATGAAATCGTCGTCCTCGCAGACGGCAAAATTGAAAAGCAGGGACCGAAGGAGCAGATTCTGCCCTCGATCATCGGCACACAGTACGCAGCAGATGTCTGCCGGAAATTATCCTGAGGAGGCGGTCAGTCATGGATGCTATTCAGAAACAGCTTTTGCAGGAGGTCGCTGACCTGCATGATATCCCGGAGGGCGCTTATAATCTGCGTGCAAACGGTGAATCCGTCGGCAGAAAGTCCACCGCAAATATTGAGATTATCTCTAAAACTGATGTCAGCGGCATTGATATCCGCATCAAGCCGAATACCCGAAAGGAAAGCGTACACATTCCGGTTGTGCTGAGTGAAAGCGGACTGAAAGAAACCGTTTACAACGATTTCTATATCGGCGAGAACAGTGATGTGCTGATTGTTGCAGGATGCGGTATTGATAACTGCGGCACGCAGGATTCCGAGCATGACGGCGTTCACCGCTTTTATATTGGAAAAAATGCAAAAATCCGCTATGTTGAAAAGCATTACGGCTCCGGCAGCGGCGACGGCAAGCGAATCCTGAATCCTGTTACGGAAGTATATATGGAGGAAGGCAGCACCTGCGAAATGGAAATGGTTCAGATCAAGGGTGTGGATTCGACATCGCGCACAACAATCGCAAAGCTCGCTGCCGATGCAAAACTCATTGTCCATGAACGCCTGATGACCCACGGTGAACAGCATGCACTGAGTATTTACAAGGTCGAACTCAACGGAGACGGCTCCAGTGCAGATGTTGTATCCCGTTCGGTTGCGCGGGACAGCTCCTATCAGAAGCTCGATATGTGCATCGCAGGCAACGCTGCGTGCAGCGGTCATACCGAATGCGATTCGATTATTATGGATCAAGGCAAAATCCTTGCAGTTCCTTCTCTGGAAGCGAATAATATTGACGCTGCACTGGTGCATGAAGCTGCAATCGGTAAGATCGCAGGTGATCAGCTGATCAAGCTGATGACCCTCGGTCTGACGGAAGCAGAGGCTGAGGAACAGATTATCAACGGATTCCTGAAGTAACATTTGATACAGACAGAGGTGAATTGGAATGAGTAAAAGTGCTGCAAAAGTCAGTCAAAACAGCGGACAGCAGGCAACACCGCTGCTTGACAAGCTGCAATCTCTTTCGGATACAATTATCCGGCTTGCAAATAATACAGAGCAGAAGAAAGGCTATCTGCCGGAAATTTTCGTTTTTATACTGTGGTCGGTCATATTCTTTGTGACATCGGCGCTCCATGAGCGCTGGTTTGATGAAGCTGTTTCATGGCAAATTGCGAAAAATGCAACGATCCGTGAAATATTGACGACGATTCCGCCGCTTGAAGGACATCCGCCGTTCTGGCATCTGCTGCTTGCGGTCTTTGCAAAGCTCGGAATGCCGTATCATCTGTCTATGACGATCATCAGTTATGCTTTCATGGGCCTTTTTGTATTTCTCCTTCTTAGAAAGAATCCGCTGCCGAGAATCGTCCGGCTGACACTGCCTTTCAGTTTCTTCCTGATTTATCAGTATGCTGTCATAACCAGACCATATTGCGTCATGGCTCTGGCGATGATTCTGCTCGGGCTGCATCACAACGAACGGAATCAGAAGCCACTGCGGTATGTGCTGTGTCTGCTGCTGCTCTGTATGACAGGTGCCTACGGAATCATTATTGCAGGCGGTATCTGCATTGTATGGAGCATTGAGATTCTGCGCGAAAAGATCGAAGCGAAGAATTTGGCATCCATTCTGAAGGACAAGCGGTTTTATCTGCTTGCGGGACTGCTTGTTGCCGTGCTTCTGATGATCTGGGAGTTTCTCCCGACGGAACAAACCTTTGCAATGGCTGAGGAAGAAGACACAAACTCCTTCCTGTTCCGTATTACTTACTGTATCTTTATCCTGCCGCTTGAAAGCATGTTTACGAATATTTTTGCTTTCCAGTGTCTTCTGAAATACGTATATGCCAATATCGCATCTGTAATTCCTTGTGTCTTTGTCGGCATTATAGTGTTATTCTTCATCAGCTACTACGGCTACAGAAAAAAAACGCTGCTTTACTACTGGATTCCGACTCTGTTATTTGCAGGCTTTTCGTCCATAGTTTATTTTTATCAGCATCACATCGGAATTCACTTCCTTTATATGATATTCTGGATGATGATAACGTTTTCCTCCAAAGAAGACCGTCCCTGCAAAATATCAAATAACAGTATTATCAAATCAGGCGCTGTTAGCATTGCGACAGTCTGTTTGCTTGTTTCGATTCTGTACGGATTCGGCTCATCCATTCACGATTGGCAGTGGAATTATTCAATCGGCAAACACGAAGCTGCTTTTATCAAGGAATATCAACTGGAACAGTACAAGATACTGAGCTCCTGGGCAACGATTGATAAATCCGATGAGCAGGCGCCTGACAGAAATTCAGCATCCTATTTCTTTTATTTCCCTGAGGTTGAATATCATATGCCCGGTGTTTTGCAGTGTTCGGAACCGATCAATGCGTATATGGGACATAATATCGTTGACTATACGCTGAACCCTGATCCGTCGCGTGCTTATACCGAGCACCGAATTCTGAATGATGACGAATATCAGGAGTTTGTTGAACGCTGCAAGCAAATCGGTCAGCCTGATGTTCTGATTGGGTCTGCGCTTTTTGAAAATATAGAACACTATTATCTTACGCCGATCTGGGGAGAAGCAGCCGTCAAAGAAGCTGATTATAAGCGTGTATACCTTGATACATACGCCATGAGCTGGAAATTAGGCAAAACCAGAACCGGCTATTCGGCGATTTACGTTCGGAAGGAAATCGCAGATAAGCTGAATCTGACTGTCATTCCCGATACAGATATTCCGATACTTGATTGATCTTTCCAAGTAACAGAAACCCGCCTGTGACCACAAATGTGCACAGGCGGGTTTTTATATCAATTTTTGCTGAAATCACGCAGTTCCAGGCCTTCATTGCGCTCGAGTGCCCAGCGGATATTCCATTCACTGGTAAAGAGCAGCAGATACTGATCGCGGAAATCCTGAACCAGCTTGGTATCCTCGCTGATAATCAGCTGCGGTTTCTTGTCAGTCGGGATGCCGCCGATCCAGCGAATATACTGATAGCTCAGCGGCTCACGGATGATCTCGACATTGTATTCCGTCCGCATCCGATGCTCAAAGACCTCGAATTGCAGAACACCGACAACACCGACAATCACCTCTTCCATACCGGTTTCCGGTTCATGGAAAATCTGAATCGCACCTTCCTGCGCAATCTGCATCACGCCCTTGACAAACTGTTTGCGCTTCATCGTATCCTTATGACGCACACGCGCAAAATGCTCCGGTGCAAACGTCGGGATGCCTTCAAAGCAGACTTTTTTATTCGGCGCGCAGATCGTATCACCGATTGAGAAGATACCCGGGTCGAAAACGCCGATGATATCTCCAGCAAATGCCTCGTCGATGATCTCACGAT
>JAEEGL017153519.1_pt1 | contig 11679 bp, 8 predicted proteins | sample 9134231 | NCBI WGS metagenome assembly JAEEGL01 (sample SAMN16246548, study PRJNA631951) | gut metagenome | biome: gut microbiome; feature: rumen; material: fiber-attached | host: Bos | place: Iran: Karaj | collected 2018-10 | reverse complement strand
TTTCGCAATCCAAAAAATTTGATGTCACATAATATTCAAAATTATGTGGGTTGTTAATCACTTGCAAGGCTTTTTTAATTTCGCCGTCACTTATTCCATATGTTTTTATAACACTAAGATATTTTGTTGGCGCAAGCAGCGTTTTTAGGAATTTGTCGTCGATATGATTAATGAAACCAACATTTTCAATATTAAACAAGATGCAAAATCTTTTGTTAACTTCATCATGCCAATATTTTCCGCCATTAAAATCATTTTGTTTAACAGCATAAAACTTGTTAATTTCTTTTATGATAAGCTCAAATCCGGCACAAGAGAAATCAACAAAAACAATGGAACATGGTTCCAGCAAATAAAACATACTCTTTTCCATTTCATTAATGGAATTAAATGTTATTGTTTTTGTTATCTCAACGCCAACCTGAGCAAACTTTTGAATGATTCTTGGTTCAATCAAAACACTAAAATCCTGCTCTGTTTCCTGTGTCTTTAGTGCTATAATATTACTTTTCATCTTTTTCTACTTTTTCTTCGTTTTTTTCATTTTTATCAAATAGAACACCTTTTGTTCTAAGGGTGTAGTCACAGATTGACCAAATTGTCACAATTGTTGCTGCAGCCAAAACAACTAGTGCTGTGTAGAACAAAACTTCGTTGAAAACGCCCCAGAAAGCACCCTCAAATGTTCTTGTTGCCGCCAAAATCATAAACATTGGAATGTGAATATCGTGAAGTATTGCCTTAATTTTTCCAGACCAAAATGCCTGAACAACAACTCCTTTGCTGGCAGCAATTTGCCTTACTCCATCAATAATAAAGTCTCTAAATAATAAAATTGCAAATGCGATTATTCCATATGGGTGTGGAATGATTCTATCAAACACGATAAGCAAAAATCCCATGTTGTAAAGTAACCTATCTGCAATTGGATCTAATAGCTTTCCGAGGTTTGTAACCTGCCCTGTTTTTCTTGCAATTCTTCCATCAAGCATATCAGTTAGTGCTGCTAAAATAAAAAGTGCAACAGCTGCAATTTTCCCCCATGGGTCTAAAAATGTTGCCAAATAGAAAAACATCATAAATGGCACTAAAATAATTCTAGTTAAAGATAATTTGTTTGGTGTGTTCATAATTTTCTCCTTATTCTTCAGTTTCCCCAAAGATTTCATTATATTTTTCCATTGTTATAAGAACAGTTCTTGTTCTTTTTGATGGATCAGGCGGTGAAATAAATCCAGCCTGCTCCATCTGATCCACAATTCTTCCTGCTCTAACAAAACCAATGCTATGTCTTCTTTGAATCATAGATGCAGAACAACTTCCACTTTGTATGAAATCAAGAAGTGCTTGTGGAAGCAGTGGGTCCCATGCATTTTGCTCTGGAGCATCTCCAGGAGCTGCTCTTTCTCCATTTGTTTTGTCGTTTTTAGCAATAAAGGCTGCAATTGAATCATCAAATTCTGCGTTGTTGTGTTGCTTAATAAAGTTAACGATTGCAACAACCTCTTTGCTGTCAACATATGGGCACTGGATTCTCACAGGCTCCGGAAGGTTTTGCGGTGCATAAAGCATGTCACCTTTTCCCAAAAGTTTGTCCGCCCCACCTTTATCCAAAATTGTTTTTGACGAAGCAAAATCAGTTACAGCAAAAGCAATTCTTGATGGAAGATTTGATTTAATAACTCCAGTTATAACATCAACAGATGGTCTTTGTGTTGCAATGATAAGATGAATTCCTGCAGCACGCGCAAGCTGAGTTAACCTTTGAATTTTTTCTTCCAAATCTCTTCCAGCCAAAATCATAAGGTCGGAAAGCTCATCGATCACGATCACAATGTATGGAAGTTTTTCTTCTTCACCATTAATAACAGGGTCTGAACTGTTGTATTCTTTAAAGTTTCGAATTCCCCCCATATCAGCAAATAATGTGTATCTTCTCATCATTTCGGCAATTGCCCAATCAAGAGCATTAATTGCTTGCTGTGCGTCATTTATTGCCCTTGGCACAAGCATATGTGGCAAATAGTTATATGACACAAATTCAACACGTTTTGGATCAATCAAAAGAAGTTTCAAATCGTCTGGTCCAAGTTGATAAAGAAGACTAATAAGCAAAACATTTAAGCAAACACTTTTTCCACTTCCTGTTGAACCAGCAACCAACAAGTGTGGCATTGCGTCCAAATCACACACTTTTGGGCTGCCTGTGATATCTTTTCCAAGAGCAAAAGTTAATTTTCCTTTACTTTGAGAAAATGCTGCACTTTCCAAAATGTCACGAAGACCAATTGTTGCAATGGTATCGTTTGGAATTTCAACTCCAACCAAACTTCTTCCAGGGATTGGTGTTTCAATACGCACACTTGCCCTACTTTCCATCATCATGGTTATGTCGTCAACGTGTTGTGTGATTCTCTTAACAGGAATTCCAACTGGCATTTGAAGTTCATATCTAGTAACTGCTGGCCCTCTTGTGATTCCAACAACTTTTGCAGAAATTTTAAAGCTTTCAAGGGTTTGTTCAAGTGTTAGTGCCTTTGTTTGATATTCTTGTTCGTTTATTTGAGGAATGGTTGTTTTTGTTGTTAATAAATCAATTGGTGGTTTAACATATGGAACATAAACTTTTCTTTCTTTTGGTTTTTCTTCAACGGGCTCTTCTTTTGGTGATGGTTTTGTAACAAATGTTTGGCTGCTAACTTTTGGAGGCTCTGGTTCAACAATATTTTCTTCCTCTTCTTCTTCATCCATTTCTTCTTCAATTTCAGGAGTTTCTTCAATTTCTTGGAAGTTATCTTCAAACTCTTGAGTTGAATTTAGAATTGTGTTTTCCTCAAATGTTTCATCTTCAACAATGTTTTCTTCTTCCTCAGCAATGTCAATATCATCATTTTTAAATGGGTTAACATCAATATCTGGAACCGTTGGCTTTTCCACCCTAATTTCTTCAACAACTTTTGGTTTATCCTCAACAACCTTCTTTGGTTCTTCTTTTGGTGCAAACATTGTTTCATTTATGTCAAGTTTTGCTGTCAGCAAATCATCATTGTCTGTGTGAATAAAACGGCTTGGCTTGTTTTCTCTTGCCTCATTAAAAGCAAACACTTCGGCTTTTTCATCTTTCTTTGTGTATAGGTCGTTTAAGTTATAATTTTTCTTTTCAGGCTCTTTTGGACTTGATCCTGCTTTTATGCTGTTAACAAAGTCTTCCCCAAAAATTCTAATTGCCATGTCATCTTCATTTTCATAAGACGATTTGCCGAGTAAACTCTTTTTCACAACTTGAGAAGATTCTTTCTTTTCATTTTGCTCTCTAAATCCATCTAAAACAATGTTTTGTTTTTTCGCTGCTATTTTTGGCTTTTCTTGAAGAACATTGAATTCTTTTGATTTCTTTGAAACCTTTTTAACCTCTTTTTCCTCGCGAGGAAATGTTATTGTTCTTTCTGCAACAGTCTTTGAGTCCTTAAGCCTAAAGAAATGGTCAATGATGAATGCCACACACAAGATAATTGCAATAACATCTATAATGATTGAACCAACAAGACCCAAACCATTATAAAGGGCAAATGTTATCATTCCAAGCAAAACACCACCAACAGTGTTTGCACTGTGATAACAATTTGAAACATATTCTCCAAAGGTTACATTTATGTTTGTTAAAACAAGTTGGAAAAAAGAAACCAAAATAAAAAATAGTATCGTCACAACAATCACATAAAATTTTTCAATGTAATATCGCTTTTTTGTCATAAGAAGAATTCCAGCCATCATCACAACAAGAAGTATTGGATAAATGCAAAAACCAAATGTTCCCAAAATAAATTTATGAAAAGGAACAATAATATTGAAAGCAACAAAAATAAACAAAACAAGAGAGATAACAAACAAACTTATCCCCCACTTTGTTTTTGTTTTCAATCCTTTTGTTTCATTTAAATTTTGAGAATTATATTTAGCCAAAATAAACTCCTATTTTATTAATTTTAATAGTGAATCATTTTTATCTTTCAATACAAGAGAAATGGCACTTTCTTGTTTTAATAAATTTATAAATGTTTTGTTTAGGTCATCAAGTTTTATGCTGCAAACTTTTTCAATAAGGTCTTCTGTTTCTTCAACAAAACCATCATATAAATAATTGGTTGCTTCCCTAACGAATTTAATTGAAACATCATCTTCTTTCATTAAAAGATTTGTTTTAAACATATGAATTGCGTTTTGAAATTCTTTTTCGGTGAAACCATCATTAATAATTTTTTGAACTTCATCATAATATGCTTTAATTGCTCTTTCTGCCGTTCCCCTTTCGGTTATAAATGAAACAAAATGATTTCCACACATTGGAAGAGTTGTTATGTAGGAACCAACATAATAAACAATTCCTTCTTTTTCTCTCATTCTTTCAAAAAGCCTTGAGCTCATGGCGCCACCAAAAATCGCACTGGCAATTTGTATTTTCATATAATCTGGGTTGTCCATACGAATTGTTGGCCTAGAAGCAATAAAATATACTTGCTTTGTATCTTTTTCCGTTGTCACAACTCTTTTCTCTGTTGGTGGCAACTTAATTTGAGAATTTTTATAAAACACAGGTTCTTCTTTTGTGTGATAGTTTGGGATAATATATTTTTGAACAAGCTCATCTGCTTTTTCAAAAGGGATTCCACCAAAGACAGAAACAATCAATTTCCCTGGTCCATTATTTTTCCTTCTATACTCTTTTAGGTCATCTGATGTTATAGACATAACAGAACTTTTGCTTCCAAGAACTGGGTGTGAATAGTTTGTTCCTTTAAAAAGTTCTTTGTAAAGAGCATCTTGATTGCAATCCATAAAATCATCTTCATATTTGTCTATTTCAGAACACACAACACCCTTTTCTGTTTCCATCTCCTCTTCTTTAAATTCTCCATTAAAGAAACAGTCACTCAAGATTTCAAAAAACTGTTCGGCGTCTTCGTTTATAACTTTTCCATAATAACTTGTTCTGTCATAACTTGTGTAGGCATTGTTATAACCACCCAAAAAATCCATTTCCTGTAAAAGATTTTTTGTGGTTCTCTTTTTTGTGCTTTTAAAAAACATATGTTCAAAATAGTGTGCAATACCTTCTTTTTGTGGCAAATCAAAACCCGAACCAGATGCAACTGAAAATGAAATATTCACTGTTTTGTTTGAAGAATTAAATTCATTTATAAGTCTAACCCCACAATCATATGTCTTAACCTGTTTCATAAACACCTCTTTTATTTTATAATTATAACAATATAAAATAAAAAAATCAAACAATATTGGGGAAGATATTTTGAGAAACACAAACTATTTTAAAATTTTGTGACAAAATATTTGTTATAATGCCATCCAAAGCAATGGAGGTGCTTTTTGTTGGATGCATCAAAATCAAATCTCCATTTTTGTTTTTTGTGCTAACTCTTTTTGTGATAATTTCAATATCTTGATCTCTCCAATCAATTGTGTCCTTTGTCCACATAATTGTTTTATACCCCAATTTTTTTGCTACATCAACTGTTGTTTTGGAATAAGCTCCAGATGGCGGCATAAACAAATTCATGTCAATGTTTAGATATTTTTTCACAAGTTTATGATTGTTTAAGATCTCATCTTCGTTTTGTTTAAAAGATAGTTTGTCGTGTGATTTATGATTAAAACCATGATTGGCAATCTCATGCCCCTCTTCAAAAATTTTAATTAGCATTTCTGGGTTCCTGCTCACCCAAACTCCCCCAACAAAAAAAGTTGCTTTAACATTATGCTTTCTTAATGTTTCAAGCATTGAATCTAAAAATTCATCACCCCAATAAACATTAATCATCAGTGACACATTATTTTTTGTCACATCACCAGAATAATAAACATCATCACTAGCTTTTAAAACTCTTTTTGAGCTATTCAAAAAAACAAATGATGATAAAAAACACAAAGATAAAATTATTGCCAAATTAGAAAAAATGATTGTTATAAATTTACTTTTAATATTCATACACAAATAATATGCGATAAAGAAAAAATATATGAAAAAAAGAAGGATAAAATCCTTCTTTTTATTATCTGATTCCAAGTTCTTGTTTTAGTGAACGGAATTTTTCTAGATCTGTTTTTTCCAAATATCTCAAAAGTCCCTTACGTTGTCCAACCAATTTTAGAAGACCTCTTCTTGTGTGGTTGTCTTTTGGGTGAACTTTTAGGTGTTCTGTTAGGTGCTTAATTCTTTCAGTTAAAAGAGCAATTTGCACTTCTGTTGAACCTGTGTCACCCTCTTTGCGTTGGAACTTTGCAATGATGTCTTTTTTTGTTTCCATTTTTATTTCTCCTTTACTTTTATTTTCACCTTGGTCAGAGAATAAGGTTGGAGTTTTCCAAAATCTATGAGAAAGGTATGTTTCTATATTATCATAAAAATACTCTTTTGTAAAGATATTTATGAAAATAATTTGTTCTTTTTCTCAATTATTTCATCAATACCAAAAACATATTGTGAAATATTATGTGTGGTTTTCAAAAATTCTTTATTCTTGTTTTTTAGTTTCATGCTGGAAATATTTGTTCCACAACCAATAACAGGAGAAGATTGATATGCTTTGTCAATAAAATATTTATTTGCCCTGCCAGGAAGTGTGTAACCAACATTTTCAAAACAACCCCCATCAACCTCCGAACAATATAGATAATATGGAACATATCCCTTATTTTGCATATAATTATTCGCAAAATCCCATATTTTTCTAATTTCAGCAACATCTTTTCTATTTGGTTCTTCAATATATGGGCAATGGCAAGAATATAAATCAATATTTGATGCACCAAGCTCACAAGCAAGATTTATGTTTCTTTCAAGCTTTAAGATGTTTTCATCTAAAAGCCCAACAACAAGTTCAAAACTCGTTTCAAAACCATATGATATAATTAATTTGTATGCCTCGTAAATGTCTTTAAACTCAAACCTCCTGCAAAGTTTTCTAAGCGTTTGTGTGTTAAAGGTTAAAGAGTTGATAATGATTCTACTAACATTATATTTTTTTAATATTTTAAGTTTATTTTCAGTTACAAATTCAGGAGAGCCAAGTTCAATGCTAATATCACAAAAAGTGTAGTTTAGTGCTTTAAAAATTCGTTCAATTTTTTCTTCTTCCAAAGCCAAAAGATTACCTGTGAAAGCAATGTGTTTCACAATAAAAAATCTTTTATCAATAATTTCTTTTGTTTTTTCAATTTCTTTAATTAATGCGTCAAAAAAATATGGGTAAATATCGTCATTTTTTGATTTATCATACATAACAAAAGTGCAGTTAAAACATCTCCAAAGGCAAAAAGGAAGATTGACCACCAAGTTTACCTCTTGGTCATTTTGAACCATAAACACTTCATTTTCTATCACACTTTTCACAAGTTTTGCCTTATCCCTGTCAACACGGCATCTAAAATTCAAATGATTAACAAGCCCATCAAGGCTAATTCCATCATTTTTCATCATTTCTTTTATTTTTTGAATGGGAAATTTATGCCTAAACTCCTCAGTCCAAGGCAAAACACTGTAATCTTTTGGTGTTTCTTTTGCTTTTGGCACATTAAATTTCACAAAAGTTCTCCTTTAATATGATTTTAGAACCAAACAAAGTTTGTTATAAAAAAGTGATTTTTCCAAACTTGATGTTGTTCCATTGTTAACACTAATTGAATATTCCCCTATTTTATTGTTAATCTTAATTATTCCAATTTGCAAAAATGTGTTAAGGCATGCAACAAACTGAACATAATTAATTGATTTATCAAGTTTCTTAAGTTTGTTAAATAAGTTGAAGTCATCAAATCCAACAATATTTTGTTTGCTGGCCATTTTAATTAAATTAAAATATCTCCCAAAAGTTTTTCTTGATAAATCAATCATTTGAAATGGCGCATACAAAAATGGTGAATTTTGTGGCAAATAAATTTTTGCGTTTGTTGCATTATTCAAAGCAACAATATAACCATCATCCAAAACGCTATCCAAAAGAACAATCCTCTTAAAATTGCTTAAATCATTGTCCAAACTTGGGCACAAACACAAAGTGTTAAAACCTTTTGTTGATGTTAGGTTTAAATATTCAAAACAACTAATTTTGTCAATTGCTCCGCTTTGCTCAACAAATGTTTTATAACTAGCTAAGGTGTTTGCAACAACAAGAGTGCCGTAAATTGAATGATTTTCATTTAGTAAGTCATCTAGATTTTGTTTGTTGTATGTTTCATATTTTGGCTTTTGAGCGTAACTTGAAAGAGCAAGCTCTTTTATGTATTCTCCACCAATTCTTTCTGCACTTATGTTTGGAAAACCACCAAGTTGAATCACTTTAACAATTCCCTTACAACTTTTTCCTCCACGATAATTTTCAACCTGAAGTTCCATCAAACACTCTTTTTCACCACTTTGAGACACCATGTTATAATATTCTGGTTTGTTAAAACAAAGAAGAGTGAGTGTTGGCGTTTGAATCATTAAGTGTTGAGGACTATTCTTCATTGGAGTGCATATGCATTTATCAAATTTTGTTCTAAACACAGGCATTGGATTTTGACATCCAAATGGCTCCAATTTTGCAAATTCAAGCACAAAATCGGTGTTTATATCTTTTATATCAACTTCCAAATCATAATCATAATATGGAATAAAGAAGCTGTCGTCATATTTTTCTTCAACAAGTTTTTCAAGCTTTTCAGAAAACTCTTGAAGATTGTTTTTCTCAATTGTGATTCCAGCAGCCATTGTATGGCCACCATAGGCAACCAAAAGATCCTGAAGTTCTGTTAAAAGCACGTGAACATCCATGCCATCAATGCTTCTGCATGAACCTTTATAAAGTTCCCCTTCTTTCCCCAAAAGAAAAGTTGGTCTGTTATATTCTTCAGCTATTCTTGCTGCCACAATTCCCAAAATTCCAATATTCCAATTGTCTTTTGCCAAAACAATTGTCTTTTTGGTTGCTAAATTAATCTTTTTTAATTCTTCTATGCAATCATAATAAACGAGGTTACATATGTCTTGCCTTTCTGTGTTGTAAGATAATAATTTTGCAACCATTTTGTTGATTTTAGTTTTATCTTTCTCTAAATATAAGTCCAAACTGTGCTTTGCATTTCCCATACGTCCAGCTGCATTAATTTTGGGAGCAAGTTTGAAACCAACATCTTGGCTTGTTAAGTTTCCTGTGATTTTCAACTCTTTTGCGAGCATAGCAACTCCAAGCGGAAAACTTGAAAGAGGCTCAGCCAAACCAAATTTTACAATTGCCCTATTTTCATCAACAAGAGGAACAATGTCGGCAACAGTTGCAAAAGCTGTGATTGGCAAATATTTCATGGCTGTTTGTCTATCAGACATTGCTTCAACAAGTTTGAAAGCAACCCCTGTTCCACATATTTCGTTGAAAGGATATTTTTGATTAGGTTTTTTAGCGTCAACAATCAAGCAATCTGGCAAAACCTCTGGGCAATTGTGGTGATCGGTGATAATCACGTCAATTCCCCTAGACTTTATGTATTCAACCTCTTTTACCCCTGTAATTCCACAGTCAACAGTGATAATTAAGTTTGGCCTAAATCTAGCAATTTCCTTTTCAAGTGCTTCAATTGTTAAACCATATCCATCAATATAACGGTTTGGCAAAAACGCATCAACAGTTGCACCAAGTTTTGTGAAATAATCCAAAAGAATATAACTTGCAGAAATTCCATCAACATCATAGTCACCAAAAATTAAAATCCTTTGTTTACTTTCAATAGCTTTTTTAACTTTTTCAACAACTTCTGGCATATCATCCAAAAGCATTGGATCGTGAAGATCATTTAAACTTGGGTTCAAAAACGCTTCAATTTCAGCATCAGTTTTAATATCTCTTCCAAGCAAAACTTCGGCAACCTCTGGAGAAATAGAAAACTTTTGTGAAACCTCGTTCACCCTGCTTCTATCTATAAAGTTTTGCGTTATTTTTCTAAATTCCATAGTCATCCTTTTATAAAAAGTAAGCCCTTAAAATTTTCAAGGGCTTAACTTATTGAATAGGTTCAGCAGTTGTTTCAACAACTGTTTTGCCATCTACTTTTGTTTGTTTTTCTTCTTTTGATGGTTTAATTTTTCTCTTATCAAAACGTGAACCTGTTATTATTTTTGCCCAAAGTGGTGCAGAAATAAATATAGCAGCATATGTTCCCACAACAAGACCAAAAATTATTGGAATAATAAATTGTCTAATTGCTGGAACTCCAATGATTGCAAGCATTGCAACAGCCAAAAGTGTTGTTATTGAGGTGTTTAGCGTTCTTGTGAGTGTTTGCTTGATTGAAAGGTTTGCAATTTCCATATTGCTTGTTTTAAGGAGAGATTCCTTTCTTGTGTTTTCACGAAGCCTATCAAAAACAACAATTGTGTTGTTGATTGAATAACCCAAAATTGTGATAATGGCCGCAATGAAAGCACTGTTAACTTCAATTCTGAAGATAACAACCAATGCGCACATCAATAAAACATCATGGAACAGCGTGATAATTGCAGCAAGCCCGCTTAGAAGTTCAAACCTTATTGCAATGTAAACAAGAATTGCAACAATTGCAATAGCCAGTGCTATAAACGCCCTAAACAGCAAATCAGAACTTGCGCTTGCACTCTTTGTTTCTGATGCCAAAACGTTGTATGTTCCATCAGTTAAAACTGTTGAGAGCCCGCTAGTTAGGTCTGTTTGAATTTTTGCGTTTATTGTGGTCATATCATCACTAATGTTTTGATATTGAAACTCAACATAATAGTTTCCACTTTCTTCAATAATTTGATATCTAGAAACATTTGCTCCATTGTTTGAAACAACTTGTTTTATTGTGTTTTCAGTGCTAACAGCCACACTTTGAGTTTTAATTTCATCGCCAACTTGAACACGCATAATGTTTCCACCAGTGAAATCTAGTCCCAAATTAAAGCCCATCACACAAAACATAATAAGACCAACCAAGAAAATTATTCCACTTGTAATCCAAAAATACTTAGACCACTTGCTTGGTTTGAATCTATCACTGTTAACATATGAACTTAGTTTTGAGGTTTTATGCTTTTTCTCTGTCATTTTGCACTCACCTCCCTTCTCAATGCATAATATTCTGCTTTTGTCATGTTTAGAGGATAATACATGTTCAAGAGTCCTCTTGTGATAACCAAGGCACTAAACATTGAAACAGCCACACCAATAAACAAAGTTACTGCAAATCCTTGAATTGAACCCGTGCCAAAAATCATCAAAATAATACATGCAATAAATGTTGTTATGTTAGAGTCAATGATGGCTGGAAGACCACGTTTAAATCCAGTTGAAATGGCAAGATTAAGTCTTTTTCCAGAGCCATACTCTTCTTTAATTCTTTCAAATATAATAATGTTTGCGTCAATTGCCATACCAATTGAAAGAATAATACCAGCTATTCCTTCAAGCGTTAATTGAACAAGTGGAATTGCCATCAACAGGAACAAAACAATTATAATATAGAAGCATAATGCAAATGATGACAAAAGGCCCATCATTCTGTATCTCCAACACATAAACGCAAAAATGAGAACAAGCCCAACAACACCAGCAATAAGGCCATACTTAAGTGCATTAACTCCCAAAGTTGCTGAAATAACAGATGTTTCAC
>JAEEGL016343628.1_pt1 | contig 11679 bp, 10 predicted proteins | sample 9134231 | NCBI WGS metagenome assembly JAEEGL01 (sample SAMN16246548, study PRJNA631951) | gut metagenome | biome: gut microbiome; feature: rumen; material: fiber-attached | host: Bos | place: Iran: Karaj | collected 2018-10 | reverse complement strand
TCATGGTGGTCGATACGGAAAATAAGGAGATCCTCCAGTCCCAGAAATACGACACGTGCTTCTTCGAAAAGTACGCGCAGATCGAGCTTGCCGCCGTGCTGGGCCACGACTTCGACGGGCTTGTGAACCTGGACCGGCCGGACCTTCAGACGCCGGACTCCCACGTCCTCGGCATCGAGGTGACGCGGGCGATGGAGGAGAGCAAGGCCGCCGGCCTGTCGCTCCTTCAGGACATCGCCGGCCTCACGCGGACCCTGCCCGAAGAGGACCTCGACCGGGTTCTCCAGAGCGGCTATGCCTATGGCCTCCAGACCGGCAAGTACGTGGGCGTCAAGGAATTGCCCTACTGGAAGATGGCCCTGCCGATGCGCCGCATCTTGGAAAGCAAGGTGTCCAAGGTCGCGAGCGGATTCTACGGCCGCTTCGACCGCATGGGCCTGTTCGTCTTCAGCAAGGACAACCTGGGGGAGGGTGCCGCCGTCAAGGCAATGAACTACACCATCAGCCTGCAGAAGTACCAGGACCTCAAGTACGACCGCCTGTATATTGCCGATGTCGACGACCTCTTCGTCTGCAACCTGACCGAGGGCCTGTCGGCCTCCTCCCGCCTCGAGCGTTACCGTATCACTCAGGACCAACGCCGGTCCTTCTATGAGCAGGTCTTGAATGTTCAAAGTTAGCGATATCCTCACCACACCGCCCCCGTCCTACGCCTCGGAACTCCAGCAGAAGGTCTATGAGACGCTTATGTCGATGGACATTCCCTTCGAGCGCGTGGACACGGACCCGGGCCTGACGATGGAAGACTGCCAGCACATCGACGCCAAGATTGGCGTCCGCATCGTCAAAACCATCTTCGTGTGCAACCGCCAGCAGACGGAATTCTACCTCTACGTCACCACCGACGACAAACCCTTCGTCACCCGCGACTTCTGCGCTGCCCTGGGCATCCCGCGCGTCTCGTTCGCATCGGCGGAAAAGCTCTGGGAACTCACGGGGGTTGAGGTGGGGGCGACGACGATTTTGAGCGCCATCCTCCCGCAGGCGGAAGGGGTACATCTGGTGATGGACCGCGCCGTCGCCGAAAGCCCCTTCTACGCATGTACGGACGGCACAGCGACGTGTTTTCTGAAGCTTAGGACGAAGGATTTGCTGGAGAGGTTTTTGGCGGGAAAGACGGTCACATTGATTTAAGTCGATAGCCTTGGCTGCGGCGGGAAGGAGGTCCCCGGGGGGCTCCGTTCCGCTGCGCTCCACTCCGTACCCTCCCACCGTATCCTGCGTCATTTGCTGCGCAAATAACTTGTCTCCGGCGGGCCCCTCCCTCTCCCCGTGGCCGAGGGGGGCCACGCCCCCGGGGACCTCCTTCCCGTCGCAGCTAGAGAAGAGGCATTAATGGTAAGGCTTTTTCATTATCTTTGTGATTATCAACATTAAACAGATATGAATGAAGATATTGATGCTATTCCTTTCTATCCGGTGAATAATCACAATTACTCTCAGTTTTTCAAGCCCATTTCGTTTAATGGGAAAACCCTAAATCGTAATCAATGCAAAAGTCTTGTTAAGGTTATCGATGAAGTACTCGCACAATGTAAGATAGGTCTTCCAATGATGTATAATCGGATGAAAGAAATAGAGAACGAAGAGGGACCCTTTTACGAAATAGAGCGAACAATTAACTCTGTTTCTCTTTTTATAACGATGACAATGGCTGATTGCTTAGTGGCAAGCAAATACTTCTTGTTGGCTGATACTGATTATGAAAGACGGTATATGCGTGGCAAGTTGAAGATAATTCTCAATGAGGGTTTTAAAAGGCTCTATGGATTTATGGGCAATAAGAACAGGAAGAAAGACGATTTGCCAGAGTGGTTTCGACTTCAGCATGTAATGGATTATTTCCCACAAGTCATAAGAAAGCAGTATATGGAATTGACTAGTCTTCTTGAAATACAATCAAGGAAATCGACTTGGTGGAAGGAGGAGCGAAATCTTGAGGTTCACTTGGATGCAATGAAACTCTATGAATCGAGAAACATTGAGATTATTGAAAGCAAAGTAATGATAGAGACGCTTGATCTCTTTGATTCGCTTGATGCTGTGGATAATTTTCTGGAGAATGCTAATGCTTGTGTGGTTAATTATTTAAAACAGAAGTATCTTAGAGGCGAACTATCCACCGAATAGTCACATCATTCTCACAGCCTCTAGGCTGGCATGATCCAATAGCCTTCCCCTCATGTCGAGCCATAGATTTAATCAAAAGAGAGACTAGAGAATGGAGGAGTTATGAAGGAAAAAGCCATCATCCGTTGTATCGGAGATGGCTTTCTTCAACTGTTTGCGGTCATACTTCTTCTTAATCTTGTGGAAGTGACTCCGGAATGAAATCGGCTTCCCGTGCGCGAGTATCTCTTCCTCGCGAGCGGCTTTTCTGTTCGCGAGGATGTAGTCTCGTTCCGTGATTCGTAGGCGTTTTATTTTCTTGGGTTTCATGAGAATAAATCTTTGAGACCTCCAGTAATCGATTTCTGTGCCAAAGATAGGGAGAAATGGGTTTTGTTCCAAAGTAATGGCATTGGCTGCGGCGGGAAGAAGCTATGAAGACAAAAGCCATCATCCGTATGATATAAACCCCGAAAGTAATTTGTTTAACTTTCGGGGTACATATCAGAGGAGCCTTGGTGATTAACGTTAGTCCTTCTTATCCTCTCGAGTATTCTTTGGAGATGCGGTTGCATCTGAAGATTTAAAATAGTACCTGACAATTGCATTTCCATCATCGTAACCGACCGAGACAGCAGAACCATTTTCAGAGATAAAAATACCTTTACCATTGTCCGTAAATCCTCTTTCAGGAAGAACAATTCCCATAGCATCAACAAATTGTTGTTCTGCAGATTTGTTATACTCTTTAATACTCTCTTGAAGTTCGATATAGACAAGTTTTGCGTTGGATGTAGCTTCTCTTCCATCGCTAAATCTATACCCATAAAAATACCGATACTTCTCATGGGTAAGATACTTATCAAAGTTAAAGATTCTTGTGGGTGAAGAATAATCATGTACGTCGGTGCTTGACAAAGACTTCCTATCTGAATATAGGTATACATACTTCTCAACTTCTGCAACCCACTTATCTTCATCACCAAGTTTAGTATCAGCCTTGTATCCACTGCATTCCTCGACTGAGAAGTTATTGCATAATGAATTAGCGATCTTAACGGCATTAAAGAAATTACTACGAACGTAATAGGACCTAAAGAAACTGGTCGCCTCAAAATTATTAGTACCGATGTCCTTATTTGTTCCATCAACAATTGCACTTAGTTTATCTGTTTGAACAAGATAACGATTTGTGGAGAGACGATCGATTTCGGAATAGTCGAACGGAATAAGAATTTCATCTTTGGCATTAATAACCCCATACTTCTCATTCTTCTCTGCTATATAATTATCCCCATCAAATTGCAAATCATCATATTTCGCACGTATAAGGATCTCGCCCTTCTTATCTTTTAGCCCAAACAATACACCATCGGAAAAGATAATTTTGTCCCCATGCATGGTCATTTGATACAAAGAAAAATCCTTGCTTTTTCCAACATGGAGGACCTTTTCTCCTTTGAGGTTAATGCAATAAACCTCACTCTCCTTTTGGACAGTCATTAGTTCATCCTGGAACTCCGTAAAGTTCTCATACTCTTTTGAGGAGAAGGATAGATGTTCTGTACCAGTTTTATCAATTACAGAGTAGGTATAAGTATCGTTGTCATTCTTGACACCAACGCAGGCGTAACCGTCTTTTGAGAATATGGCTCCAGAATCGTATTTTGCAGGGATGACGATGTTTCCTTTGTAGTCAGCGAAACCATATTTATCGTCCCAATCCCGAAATAAAAACAGATTCTCGTCAATGTCATTATTGTAGCATACTTTGAGGTCCTCTGGAAATACAGCGACTTCTTTACATTGAGTGTTTATAATAGAAACGGTGCTCCCTTCTTTAACGGCAAAAGCCAAGCCTTTTTTATTGAATTGAGTGACATCCGTATAGGATTCAGGATTGATGGGAGCTGTCACCGATTTAATGTTGTAGAAATCATATTTCTTATCGCCATTCTGGACGTAAAAGAAATCGTTAATAACAGCTGATGGCTGCTCTTTAAACTCATCTTTATAAAGAATCTCTCCTGTCTGAATATCTACCATGCTCCATCGCTCTGACCCAGCAAGCTTTACGGGGAGGTATCGAAGGTCAATGGTATCTGAACTCTTCTTACTGCATCCGATAGCAAGAGCAACCACAAAGAATAGTCTTAACAGTTTAAGTGCTTTCATATTAAAGATGTGCTTAAGTGTGTTATCAATTTCCTAGCAAAGATAAACATTATGTTTAAAAGGCAGATGGAAAACTCCCTCGAAAGTACTCCCCTCTTGCGCACATAACATCCCTATTAACTTTTCCTTTCATCTGGATTAGAAATGCAGGCATTTAGGATGAAATCCCGCGCCAGCCTGCATTCTATTGATGGCTTCATTCTCAATATCCGGGGTAGCACTTTCCCTCGGAATGTCCACTAGATATTGGCAATCTCTTTGAGAGCCTTTCGTAAGGCGGGGTCACAGGCGTAAATATATAGGCCTTTGACTCCGCGGGTGAGAAGAACCTTGAGTTCATTGCGGATAAATAGTTCTCCGAAACTATTAATAGTTCCATCACTCAGCGTCCTGTTTCTAGTCGCTTTCTCATTCTTACTTTCCGACGGATAGAATACTACTTGCCCGTTCACGAATTTTACTGATGGACCGATAATAACGCCAACATAAGAAAGGTCGAACCCTTGAATGGAGAAGGTGGACCCAATTTCGTTAATAGTGTGGGGCTGCTCTGCCCAAGCAAGTTTTTTCAATTGAATCTTTTCGTTTCGGCTCATGCCATGGGAGAGTTCATAATTCCATGGTTTCGACCAGTTGCCGATGCATACACTCCAAAGCCCACCACCGGCGGGTCTTTTTGTCTTACTATAATCCCAATCATAGGAAGCTACAACCCTGGAGAGTTCACAATCTTTTTCTTTTGTTTTTCTCTCTATGGCTTTAAACAATTCGTTCGGCGTGTCGAATGCTTTGACTTCATAACCTTCGGAATCAGGTGAAAACTCATCAATTGCATGATCAAATACGAGTCTCCTTATCCATTCTGAAGTGGATTCGGCGCAATTCATCCTCAATTGATGATCCAGCGTAATATAGTTATCCTGTTGTTTCGCCATTGACTTAAAACCCTGAAGAACACTATCCTCCCAATACTCTTCAGTGGTTAATACTTGGTACTCGTCAAACATCACAACCGTTACCCGGGAGCGATCAATAACATCTTGTAATTGATTCTTCCCTTGATAACTCATCTTTCCTTGGGTAAGGAGAAGATGTCCTTCGTCGATAAAGCAAACATCAACTTTATCTGAAGGGGAATGAGCATTAATGAAAGACGTCGGTTTATTGACTATCCCTTCACCTAAGTCTAAACGCTCTGCCATCTGCTGATATACGGTCAACTGCTGATCATGGTTTACAATGAGATGGCACTTTATGGACTGTGAGATCTCAGAACTCTGTTTGATTAACTCATAAAAAGTCGATGTGGTTAATACAGTCTTTCCTGTGCCTGCCTCTCCTTGAATAAAGATTAGTTGACCATCCAAATGATTGTTGATTGCCGCGATTACTTTCTTGATAATCTGTTCCTTGGCCTCACGTTGTTCATCCGTTAATTTCTTGAGCGGCGAGGCCTTGAAGATGGCTGAATCAAATATGACCGACTCGGCTGGAAACAAATCCTTTTGTTTTTGATGGAGTTTGTTCCAAACCTGTTTAAAAATGGGTTTAAACTCTTTTTGCGGGTAGTACTGATTCTGTGGGTTGCCTCTAGCGTTGTGGATTTTACTCAGCCCCTTTACCGACATGATATATTCTATCAATCGGTTTTCGATATCAAGTGTTAAAGACTTGTTGAAATGCTCATGCCCGATGACGATGAATTCTGGTAAGATGTGGGCATGATTCTGAGCCAGGTATAATTGGTTCTGCCATTGGTTTGGATCAAGAGCCTCATCATAGTGCTGCTTTGTCCGACTTATTACATCGTTGCTCTCGCCGACATACACCCCATACTTGTTGTAAGAATGAGTATTTCCGTGCCTATCTGTATACGAAACATTACCAGAAACCCAATAGTGGATGTATACTATGGGATAGTGAAGGAGAAAAGAACAATTTGGGTTCGCCTTAATCCTATTCTCGAGGTCCTGGATGAATCCCGGATCCTCTTGGGTAGTGAACACAATTGGCAGAGTAGGCATAGCGCTATTTAGATTTCATTATACTTTTTAGCAGACCCCTTTGCCTTTTCAACCGGATACTTCTCGGCATTCTTCCGAATCTTCTCCAGCATGATTTCCTTGATGTCCAAGTTATATCGATCGGCCATCTGGAAGGCAAAGTTCAGCACATCGGCCAGCTCTTCGCGCACCTTCTCGACTTTTGCATCTTCAGGCGATTTCCAGAGGAATGCTTCCAATAATTCACCGGCTTCAATGGAGATGGCTACGGCGAGGTCTTTTCCATTGTGGAACTGATCCCAATCTCGCTCCTGGTTGAACTTACGAAGTTCGGCCTGAATGGTCTCGATGTCGTTCATTGTGTTTTATGTGCTGAGTGATTTACAAATATAGTAATTCCATCGTTTTTGGACAAGTTCCAAAGTCGCTCTCTTTTGAGTTTGCAGTCCGGAGGCATTGGATGACATAACCCCTTCTTTTTTAGACCTTTTGTTTGTATATTTGCATACCCATCATGCATATTAGCAACCATGTGTAGAGTGTTATATTTCGCCTAGAAAGGAGGTCTCATTTTACATTGGTTTGCTCTGAAAAAGTAAGAAGATGGGGACGAGGTTTTCATTGAAGGAATAGTTTTTACCGAATCGTTATGTTTTTGCCTTCTGAGGGGAAAATAGATGCAGGACGTTTGTCGCGGATTTATGACAATACCACCGCGACATACAAGTTCTATTGGTTCGTGTCGATTATTGATTTGATATGCGCCAATTCGGAACGGCGTCGTTTTTCCTTTGATGAGATTATAGCGGGGATGATTGCGGAAGCATGGTATCCCATCCATTACTTCCGGCTCTCTTTCGGGAAGATGGACTCGTTAGAGGCCAACATTCTAGCGATTCAACGCTATTTGAACATCCCTATTGATGCCAGCCGGGATACCGTGAGAATTAAGATTCTCCAAAACGTTGATGATCCTGTAGTCCATAAATTGCTTCATGTTTTCACGTTGAATGTCCCTTATAGATTTCTCTCACCTTGGATTCCAAAATCGACTGATTCCCAGGTAGTAGAGCATTCTATTTCCTATATGAACAGTTGTCCGTACGCGATTCATGGTCAGACTATTGTCGTTGATGAGATGTGGGCGGATTATCTGATTAAGAATGCGGTAATCTTGAAAGATTTTTCCTTCTGGAATCTTTCTATCTTTCTGCAAAAACGTAATCCCAATGTGCCGGATATTCCTTCCAAATTGATTCGGCCGTTGCAGCGTTCGCCACTTACTCAGCAACATCGGTTTTGGAATAGATACATAGAGTCAGTAGGCCATATCCATTGCATTTATACAGGTGCTGAATTGGTGGTTGGTGGTTATGATTTAGATCACTTTATTCCTTGGAGTTTCGTCGTTCACGATTTGCTTTGGAACCTGCTTCCATCCGATTCTTCTGTCAATTCTTCCAAGAGCAATTGTATCCCTTCTCTTGACAAGTATTTGGGGCCAATGACTAAGCTTCAACATGCTGCCTTACGTGCGAATTATTCTTCTAATCCCTCCGATAAACTATTTGAAGACTATTTGGTCTTTCGCTGTTCAATCCCGGAATTGATTGATGCGTCTGACGAACGATTTTATGGATTGTTCAAGAACGAATTCGCACCGATGGCTCAGACCGCAACTAATATGGGTTTTGCTCCTTGGATAAATGTCCCCGCTTATGAATGAGAATTGTCCTTTTTGCTTAGTTGAACAGGAGCGGGAAATAATCGCTTCTAGCTCACTCTCCTTGGCTTTCTTCGATGGATTTCCTGTTTCCCCTGGGCATGCGCTGGTAATTCCCAGACGGCATGTTGCTTCCTTTTTTGATCTTTCTGAAGAAGAACGTCAGGACTTGCTTTCTCTTCTGGACCGTGTTAAATGTATAATAGATGAGAAATATCATCCAGATGGCTATAATATCGGAGTTAATGTGGGCGCGGCTGCAGGTCAAAGCGTTTTTCATGTCCATATGCATCTCATCCCTCGTTATGTAGGGGACGTTCAGAATCCTAAGGGAGGCGTACGAGGAGTGATACCGGCAAAACAGAAGTATTGATTCTTATTAAGGCATTTTGGATAGGCTCAGCATCATATCGATACTGGCATTTGCTACGTTTTTAGTCTTGACCATCCTTTGGCGGAGGTCAAAGGGACGCCGTGGTGAGAAAAAGGTTGCGGCTTTGTTATCTTTTCTTCCTAAGAATAAGTACAAGGTTATCAATGACCTCATGATTCAGAAGGGAGGATATAGTACACAGATTGATCATGTGGTAGTATCGGTCTATGGAGTGTTCGTGATTGAAACCAAGTATTACAGAGGATGGATCTATGGCGGAGAATACAGTGAATTTTGGACAAAGAATGTCTATGGGCACAAGTATCAATTGAGAAATCCGCTTTGGCAGAATGAAGGGCATGTAAAGACTATTACCAAGATGCTTGATGATCCGGACCTTGTTCCGATATATAACGTGGTGGCCTTCTCCAGTCAGGCAAGGCTCAAGATTGACCGGTCACTCCCAGTTATGTACTGGCGGCAGGTCGTTCCTTATATACGAAAGTATAAGGAACAGATGATTTCAGAATCTTATGCTGAAGAAATCTACAATACTCTGCTAGCGGCCAATGTTGAAGGGAAAAAAGCCCGAAAGCAGCATGTTCAGGTTGTTAAGAATAATCAGCGACGGAGGGATCAAGCTGTTGCGTCCGGTAAATGTCCAATATGTGGAGGGAATCTTGTTCTCCGAAGAGGAAAATATGGGAAGTTTTATGGCTGTTCCAACTATCCCAAATGCAATTATATCTTAAACGGTTAATGGTACACAACATTGTGGACCACAAACTTGTGTACTAAGAACAAAAGGGAATCAGAAATGCACCTTTTGGCTAATGTCCTCAGTATTCCTCCAGTTTCTTCTGATATGTAATCATCGATGCTGTTGATCAGTCTCTTTTTTTAGTCTCTGTTTTGCGCCTCGATGAGAAATCGCGGGATAAATCTTCGTGATTGCCCAAAGGCCTGCGAAGGTATGGTCTCCAAATTCAATAATGCGAGGAGGGATTTTCCAACAAATCATGAAGTCAGGCTTAAGGGAGCGATAAGGCTTGGCTAAATCTCTTTGGAAGCGCTCGAATGAATCTGGGATGCTCTGTTTGAACTGTTTGATTAATTGATGGTTGGGCTCCTTGTCTGAATATGAAGTTATGATATGAAGACCAATCCGTATTATGCCTTTTGTGTCTTCCTCATATTCCCTGATTTCTTTCTCGACGCTTTGGAGCTGCTCGTTCATGGTAATCCATCGGGAAGTCACCTTATTCTCCCTGGTAGTGGTTGTCATAAAACAATCGAAACTGTGTTTCAGTTCGATGACAAAACTATAATCCTTGTACACGCACCAGTAGTCGATTCGCCCGCTGTATTCATCTATCGAAAAACGTCTGTTATGACATTGCCGAGTTGCAGGAAGCTCTACTAACACTCTCGAGTCGCAAAGCTTTGACAGTGCCGGTAGCAGGACACTATCGAGACAGCGCTCACTGTATGTATAAGGCAATTCGTAGAAAGTGTCGTTGCTATACTTAGTACAAAGCTTGGCCATATCGCAGAACAGGTTCTCGATAAGATCTGTAGCGATACCAAAAGCTTCGTCATCTTTTTCTGCTGACTGCTTCACGAAAGAAAGACCGTATCTTTTAATGTCAATCATATTATGTGGTTTTGATTAAACGACAATAAGGATTCCTGCTTATGTGGCAATAATACTGGCATATATTGGAACGAGTACCCTTTTCGTTGAGATCTAGTGTCAGAGGGGCGGAGCCCGTGAAATTTAGCTGGCTTTATCGAGGGCTATGATAATGATGCATGCGACAATAGTAATGCTCATAATAATCCAAACTCGGGTGCCACTGCTTTTTCTCAGGATTTATGCTGTGTTTGTTTACCTGCTTTTAGCATACTCTACGCAGGATTTTCTGGCTTCTTTCAGTGCATTACTAGCCGAGGGATTGTGATCAATATTCACCAAAGGGCAATATTTGCGAATAAGGCTCTCTTCAACGGCATCCATCTTCTCAGTAGAGAAAGGAATCCAATTGACAAGAAGTGATTGACGCATCCACTTCTTAATTGCCTCAGTGTCATCTGGACTGAATTTGTAATTGCGGGTTTCTTTTCCATACAGTGAACCCTTTGGCGGAAGATAACCCAAGATAGCACCTATACTCCGGAAAAAGGTGGCTGCGCTACGATGATTCAGCTCTTGTCTCCAGAACCGCTGATATAAGGATTTGGACGCTTGCCCGATATAGATAATACCATCCTCTCGGACGGTGCCAAATTTCTTGGGCAGAGGAATACCTTTGCGCAATTTGATGCAATAAAGGCCCGGCATATCTGGAACGGTGGAGTCATTCATTGCATTGACGGCAACGAATTGACCTTTAATTAGTTTCTGCTCCGCATCTTTACTATCCACGGGGTCAATCACTGCCGGTCTGGGAGTCTGGGATGTCTTCTGAATGTTATGGTTGGGAGTTTCTTTGGCCATGAGGGATGTCGGCTTCTCTCCTCCGATAACCGTTATCTCCCCGTTCCGTATCAAACGCTCCAAGTCATATATCTGACAATCGTAAACTCCGAAGTCATCTCCTCCATAGAATCCGATGCGTCTCATAACGTCTCGGATTTTCTTTTGCGTTGCTTTATCGTCAACCTGAACGCGTAGGCTTATCAGTTTTTTAAGAGCATCGATTTCTTCAACGGTGAATACATTCTTGCCTTTCATACTTGGTCTATTTTGGTGAACTTTCACAAATGTAAGTATTTACAAGCAAATCTCAAGGTCCCTTAGAATGTTCTTTTCATTGTCCCTCAATTATGTACCCCAATTATGTCCCTATTTCTGTACCCTTATTTGTCCCCATCATTGTACCCTAATTATGTCCCTATAAGTGGACATGTATGCACGCCAAAATCACACATCTATCAGCATAATTTGGGGCTTTCATCAGGGAGTGGCATAGGGTGTCCGGGGGCGTGTCCACCCCCGGACACGGGTAGGGGGAGGGGCCCGACGGATACAAGTTCCCGCTTGCGGGGACGCAGGAGACGTTGGGAGGGGCCGGAGCGAAGCGGAGTCCCCCGGACACCCTATGCCGCTCCCGGCATTATCGACCTAAACCCATCATATCTTGCATTGGTCATAATTTGTTCTTACTTTTGAGAAACGAATTGTGCCATGGAGATTCCGAGGGGTTATAGCCGGGAAGACATCAAAGCCCGGAGAC
>JAEEGL016103568.1_pt1 | contig 11679 bp, 3 predicted proteins | sample 9134231 | NCBI WGS metagenome assembly JAEEGL01 (sample SAMN16246548, study PRJNA631951) | gut metagenome | biome: gut microbiome; feature: rumen; material: fiber-attached | host: Bos | place: Iran: Karaj | collected 2018-10 | reverse complement strand
TGTCCGAAATGCTCGACCACCTCCAGTTTGGATTCCAGGGTGCGGTCCATCCCCTTGGGGTATTGGCGGGCCGCTTCGCGAAGGTGGCTCAAGGCCTCTTCCTCGTAAACCTCCTTCCATCGGGGATCCGCGCTGTCGGATGCTTTCTTCATGCACGCTTCGAACTGGTCGATTTCCTGCGTAATCTTGTGCGTCTGCACTTTCCGGACCAGTTTGGCGTTGTCAAACGGCGTGGCTGCGTTTGCCTTGGGATTGACGATCTTCCCGACATCGCTCCCGAAGGATTCGGGACCGTCAAAGGAGACGGCGGTCTGTTCGGCCTGGAAGGCGAGTTTGTCCGCGTCCCAGGGCGAGAAGTTCTTGCTGCCGGTGGCCTGGTAGCAGTATTCGTCGTTCCAGTAGCGGCCGGCCACCGATTCGGGCAGGTCTTTGCCGCGCACGCGGATGGTCAGGTCGTGGTCCATGCCCACTTTCTTGCAGTTGACGGCGTTGACCTTGGTCGCATTTCCCGTGGCCTCGAAGAAAGTGATCTCGGACTCGTGTACGCCGAATCGCTCGGCCAGCTGCTTTTTCAGCGCCTGTTTCACGTGCGCGTGGAGGATGTCGTTCTCGGTGGTGAAGCGGAAGCGGTATTTGTCGATGACCTGGGCGGAGTTGAGATAGTTCTTGGCATAGCGGTCGCACTGGATCGAGAGCACCAGTCTTTTGAGGTCTTCCGGCGAAATGTCCGGCGAATTGCAGGCCTTGATGAATTCCTTCACTTTCTTTTCGCCCATCTTCTGGGCCCGCTCCGCGATGGCTTTCAGCTCCTTCATCTCAGCCGCCGAGTTCACGGCGGCCTTGCCGAGCTCCATGTTCTTCCTGCCAAGCAGGCGTCCGTCGAGACGCAGGTTACCGAGCTTGCGGGCGCCCCGGGAAAGCTTGCTGACGAAGCGGACGGAAGAGTAGCTCCTGCAGAGGCTGCGTTCGACGGCGCGGATGTCCCGGTGGATATTGTGGGCCGTTTCTTTGAGCGCCTGACCGAACTGGGTAGAAGAGACCTTGCCCACGGCTCCCGTTATGAGTTTCTGGCCGGCCCAGTTCTCGCACGCTTCCCAATAGGCGAATTTGGCGCCGACCATGAAGTTGTCGAAGAAGGTGTTGTCGTAGTTCTCACCGGCCTTCTGGCACTCGAGCAGGAAGCGTTTCGGCGTATAGTACAGCATTTCGGAATAGCCCATCGTGACGAATCCGAGCACCAGGCGGCCCATGACGGTCTTCGGCTCGTGTTCTTCGAACGTTTCCATGCACATGTTGAAGCCGTCCCCGAAATAGACCTCCTCCCAGACATAGGTGTTCTCGGCGACGAACAGGGGGCCGACCTGGCCGGTCACGGTGCGTCGGAAGAGTTTGTCAACCTGATAATAATCAGGCATATAGAAACCGAAGCGCTCATCGAAGGAATCGAGCATCAGCTCGCATTTGTAGATCAAGGCCTTGAATTCCTCGCCGTCCTGCAGGCCCGTCAGGCGGGTGATCATGTGCAGGAGCTTCTCCCGGACCTGGTTGTCGAACTTGACCAGATTGTTCAGCTCGGCCATGTCATCGACCATGCGGATGGGCATCGAGATGACCATCGAGGTCTGCTTGGCCTCGAAACTGCGTCCCTTGTAGCTGGCGGTCGCCGTAATGGCGGCTTTGCAGCGGTTGGGCGGCACCATGATGGAATGGGGGACGATCTCATAGACAAAGGTCATCGTGCTTCCCTTCACGTCGGAATGCTGGCTGATCGGGCGGGAGTCGATGCCGAACTGTTTCAGTTCCAATCCGAGCACGTTGACAGGCTCGGTGGTCTCGGCGCCTTTCTTGCCGAACCATTCCAGCGATTCGGGGATGTCTTCGAATTGGACCTCTATCGACTCCGGCGGGGGAGAGCCGATCATGTTCCTGTCCCGGTCCCAGACAAAGAGGGTCAGGTCCATCCGGGTGTGGGCGGGGACGAATTCCTGGTCGTAGCTGGTGGGCTGTTCTTCCGTGGTGTTGATGCCCTCGGAGCCCTTGACCACCGGATAGGCCTTGATGTGGCCGACTTCCATCCGAAGGCCTTCGTAAAAGCGGTGGACGGGGAGGCGCTCCGTGATCTTCCGCTCCTGGGTGCCGACGTTCTGCCTGGCGGTGATGCTCAGATAGCAGTTGTCCATGTTGCCGGCCATGTCGGCCGGGATTTCCGTCAGGCAGTCCGTCAGGTCCACGCTCCAGGACCCCTCCTTGTCCGGCCGGACATGGGAAGATACGGCGAAGGTCTTCTTCGGGTCACCTTCCAGCACGGCATCGATGGCGGGCTCCTGGGCGAAGCCATTGACATAAAAATAGATGGTCTCCGTATTGCGCTGCCCGGCCACGAAGGTGATGTTCTCCTGGCAGAAGAGGATCTGCAAGTTGTCTTCTATGAAGAACTCGACTTCGTTGCGCAGGATGCCGGTGGGGGTCTCGAAATGGAAGATGACGCTGCCCTTGGGGGGGATGGCCGTCTGCTTCGGTTCCGGAACCTGGATGGATCCGCACATGTATTTGCCGTCGAAGCCGGTGGAAAGCAGCTGGATGTTCTCGCCTTCGACGAGGCGTATCATGCGGGTAAGGTCCGTCCGGTCTATCCGCTGTCCTTCCGGGGTCTGTTCCTCGATGCGGGCGCCGACGACCTTCGGAGCGCCTCCGGCATAAAGCGTGTCGCCGAACTCCTTGTAAAGGATCATCCGGAAGGTGCTGGGATTCTTTTGGGGCTTTTCTTCCTCCGGCTCGGGATCCTTGCCGCCTTTTTTCTTTTTCTTCCGGTTCTTCCGGATCTGGTTCACGCCGATGATGCCCACCACGGCGCCGCCGATCCAGAAGAGGGCGGGGGGGATTTTGGTTTTTCCGAATTCGCCGGGCTTGACGGTGCCGTCCGTTTTAATATTGTATATGGGCTTGTCCCCAACATATTTATAGACATATGTCCGGCCTCCGCTGAGCCCTGAGACGGCTTTCCCGTCCACGGTGATCGGGGTGTTCAGGCTGGCCACCACCGAGATGGTCAGGGTGGATTCCGCCGTGGGGGTGAACGACTCTTCGTGCATGTCCACGTCCGGCCGGCGCGAGACGGTTCCGCTTCCGGTTACCTCCGTGCGCCATTGGAAGGGGTTGTTGTCGGGCGTATAGTCCCGGCATTCATAGGGGTCCCACATGGCTACCGTGACGGTCAGGCTCATCATCTTCGCCCGCTGGATCAACCTGGACGTGGCGGGGTCGGGGCAGTTGATCTGCACGGGGAACCCCAGCTTGGCCTCGTCCCCGAACTTGATCTTATCGGGCAGCTCCGGCCAGATGAAGGTCGTGCCGTCAGCCGAGCCGGTGGAGGCGACGGTGGCAGAGGTTTTCGTGACCTTGAACTGGAAGGCTTTGCTTCCTCCTCCTCCCGTCGAGGACGTTTTGTCCAGTACCCAGTAACCTTCGTTAGCCCGGCCTGGCAGGCAGGCCAGCAGGACGGAAACGACGAGAAGCCAGAGGCGGAGTCGGTAAGGGAACTTCATAATCATCAACTTTCAACGCGAAGTTCGATTTCTTTGAGCTTTCCGGGAATGTCCTCGAGTTCGAGGCTGTAGTTCTCTTTGAGCATTTTCTTGAGATCCGTGACACTGAGACTGAAAGGCCCCTGTGTCGAGACCTCGCAATGCCCGATCAGCTGGAATGTATTCATTTCATTCTGGGTGATCCTGTCCACGGTACCGTTGTACGTGGCGCGGGGTACGGTGCTTTTGAAGAACAGTTTGTCCGCCGCCTGCCGCATCGCCTCTTCCTGCTTGGCCACGGCGGCCTCGACCAGACCGCTCTCCTCCAGCTGGGCAGCCTGATCCAGCCAAGCCTTCGGCTTGTGCTCGAAGGCTTGGGTGACTTTGTCCAGGTCGACGAATTTCTCGGAGAAATGCTCGGGCTGGAAGGCACGGGCGAGGTCTTCGGGACCATTGCCGATCCGCTCGGGGGAAGTCATCTGGACGACGGCCTGGTCGCCCTGCTCCAGGGTCAGCCCGGTGGTTTCCTTGTACGCCTTGCCGTAGCAATCCTCGGCTATTTCCTGCGAGATGTCCTCGGGGATGGGATTGGGGTTGGACTTGGTGGGTTTTTCTTTCACCAAGACGGACACGTCACGGTCCCGGGTAAAGGAGATGCCGTTCTCGAGGGCCTCCCGGTTGCTGTTCGTGGCGCCGTATATGATCACGTCATCCTCGTCGATTACCCTGCCCGCTTCGCGCATTTTTTCGACCACGTACTGCTTGGTCTTGATGTCAATGATGTCGTAGTCCTTCTTCAGCGTTTTGTAGAAGCCGGAACGGACGTTGGTCGCCCATTCGCCGTTGTAGAGGGCGAGTTGTTTCTGGGCGATCTTGTCCGTCTGGATTTCGTATGCGAGCCGGCGGAAGGCCTCTTCCGCCTCGGGGGTCTTGTAGCGGCTCATCTCGATGTAGTTCCGCTCGAGTTCCTTGACTTTCCTGAGCCCATTGAGGTTGGCTTCGCGGCAGGCGAGGTCTTCGGCTATCTCTTCCGCCGACCATTTGGCGTTCTTGCGCCATTCGCGGATCATGTCCTCGACATTCCGGCGGGAACTGTCGAGCGCGTTTTTGGTCTTCCCGAACTGGGCGAGGGTCTGGCGGCCGAATTTCTCGGTGGCAAAAGACTTGAGGTCGTGCGCGATCACGCGGAGGTCCTTGCCGAAGATGCCGAGGCTCTGCCGGACGTCGCCGATAGCCTTGGCGGCGAAATTGGCTGCGTTGGCCGCCAGTTCCGGGTGGTAGTGGGCGATCATTTCGCCATATCCCGCCAGGGTCGTCTGGACGAACGCCTCGGTGAGGAATTCGATGCCGACGATCTTGACTCCCGCGCAGAATGCCTCCCACGGACCGCCCTGGATCTTCGGATTGTTGACCGCATCGATCATTTCCCGCGGGACGCGGATGGCTGTCAGGGCCGTCTCCGACCAGCCGAGCGTGAGGATGCCGAGACTGAGGCGGGTCCAGAAGCCGCCGTGGTCCTCGAGCCACTGCTCTGCCTGTGCGCTGGTCTGGGCCAGCGCCAGCATCAGGTCGGCGGCCAGGCCCATCTCCACGACCGGTTCCGCATCGGCGTTGGCGCCCGCGATCCGGCCCGAAACGAAATTCAGGAAGGTGCTGCGGACCAGATAGACCAGCCCCGGGTCGTAGCCGAAGCGGCGGTCATAACCGTCCAGCAGCATCTCGGCAAGGCGGAAGACGGGACCGATGTTCGTGAGCAGATTGTGATCCAGGATATAACTCCGGATATGCATCAGGTTGCTCGTGATGGTGTCGTCGTCCTCGCCCGTGTCCGCCCCTTCTTCGCGGAGCGGCTGGCTGGTGAGCCAGACCTCCTGGTCGGCCGTGTACAGTTTGCCGTCCCAGGGGAACTCCACGTGAATCTTGACTTTCCGGCGGGCGGGCGCGTCGAGCACCGCACAGGAATAAAGGTAGCAGCTGGTGCTGTTGTCCGGCAGGATCTCCTTGATGAAATACTGAAGCTTGACCTTGTTGACGACTTCCTGGTCGCTCATGCCCCGGGTGCCCTTGCTGAGGTAGTCCGTGGCGGCGGCGTCCGCCTCGGCCCCCAGCGGCTCCGCGCGGAACACGACCTGCCTGGGGTCCGGAACCATCCGGGTAAGGCGGTGTTTCTCCTCGTCCCAGTAGATGAAGGAGAGGGTGGCGGGCGTGAGGGCGGGGGCGTAACTCTTGTCGTTTATATAGACCTTGAGTTCTTCGCGGTGCACGCCCGGCTCGTAGCGCACGAGGAAGCAGGGCACGAAGTGATCGGTCTTGAAGGCGAGGCCCATGTTGAAGCGCAGGACCGGGAAGGTGCCGGAGACCTCATGCTCGTCGGAATCCTTCGCTTCGACCTTCAGGGTGCAGGAGATGTATTCGCCCGCCGTTCCCCGCGTCTTGTCGACCTCGTCGATGATGGCGTACCACAGGCCCGGTTTCTCGCCTTTCTCGGCGGAGACCCGGTAGCATTTGTCGATGCTGACCTCGACCTCGGCGTCTTCGTTCACGCCGGATACGAGGAAGGGGAGGCGCTCCTGCCGGTCGTGGCCGGACGGCAGGGTGAGGTTGGGCTGGAAGAAATCGACACGCCCCTCCTGGATCTTGAAGACGGTCTGCATCTGCAGGGTGCCGCCGGGTCCGCGGAAGGAGAACACGATGAAGCCTTCCGCCGGATCCTCCTTCGGATACTTGTCCACGCAGATCCGGGCGGTCCGGTAATGGGGGGACATCCCGGTGGCGAGGATGCGGATGTTCCGGCCTTCCATGATCTCGATTTGGGAGGTGTACTCCTTGCACTCGATATGTTTGCCTTCCGGGGTGATCTCCTCGATGCGGGCGCCGACGATCTGGGGCTTGTCCGCAACCATCAGCGTATCACCGAATTCCTTGTAGAGGAGCATACGGAAGGTGCTGGGTTTCTTCGGTGCCGTGTCTGCCGGCTGCGGTCCGTTTCCGGCAGGGGTTTTCCCTTTGCGTTTCTTGCTGTTCCGGGCGGACCGGACGAGGGCGCCGAGGATGGCGGTCAGCCCAAGGCCGGCGGCCGCGGGAATGATCCAGGGCGGCAGTTCGCCGAGGTCCTGTTCGCCGCGGTCCGGATCGCCCTTTATCCTCTTCGTGATGTCGCCTCCGTTCGGATAACACTTATAGAGATAGTATTCGCAGATCCGGTGCGCCTGTCCGCCGACCCCGGTCCGCTGGCGGATGTCGATCTGTACGCTGACGATCATGAATGCTTCCTCTCCCAGCTTGAGCGACTGGTTCCAGGACCTGCCGGAGAATGCGAGGCGGTTCCGGGAGCCGATGGCTCCGTCGGCGCGCCACCGTGAATCCCCGTCATAGTCCCCGAAGACGTCTTCGTCGTCCAGTTCCTCGTCAATCTGGTCGGCGTAGTCTTCGAAATCGTCTTCGAACTCCGTGATGCTGTCGCTGTGCGTGAGGAAATACTGGATGGTCGTATAGTTCAGGGCATATTCGCCGGCGCGCAGCTCGGGCGCGATCTGGACATCCAGCGCGTATTCGTACGATTCGGTGCCGCCTGCGTAGAGGCCCTCCGTCCGGGGATTGAATGCGTCGCCGTCCCACCGGGCCGTCAGGTCCAGCGCAATCTCATTTTCTTTTCCCACCTGGACATATTCGGGCGGAGCCGTCCATCGGAAGGACAGGTTGTGCATCTCTTCCCAAGTCCGTGCGGGCCAGCTGGGATCCGCGACGGTACGGACCAGGTTGAAATCGAGCGCACCGTCCTGGGCGCCCGAGATGCCGGTATCACTGCCGTTTGAGCGCCGGCTGTCGGCCAGGATTACCCGGTCCAGGAGGGCCCAGTGGCCGTTGTCGGCCCATGTGGGCCCGCCTGCCGCGGCGAGCAGCAGGCAGCAGCAGAGCAGGAAGCGGAAGCGTCTCATGGCGCGGGGGTGTTTACAGGCCCAGTTGCATCGCCAGGATGGCGAAGCCGATCAGGATGATCACGATCCAGCCCAGCACGGACCGCTTTTTCTTCTGCGGGGGCGCCGGGGCCGGAGCCGCCTGTTGGGCGGAATTGGGCAGGTATTTGCCGAAGATGTCCTGCTTGCTCTTCTCCAGGGCCTGCCTGACGGTCATCGGGCCCTGCGGCTGCGGCGGAGCCTGCTGATACGGCTGCTGCGGGTACTGCGGCTGCTGCGCTTGCGGCGGTTGCTGGTAGTAAGGCTGCTGCGGGTACTGCGGCTGCTGGTAGTAGGGCTGTTGCGGGTACTGCGGAGGCTGTTGAGGCTGCTGGTAGTAGGGCTGTTGTGGGTACTGCGGCTGCTGGGGCTGCTGCGGCGCCGGGGCGGCCGGCTCCTCCGCCGGCCGGGGCCTGGACCAGCTGGCAATCGTTTTCTTGGAATCCTCGTTAGAAGACATGGGCGGCAGGGGTTTATTTGCCCGCGGCGGCGGAGACGACGTCGGCGTAGATGTCCGTAAGCGCGTTGAGTTCGTCCTTGTTGGCCGCAACGGCAACGCCCGCGGTGATCATCTTCTTGTTGACCAGCGTGGCTTCGCTGTAAACCTGGACGTTCCGGCCCTGGGAATCCTTCCCCTTACCGTAGGAGTAGGCGTGCTGGTGGTAATAGCCGTCCGAATTGTCGTCGAAGTAGATCTTCGGCTCTTCGGTCATCCGCACGCCGGGCATCACGGTGTTCAGATACTGCACCCGGACGGCGAGCAGGTCGGCGACCTGGTCGGAGCTGAGGTTGCGCACATTGGACAGGCCTTCCTTCTGGACCTCCGCGTACAGGAAATCGTTCGAACCGTCCCGCGTGACCCGGATGCTTTCGCCACCGCCCAGGTTATCCTGTTTCCTGGCGGAGTAGCCACGTGCGAGGGCGAAGGAGACACCGCCCACGGAAGCGCGGACCTCACGCGCTTGGGTAGGGACATTGCCGAGGGAACCGATGCTGATGCCATTGTCATAGTTGATATGCACGGGGTCGTTGGTCCCGGTGGGCATCGGTACGGTGCCGGGATAGTCGTCGGAAGAACGGGTGGTGTGGGTCTCGCCGGTCTGCTTGCTCGTGAGGTCCAGCTTGACGGTGAAGTTCACCCCGACGGCATCGTTCTGGCCGGGGATGTTGTACGGGATGCGGATCTCCAGGGTGATTTCCTTGCCGTCATAATTGATCCCCTGGACGGGCGCGGTGTTGTTGACGGCCCGCCGGGTGCTCGTGAGCCGTTCCTGTTTATCGACCATCTTGCCGTTCACCCGCTCCCGCGTTCCGATGGTCATGTCCGACCATTCGGTGAGCTGGAAAGTCCAGGGGATGCCGGGCATGGTGATGTCCGCGTTCTTGACGGCGGGCATTTTGCCCTTCCAGGTGAAAGGACCCACGTGGCGGCCGTTGCCGTCGGATTTGAAGGTCACGTTTCCCGAGGTGGTGTTGATCGTGCAGGTGACCGGGGCGGTGGAATCGGATCCCAGCCAGCAGGAGGCCGTTCCTTTGAATACATAATTCGCCGGGCGCTGAGCCAGCAGGGCCATGCTGCAGAGCAGCAGGCCGGCGAGAGTGAGGACAATTCTTTTCATGGTTATCAGTGTTAATGGCTCGCTAATATACGAATATTTCCGAATAATACATTACAGGGCCGCGTTGACGTCGAGGACGGCCTGACCGCACTCATCGACCAACTGTTCGAGGGTGGTTCCGAAACGGACCTTCAGGACGACGCGCGCCTCTTCGAGGGTGATGGGGATGACGCCCGGGGGCGGAGGAACCCCGATGCTCTCGAGCACGCGCATCTTGGCCATCAGCTTGGTGTAGTCCTTGGAGAGGCCCTTGACGAGGGCGGCTTCGATGCGCGGCGTGAGGATGCGCTTGAACTGCTTGACGTTCTGGCGGATTCCCTCTTCGATCAGGGCCTGGCCGTAGCCCTGCACCTTCATGGCCTCTTCCTTGAACCCTTCTTCCAGTAAGCGTTTTGCCTGATTGATGGCATCATCGCCCTGCTTCATCCATTCCTTGCATTTGTAGATGTAGGTCTCGGCAACACGCTTGGGGTCGCCGAGCTTCTCTGCGGCCTTGGTCGGGTCGATGATGCGGGCCAGGTCGTCTCCATAGGAATCCAGGCCGAACTTGCCGTTCACCAGGGCCTGGTCCGCCTTGGTGAGGGTCTTGAGCATCTCGTTCCTTTGGAAGGGGATGAACTTGTACTGCATCTCGTTGAAAACCTCGCCGTAGGCGTCTTTCATGAGGTCTTCATTCAGATCGTACCATTTGCCGTCCGAGCCCTTGAACTGGTAGGTGACGTCGCGGTCGGCGCCGATCTTCCTGCCCCAGTCGAGCGCCTTGGAGTCGTTGCCGGTGGCGCCCTTGAAGACGCGGATCTCCGGTGCTTTCCCCGTCAGGCTGTTCGCCTTGATCTTGTCCTGCAGGCGCTTGATGACCTGGGGGTCCAACTCCTCGTAGATCTGCTTCATCTGGGCGTTGTAGTTGGCGCGGAGCAGGTCGGAAGGCTGGCTGCGCAGGATGTTCTGCGCGCTCTTGTTGCCCTGCAGGGCGAGCGTGGCCTTGCGCATCTCCTCCTTGGTGGCCGTAGGGTTGTTCATGACCCGCTTGAACTCGTTGACGATCTTCTGTCCGTCTTCGCGTGCCACCTTGGAGCACTCCTCGGCGAACTTGTCCTTGGCCGTGAAGAGCGTCTCGGAGTTCCTGCGGACGTCGCGGATGGCATCGTCCGCCATGTCCTTGGACCGGTCGACGATCTGCTTCGTCTTGCTGGCGGCCTTGCCGATCTTGTCGGCCTTGGGGGCGCTGCTGTAGGCCGGCCGGTTCCCGAGGGCCTTGTTGATCCGGGTCTTCTCCATGACCTTCTTGGTGCCTTCGCCGATCTTCTTGGTCTGTGCCGTGAGTTTCTGCAGCTTGGTGGCGCGGTCCGCGCGCCACTGCTTGAACTTGCTGAATCCCTTGCCGACGCCGGCGAAGAGCAGTTCCATCGCAATGAGCTTGATGCTGATCTGGGCGAAGCCGCCCCAGACGCTGTCGCCGCCCTTGTCCACGTACTCCTTCATTTCCGCCAGGGCGCTGATCGGCGTGAGGATGATTTCGGAGGCGCCGCCGGTCACGATACCCAGGCCGATGCGGCAGATGATGACCGGGATCGATTTGTCCATCGCCGCGATGGTGGCGATGGCGGCGTCGAAGTTCTCGTCGTCCGGCGATACGGTCTGCTTGACCGCGAAATAGGTTCCAATCTCGCCGCTGCAGTACTTCTTGAAGATCTCCATGATGTTCTCGTAGTCCGCGTCGTCGAAGCCGAAGACCTTGTCGTGGCCCTCGATCATGACGGTAATCTTGTAGAAGAGCGGCCGCAGTTCGGCGAAGCGTGCGTCGAGGCAGATCTTCCTGCGCAGGTCGATGAGGTTCCCCTTGCGCGTGAGGTCTTCATCCTCATACTTGTTGTAGGCACGGATGGGGTCGCTTCCGGGCGGAATCTCCACGTCGCGGTAAGGCTGGGAATTGAGCGGGACGACGAGTTCTTCCTTGAATTCCTGGCCGTGCCAGGTCACCTTGACCGTAACCTTGGCGTGGAGGCGGTTGGGCGGCACGAGGAAACCCCTCGTCAGGCGTATGACACCCCAGAAGGAGCCGTCCGGCATCTTGCCCACGTATTCGTATTTGAATTTGAGCAGTTCGCAGGGGGACTGGACGTTTTCGCCGGTGGGATCGCGGAAGAACAGGTCCTCGTACTGGTACAGGTCGCCTGCCGTGGGGACATAGTTGGCACCCTCGGGCTTATCCACGAAGAGGGTGCTGTTCGTGAAGTCGTCTTCGAACTTGAATTCCGGTGCCTTGTCCAGCTCGTCGATGCCGACGGGACCGATCTTGTTGTCGTGGAGGTCGTCCACGACGACCAGCTGCATGTCGATGCGGCTCTCCGCCGGTTTCTTCCGACGCTTGGAGCCGCGCTTGGGCAGGATGTCGTGGTCCGGCGTGCTCTCCAGCTCCACGAGGTAGCCCTTGAGCGCCCGCATCTCGACCCGGAAGCCGAGGTGGATGCGGTTGATGACGAAACTTTCCGTCACCTCGGGGCGGTTCCTGCGCGGCGTGACCCGGATGGTGCAATGATAGGTCTCGATCGTGCCGGCGAGCGCCTTGTCGTCGCCGGA
>JAEEGL015640104.1_pt1 | contig 11679 bp, 7 predicted proteins | sample 9134231 | NCBI WGS metagenome assembly JAEEGL01 (sample SAMN16246548, study PRJNA631951) | gut metagenome | biome: gut microbiome; feature: rumen; material: fiber-attached | host: Bos | place: Iran: Karaj | collected 2018-10 | reverse complement strand
TATAAAGGTTAAAGGTTCACCCGCACTTTCTGATCATCTATCTATTGTCCGTTCTACCGAAAAATCCGTCGGTGAAACATGGGAAACAGTCTGGGGCGAAGAACATTTCATCACCAACGCATACAATGAGTCCGCTTTCTACATGTCAGAGACTTCGAACACCAAGCGTCTATTTACTTTACGTTTCCGCGTCTTCAACGATGGTATCGCTTTCCGCTACGAACTTCCACCACAACCGGCGTTCTCGCGCGTAGAGATCGAAGACGAGCTTACAGAATTTAATATCGATCTAAATGCCAATTCTTGGTCTATCCCGGCCTATCAGCCGGACCGCTACGAATACAATTACGAGAAAAAACCAGTATATGAGCTGGAAAAGTCCGTTCATACCCCCCTCACGATTGTTCTACCCAATAAATATCACCTAGCTATTCATGAAGCCGCACTCTATAATTACGGTGAAATGTCTCTCAAGCTTGACGAGTGGAAGGCTTTGAAAAGCGACATTACTCCTTTGTCGGACGGCATTAAAGCGCGTGTCGAGCTCCCATTCAATACACCGTGGCGTTTTGTCATGATCGCCGGCTCTCCGATTGGCCTCACTAAGAACCATATGATGCTAAACCTCAACGACCCACCTTCAGAAGATTTCTCATGGGTCAAGCCAATCAAATTCCTCGGTATTTGGTGGGCAATGTATGTTGGCGAGTGGACCTGGGCGTCTGGCCCACGTCACGGTGCTACTACCAGCCACGCTATCGAATACATCGACGCTTGCCGTCGTCTTGGTATAGGTGGTCTACTTCTCGAAGGTTGGAACGGCGGCTGGGATGGCGACTGGCTATTAAACGGCAAAACTACAGACTTTGTTCATCCTATGCCAGACTGTGATCTTCCAGGCATCGCTGAATATGCTCGCGCAAACGATATCGAGATTATTGGCCATCATGAGACCGTTGGTTTCGTCGACAATTACGAGTCTCAGCTAGAAGCCAGCTACAAGTATTATTCCGATCTTGGGATTCATTATATCAAGCCTGGCTATGCCGGATCCATGATGACTATCCAAGGCAAGAGGGAATTCCATCATTCTCAGCTTGGTGTCGAGCACTATCAAAAAGCACTCGAACTTGCCGCCAAATACCACATCTGTTTGGATGTTCACGAACCAATCAAGGGTACTGGCATCGAACGGACCTTCCCGAATCTTCTCACGCGTGAAGGTGCTCGCGGCCAAGAATATGAAGGAGGCGCGCTCAGCCCATCCCATGCTTGTATTATCCCGTTCACCAGGCTTCTTTCCGGACCTATGGACTATACGTCGGGTATTTTCGATATCACAAACACCACCAAGCGCATCGCGTCCACGCTTGCTCGCCAACTAGCTTTCTTTGTTACAATTCCTTCCGGTATGCAAATGGCAGCCGATCGTCTTCGCTTCTACGAAGAAGTTAACCCAGGTGCATACAAATTTATCCATGACGTTCCGGTCAACTGGGAGCACTCAGTTCCGCTCATGGGCGCCATCGGCGAATACTATGTTGTCGCTCGTGAGGAACGTGGCGGTCATAACTGGTTTGTTGGCGGGGTTACCAACGAAAACGCTCACAAAGTCCGCGTCGCTCTCGATTTCCTTGAAGAAGGGGCTACCTACGAGGCTGAGATCTATCGCGATTCAGAGACCGCTCACTACCGCGACAATCCTCTCGACATTCGTATCGAAACTACAGATGTTACGAATAAGAACTTCATCGATATCTGGATGGCTCCTGGCGGTGGCTTCGCCATCTCCCTAAAGAAGATTGCTGACGCGAACGACGAATCCAGACAGCAGTAGGTATTTTTCGGTTTTTGTGGTAATATATTTATGTTGTACTTTTTCTATACGGGTGTAGCTCAGTTGGTAGAGCACTGGTCTCCAAAACCAGGTGTCGGGAGTTCAAGTCTCTCCACCCGTGCCAGTTAGAACAAAAATACCATTCAAGGTATTTTTTTGTTTTAATAAGTCATTCGGTGGAGAGACGCGAGACCATAGAGTTCAAGCCACCAAGAGAACGAGAGGATAGCTGAACTTGTTATAGATATTCTTATATGAGGCTTGTTATTACCAACTAATACTAGTTTCCCCAATGATGCTAGTTATTATTCTTCTTGCATCTCTCACATTTACTCCGCCGCTTCTGTCCACATCCGCCAGCTTTTGCTCAAGACCGCTTAAAGTATCTCCTCCGATAATCGAATTTATTACCTTCCTCGCATCCCGCACATTCACACTACTATCCGTATTCGCATCCCCAGCATACGCCAAAACAATCACCGCTCCGCTCGTCTCATTTAAGGTATATCCTCGGTGGTTGGTTCCAGCCGCCGTACTCGGATTAACTAGCGTCCAAGTTGTTCCGTTGTCCGTCGAAACCAAAACCATGCATGCTAGTTCGCTCGTTACGGTAAATGAGTTATCTGAAACGATATTGATCGTCGCACCGCCACCAGTCAAATCCGTAATCTCAAGCTGCGGTTCTGGCTCCGGATCGGGCTCCGGTTCTGGCTCACTCGTGTCGATTGTGAAAGATGCAACTAGAATCTTTAATGGCCACGTATATATATTGTATGTCGATCCGGATTGCTCACCAACACCGTTAGTTACCACAATTCTTGAGGCATCGAACGAGGCCCCATTGGTCTTTATCGTCGTCCCAGAGACCGTATAATTAGAAGTCGAAGCAGAGATTATGGGCAAATTTTTCACTTGCTGTCCATTGGAATTATATTTCAACGCTGCATAATTATCATCAAGCTTCGTAAAACTGAGTAGATTACTATTTGTCGAGAATCCGCATTCGGAGAAACTCGTATTAAACCCGGTAAATACAAATGCTGGCCGGACGACACATCCCGCAGATGATGAAGGATAGAGGATGTTGTAAGTTCCATCCTGTAGCGTGATTGTTGTTCTATTCTGCGTTTTAGTCGTTGAAGTTATGTTGTCGGCCACATTATTTAGGTCAGAAGAATAAGAAACGATCCGTTTGCCTTCCTTGTCAATCATCACTCCTGTATTTTTCGCTGATACGCCGGAAGCCAGATGTAATAAAACATTCGAGCCTGCTGGTAATATCACAGTATTTGCAGAAGTATTAAATGATGCTAAATCATACTGTATTCCGTCAGAAATATTCTGCCATACATTATTATATGCATCAAAGTATTCCATGTTTGACAATGCTATTCCATCAAAATAAAAATTCACTACGCTATTCGGTTCACCATTCGCGATCATGAACGTAGCATCATCGAATGAAGTTAAAATCGCCTCTGCGTCATTTCCGCTGCTTTTTGCTGAGACATTCCCTAAAAAGCGCACATTATGTACGGTATTTGTATCTTGATAAATCAACGGCTTCATCGAACCACGAACTTGGTAAATTTCATCTACTTCCTTCGAATATAACTCATTGCCAAGATTGAACGCCCAGGAATTAATGTCGCTGACGATATTGTAGAATGAAGACTTAGTTACTGCGTCGGCGTTAACTAACCAGCCTGAATCCCAACTCGTCCCAGTAGATGGATGCATATAAGTAAAATACGACAGCCGCTTCATCCCAAATGCAAGGTTGTTAGATACTTGATACATCACCTGTGATTTTGAATTAGCATTAACATACCAGTCGTGTAGTGCCACAATATTCATTGGCACAGCTTCGATGTTTTGATTGCGCTTTGCTTTGTAATGATATAAGAGCGAGCGCAGATTCGCATAATACAAATCACGGTCAGTATAACCATTGTAAGTTACATTTAATGAATCTTTTGCCTTTGGATAATAATCAACCGACAAAGTTCGTACGGCGGAACTGTCTAAAAATAACGATAAATAATCTTCGTAAGCCGTTAAGTCTAAATTACCTTGCGCATCGCACCCGCTCGCAGACTTGTATTCAAGACAATCCACTGGTGCATAATTTGGGAATAAGTTCACATAAGTGTCTCGCATCGGGTCAACCGAATAAAAGTTCGCCACTGCTGGCGTCGTAATATCAAGACCAACGGAAACTCCTGTAATTGAATGTTTCGCTGGTTCGTCGGTAATATCGTAGCCAATGACGTTTTTAAAATCCATGTTCGGTTTTAAATATGTATCATAAAATCTTTTTACCGTACTAATACCCGATTGGCGTCCCAACTCAGCATTGTTGCCATGAAAAATATAAGTTTTTAAATTATAAGAATCCAAAATTGATGCTGCCGATGAATTCGAATCCGCTGTCCACTGGCTATCATAAGAATCACGAAATGGCGCAATTGTGAAACCAGAATTTGCAATTATACTCGCAATATTCGACGGATTTGCAGTAATTTGTTGGCCTGATGGACCCCAATAATACTGTATTTCAAAATGTTTTCCGTACTTATCTAGCGCCGCAGATTTTGCCGCATTAGTTGACGCTGCTCTTGCTATGCGATGACTATCGGCAGCGGCTAATGCCAGAACAGTTGCCACCGCACCAATAACAATCAACCCAGATAATAATCGTTTTTTTCTAAACGAAGTATTATTAATATTTTCAAAAGGCATACCCTAATTGTAAGCTTAATCATATTGTTATACAAGCCCATTGCTAGAAAAACAAAGCAAAAAATATAATGGAGATAACTTCACTGTACTTTTTTGTACGAATATTTGCCAAAAAGCTAAGAATATGTCAAACAAAAGATGTTTTAGTATTTTTTACAACAATAGCAAAAAAGTGTTCTAAAAAAAAATAAATAGTGCTAAAATAGATGTAATGAAAATACTAATGCTCGGGTGGGAACTTCCACCGCACAATTCAGGAGGTTTAGGCGTGGCATGTTTAAACCTTGCTCGTGCTCTTTCGAAAGACGGCGTTGATATTGATTTCGTTGTACCGTATGAGGCCAGCCATGAAAACATCAAATTCATGAATATTCTCTCCGCCTCGCATATTGATCCGCTTTTCCGTTTCGGTATCGGAGCTTACGATTCTGAAAAAGTCGAAGATTTGATTATTCCTGATGTTCATATTCCAGGAGCCATTTCTAAAGATCAGATTTCCATTCGTCAGATTCAAAAGACCTATTGTGATTTTGTTGACAAATACCTCATGGAATTCAAGCCTGATCTCGTCCATGCCCACGATTGGCTTACTTTCGAAGCTGGTATTTTAGCTAAAAAGAATTACGGCATCCCACTAGTTGCGCATGTCCATGCCACAGAATACGACCGCGCTGGCGGCAACGGAGGAAACCCATTAGTCCACGATATTGAACGCGAAGGTCTCATGCTTGCAGACAAGATTCTTGCCGTATCGAACGCTACCAAAAACATCATTCATGAAAAATACGAAATCCCGTTAGATAAGATCGATGTAGTTTATAACTCGCTTGACGAAGATTTTCTGAAGCAAGTTTATCGTCTCGACAAGGCACAGTATAAATACATCGAAGCGCTCAAGGCAAAAGGTTACACTATCGTCAGCACAGTCGGCCGCTTCACTATCCAGAAGGGTTTAACGCATCTTCTTCACGCCGCTGCCAAAGCTATCCGCAAGAACCCTAAGCTCATGTTTGTGTTTGCTGGCGACGGGGAAGAGAAACACGAGCTCATCAACCTAGCCGCCGAGCTCGGCATCAGCAAGAACGTCATCTTTACCGGCTTTGTCCGCGGCAAACAGCTCCGCGATGTCTATGAACTTTCCGATATCTTCGTTATGTCTAGCATCTCCGAGCCATTTGGCCTCACTGCTCTTGAAGCAGCACACCATGGTGACGTACTTATCATTACTAAGCAATCTGGCGTTGCCGAGGTCTTAAAGAGTTCATTCCGTTACGACTTCTGGGATGAGAACAAACTCGCGAACGAGATTCTAGCTATTGCTAAATCTCCTGCACTCAAGGATACTCTGACTAACTCCATCCAAAACGAATATCGCAAAATATCATGGGATGATGTTGCACAAAAATGTATAAAGGCTTATAATGATATCGATAAACATAAGCAGAGATAACAAGGGAAAATGCGCGGAATCTGTCTATACCTACACATCCATCAACCATGGCGCTTTCGCGCCTACTCAATATTCGACGTTTCGGTAAACGATAATTATTTTAACGATCCAGATTACAATTCAAAACAGTCTAACGAACGTATTTTTCGCAAGGTAGCAGACAAAAGCTACCTGCCAATGTTTGATCTTCTAGAAAGAAACCTCAAGAAGCATAAAGATTTCAAGTTTTCACTCAGCATCACTGGTGTTTGGCTAGAACAAGCCGAGCTTTGGATGCCAGAGCTAGTTACTCGTCTACAGAAAATGGTCGCCACTGGTCGCGTTGAGCTCGTTGCTGAGACTTACTATCACTCCATGGCCTTCTTCTATTCTCGCGAAGAATTCGAAGACCAGGTCAAACAACAAGTTGAGACCTTCAAACGCATCTTCGACTTCACGCCTACAGTTTTCCGCAACACAGAGTTCTCTTATAACGACGCTGTCGGTGCCGCCGTAGAGAAGCTCGGTTTTAAGGCTTGTCTCTGCGAAGGCTGGGACAAGATTCTCGGCTGGCGCAGTCCAAATTTCGTATATAAGGCTTCCGGTACCAAGAAGCTCAAACTTTTACTCAAAAACTATCGCTTGTCCGACGATATCGCTTTCCGCTTTAGTGACAAATCTTGGAAAGATTGGCCGCTTACAGTCGACCGTTACGAGTCTTGGTTAGAGAGCTCATGCAATGACGGCGAGACAGTTAATCTCTTCATGGACTTTGAAACCTTTGGCGAACATCAATGGCGAGAAACCGGCATCTTTGACTTCATGAATCATCTTATCGACTCATGGCTCTCAAAAGAAGATCACAAGTTCCTCACCGTTGCAGAGCGCGCCAAGGAAACGCCTATTGGTGAGCTTTCCTATCCATGGACAGTCACTTGGGCTGACACCGAACGCGATCTTTCCGCCTGGATGGGAAACAAGCTCCAAGACGAGTCTATGTCTGCACTTTATGCGATGCGCGATAAAGTAATTGAGACCGCCAAGGCTCATAAAGACGAGCGACTTCTCGAAGATTTCCGCCGCCTTACTACTTCCGATCACGCCTACTACATGTGTACTAAATACTGGAACGACGGCGACGTCCATGCCTACTTCTCTGCCTATGATTCGCCATATGATGCATTTATGTATTTCCTAAATGTCCTTCGTAGTCTAGAATATAAACTAGACTCATGAAACGTTTTTTCTACGCAATATGGGAACACATAGAATACTTTTTTATCCTGGTCCTTTTTGTAGGAGTTTTTTACTTATCGTTTACCAACAATTCTTACGCTGGGCCAGATTATCATACCTCTCCAGAATACGCCAATAGGCTCTTTGACGAGACGAGGGTTCATCGAATCGATGTCCAGATCGACGAAAAAAAACTAGCCTCGCTTCGCGAAAACCCAAAGGACAAGACCAAGTACAGGACCACGGTTACGATCGACGGAGAAAAGTTAGAGAATGTTTCATTCTCGACTCGTGGCAATGGATCACTTAGCGCGGTTGCGGAATTGGATTATTCTGATCGCTACAGTTATACACTCAACTTTCACAGATACAACGAGGCAGGTTCATACTACGGGCTCGATAGAATTTCATTGAATAGTCTTGCCGCTGACCCTAGCTATCTCAAGGATTATCTAGCCTATCGTATCGTGGCCGCAATTGGATTGGATTATCCTTTGACATCTTTCACTGAGCTATATATTAACGGGGAGCCAAACGGTCTTTACTTAGCGACGGAGGGTATTGACAATACATTCCTTAAACGTACTAACTCTAGCCCAGATGCGGCGCTTTTCCACCCCATACCATATAGTTTTAATCACGACAAAATCAATCAAAACAGCAAGACGTCGTCGATAAAAGAAGTCGATGGTGAAATGGAATGGATGGGGTATGGTGGCTCCGACTTAGTTTATGTTGGAGATGCTATAGAAGATTACAACGCAATCTTTGATAATGCTACAACTAAATATTCTCGCGCCGACGAAGTATTCGTTATCGATGCTATAGAATCACTCTCTGAATTTTCTTTAAAGTCCCCAGAAGATTATTGGGATATGGATTCTGTCATTAAGTTTTTTGTGGCAGCTAGCCTAATACCAAATAGTGACAGCTATCTAGGGGGTACCTCGCAGAATTACTATCTTAAGCTTTCCAACGGCAAGCTCTCACTTATGCCGTGGGATTACGATTGTGCCTTCCATCTGGAAAAGGAGTCTTATGATGATAATTACTCCTCAAATAGAAACAACGCTATTGGCTGGCCGATCGATTCGTTACTTATTGGTCCATCCAAGGACGAACGCCCACTTTGGCGTCTCTTAGCAGACAACCCAGATTATTTAAACCGTTATCACGCTACTCTTCAAACCGTACTAGACGAATATATATTTAGCGGTGACTATTTGCAAAGCTTAGAATCTGCATCTAGACTTATTCGTGGCTATGTCTATTCTGATCCAACTAAGTTAACTACAAACGAAGGATTTGAAGAAGAGGTTGAATACTTACATCACTTCATTCCTGCTCGCGCAGATTCCATTCAGCGTCAGCTTTGGGGCATCGATTCGAGCACAAAGCCTAACAAAAAGAAATAAAGACTCACTAAAACACCCCCGCGCTTAGCGGGGGTTATTGTTGGGGGTCATAGATACAGTTGTTGCAATCCGGGCGGGACCTTTCCAGGGTCACAATCCGGTACTCTCGGATCAAACTTGTTGTACACAATGGCGTAGATGGCTTCATTGATACCCATAAAGAATGGCAGGAACGGATGCCTGCGGTACTTGACCAGCATATCTGCATACACCAAGTCGAAACACCGATCTGTTCTTACCAATCTACGGTATTTGTTGTCCTGTGCGCTCAAGTTGGTACACAGGAAAATGGAGCCATTAATTCCGTGCGAATTAAGGTAAGCAATTCCGTTCAGGAAACCTTGCTTATCAAACAGTTTGCCGATATCAGTACCATCCCGTACTGCTGCGAATTGTTTCTGATGCTTCACCTGTGCTGCTTTCGGAAAACCCACCATGAACTCGTCGAAGACCTGCTGCTCTTGCTCATCCTTTTTGGCGGTATCTCTACTGCCATCATCAGGCAAGTCGCCAATACTCGTCTCGCCGATCTCATGGAATACCACTTGCTCCACGATGTCTAACCATTGCGGTTGGAATCCATAGAGCCAAGGTATGAACTGTCCGAAGTAATCTTTAAACAGGATTACCGCGTTGACTAGATGGAAAATATGGTCGGCGTCTGTGACAGGATTATCCCAAGGCAGGAACGGATCCAGCACTGTAGGATAGAATCGGAGCTTGTTATAGCCCACTCTCAGAACACGCCTCTGCTCTCCCATAAAAAGCATCTTTTCAACGTAGTGGGCGCAGCGTTCATCAAAGTCAGAAATAGCTTGTCTCAGGTAATCAAGTCCTTCTTTGGGTGTTTTTGTGGTATTCTTCATCCCATTCGCTTCACTCACGTCTATCACCTCCAAACTCTCAAAGTCCGACCCACCAACCCAATCATTCTATCACAAATAGATAGGGAAGTACACGGATAAAACTACGCCAGTTATTTATAGATGACGTAGAACTTCGTCGACTCAGAGAGCTGGTTAAACAGCTCTGATCGTGACAAATAAATAGCCATTTGTTCGGGGAAGAGCCAATCATCTTTCCTTGAGCCATCAGCATTGAAATCAGATGGGATGAAGCCGACAAAATCATATTCCGAAGGTAAACTCGCATATACAATCAAAGTGTCTGCCTTTTTACTATCTTGTACAGTAATCCCGGCTGGATCAACTATGATAACAATCGCTTCTTGATCAAGATAATAATTCAATATATTGGAGTTCATAGCGGGAACGCTGTCAGCAGAAGAATAATTTAGATCATCAATGTTAATACTGAATTCATTTATAATTTCTGATGGAGCTGAACCATAATAATAGGATTGCTCGTTCTGTGATATATAATCTCGATGAGGATCGTCTTCTATTAATTCAGCCAACGTCTTGTTCAATACTTCCACTTGCCTATGGTCCTCAGCCGTAACGATATCTGCGCTACCCGGTTCCTCTGGAGCCTCATGATCAACTCTATCACTAATTACCACCACAATAGCTATTATCAGAACTATAATTAACGCTACTGACGTAGCCATAAACACAAGCAACCCCTTTTTGTTTGAGCTGGACGTCGAATTTGAGCGTGAACTAGTTGGCCGAGGAGAGGTGCTAATAGAATTCAGATAGTCCATGTTGGACATTCCTGACGTAGGGCGAGAACCATGGTTATAGTTTTGATTTGTTGTCATGCTCAGCAATCCATTCTCGACCCACCAGTTTGAGAAGTAGGCACGTAATAATAATTATCATATGGGAATCTATTCTGATTCGTTACTTTTCTACAACCACTCCCGCTGCTATTCGTTCGCCACCCGCCCGTCACTCCGGGTATATTGTTCCAAAGAACGCCATCGCCCCATGTTTCTAGAAATAGAAAATCAGAAGCGCTGAGATTACTACGGTTCGCACTTTTTTTCACGCCGACAATAACAGCAAAATGTCGTCGTATGTCGCTTCCGCCATCATTTATAGTAACGCGATGTACTACTGGCTTACCAGCCATAATTTCGTCGTACGTGCCTTGGAATTTGCTTTCGTTCTTGGAAGAGAATCCTGCACTTCGACCACGTCCGCCAGCGCTACAAGCATCAGCGGTAATGGTGTCGTAGTACATATCGTAAGCCAAGTTCTTAGAGACGACGTCGCAATGTCCATTTTGCGCCGTAGATATACTATAACTACCGGCTAGATTGTACACTCTGCCATCGCTTTGGTTGATGTGATATCTCGCAACTTTATCCCGAATAAACTTGTTCAGTCCCGTATTGGCCGTACCGTCATCTCTGACGCCGTCGACTGTGATCTTGATCACATTGAAGTCCATATTGCACATCGTATAATCGCGAACTCCGTGCTCTTCCTCACTAGCGGGTGGCTCTGTTGGTTCCTCTCCTGGTGGAGTAGTAGAAGGAGGAGGCGTAGGCGATTCAGGCGGTTCCTCCGGGCAAGAAGTTGTAGTAGTGTCCAGCGTTGAATTAAGCACTCCTCCAGGAATCAAAAATTCGAGCATACCAAAGAATACTCCCCAGAAAATTATGCCAACGACTATATCGAACAATCGACGCTTCGCCTTAGTCTGACGCGCTGTATCCCCGGCCGAAGTCATATACATAATTCCAACTACGATAATTCCTATTACGGCGGCTGCACCAATTAGAATAGTCAGTATATCTATACACTCTGCGATGACTTTATATATGGCGCCGCCATCGCAATAGTCGCAAACTCTGCCAAAAAGAGCGGTGTCTACGCATTGTTCAACTCTAGCGGCCATACAAATCCATGTCGGTTATTGTCTTTTTCACTAATTATATTTTAGCACAATTATAATAAAATATTTGGCTCACAAAAAAGGCCCTTACGGGCTATTTTGACTTGAATGGTGGAGTGCAGGAGATTCGAACTCCTCACCTCTTCCATGCCATGGAAGCGCTCTACCAAATGAGCTAGCACCCCATTGGATGTGTTTATATTTTAGCACGAGTA
>JAEEGL015552802.1_pt1 | contig 11679 bp, 8 predicted proteins | sample 9134231 | NCBI WGS metagenome assembly JAEEGL01 (sample SAMN16246548, study PRJNA631951) | gut metagenome | biome: gut microbiome; feature: rumen; material: fiber-attached | host: Bos | place: Iran: Karaj | collected 2018-10 | reverse complement strand
GATGTATATGCAGCGTTCGGAAACGATGCGGCAATGCTTTATCAGCATTACCTTCTCTGCGGAAAGGCAGAAGGCAGATGGCCCAATGCAGCAGGCCCTGCAGGTACTTCAACAGCTGCTTCATCATCAGATTATATAGACGGTTTCGATCCGGTATTCTATGCGAGCAAGTATCCTGATGTATATGCAGCATTCGGAAACGATGCGGCACTTCTTTATCAGCATTATCTTCTCTGTGGAAAGGCAGAGGGAAGGTGGCCTAATGCGGCAGGTCCTGCAGGTTCATCATCTGCTGTAGTGGTTCAGCCTACCGGACTGCTAACAACTGCCGGCACATATCTTGCTGAAGAATACGTTTACAATAAGATAATGGGAAGAAAGAATGTTCCCGGATATACCGAAGGTACATATTATACGAATGGAACACATTATTATAATACTGTTTCATGCGAAGGCTATGGTCCCGGACATTTCCTTGGGATGGGCTGCTATGGATACATGATGGATATGCTTGAGTATGCAACTGACTATCAGTGCCCTATCGTTCAGATCCCTGCATCCTGGAATAACCTTCCTGTACTGCATGTAGGTGACAGCCCCCGTACCAACAATGATCAGCATACTGTTGTTATAACAGAAGTACATGCTGACGGACATACTGTAACGGTTACTGAGGCAAACTATAATTCAAGCGTACACTGGGGCAGAGTGATCGATCTTGCTAATCCCAGTACAGGACTTGTATATATTGATACCATCTGGGCAAGATAATTAATTTTAATTAAGATTTATAAAAATGCAACGGCCGTTCACTTTTGTGGACGGCCATATTTAAGGAGGATTTTCTGTAATGGAGAAGTATGGCGTTAACGAACTGAGAAGAATGTATCTTGAGTTCTTTGAGAGCAAGGATCATCTTAAGATGAACAGCTTTTCACTTGTTCCCCACAATGATAAGTCGCTTTTGCTGATAAATGCCGGAATGGCGCCGCTTAAGCCTTATTTCACGGGACTGGAAACTCCTCCGAGAAAAAGAGTTACAACCTGCCAGAAATGTGTCCGTACCGGTGACATCGATAATGTGGGTAAGACGGCAAGACATCTGACGTTTTTCGAGATGCTGGGTAATTTCTCTTTCGGTGATTATTTCAAGCACGAGGCTATAAAGTGGAGCTGGGAGTTCCTTACCGAGACTGTTGGCATGGATCCTGACAGGCTTTATCCTTCGATTTACGGTGAGGATGACGAGGCTTTCGAGATTTGGAACAAGGAGATCGGAATACCGGCTGAAAAGATCACAAGGTTTTACCGTGATCCCGAGACAGGCGAGTGTGACAATTTCTGGGAGCATGGCGCAGGCCCCTGCGGTCCCTGTTCAGAGATTTATTACGACCGCGGCATAAAGTATGGATGCGGAAAGCCTGACTGCAAGGTGGGCTGCGACTGCGACAGATTCATGGAAGTCTGGAACAATGTATTCACACAGTTTGACGGTGACGGCAAAGGCGGATATACGGAGCTTGCAAATAAGAACATCGATACCGGCATGGGTCTTGAGAGACTGGCTGTAGTTGTCCAGGATGTTGATTCCGTATTCGATATCGATACCATGAAAGCAATCCGTGACAGAATATGCACTCTGGCGGGGGCAACGTACCAGACCGATGAGGAAAAGGATGTTTCCATAAGGCTTATCACAGACCATATCAGAAGTTCGACCTTCATGATTTCAGACGGCATCATGCCTTCCAATGAAGGAAGGGGCTATGTGCTGAGGCGTATAATCAGGCGTGCAGCAAGACACGGCAGGAAGCTTGGCATAGACGGTCTCTTTATGGCAGAGCTTGCTAAGACTGTTATAAACGAGTCAAAGGACGGTTATCCCGAGCTTGATGAAAAGAAGGATTTCATACTGAATGTCCTTACAAAAGAGGAGCAGGCTTTTGATAAGACCATCGATCAGGGACTTAATATCCTGGTTACCATGGAAGACGATATGAAGGCAAAGGGTGCAAAGACACTTTCAGGTGATGATGCATTCAAGCTTTATGATACATACGGATTCCCGCTGGACCTTACCATCGAGATCCTTTCAGAGAAAGGCTTCGATGTAGATAAGGATGGCTTTGATAAGGCCATGCAGAACCAGAAGGATACTGCAAGGAAGGCAAGGAAGGTTACCACATATATGGGTGCTGATGCATCCGTATTTGACGGATATACAACGGCTACCGAATTTACCGGATATGATACCCTTGTACAGAAAGCTGCTATTGCAATTATGTCAAAGGACGAGGAAGTTGACGGCAAGACGGTTTCAGAACTTACTGATATCCTTGCTGAGGGACAGAACGGAACTATCATTGCGGATAAGACATCCTTCTATGCTACCATGGGAGGTCAGGAATCTGATAAGGGTGTGATCAGGACTGCAGATGGTGAGTTCAATGTAACCGGAGTTGAGAAATTAGTCGGTAATAAATATGCTCACCACGGCGTGGTTGTAAGCGGCATGATAAGGAAGGGGAGCGAGGCTGAGTTCGCAGTTGATAATGCCCTCAGGAGCGCAACCTGCAAAAACCACAGTGCTACCCACCTTCTTCAGAAGGCACTCCGTGATGTGCTGGGCAGCCATGTAGAACAGCAGGGCTCATATCAGGACGGCGAGAGGACAAGATTTGACTTTTCTCATTTTCAGGCTATGACGGCTGAGGAACTTAAGAAAGTCGAAGATATCGTAAATGAGAAGATCGCTGAAGGTATCCCCGTAGAGACTGCAGTAATGAGCGTGGAAGAGGCCAAGAAGACCGGTGCAATGGCGCTCTTTGGCGAGAAATACGGCGAGACTGTAAGGGTAGTTTCCATGGGAGATTTTTCCAAGGAATTTTGTGGCGGTACCCATGTAAAGAATACATCTGATATAGGCCAGTTTAAGATACTGTCAGAGAACGGCGTCGCAGCCGGCGTGCGCAGGGTGGAGGCTATAACAGGTGCTAATGTACGCAAGTACTATAGCGAACTTGAGGAAAAGTCAAATGAGGCTGCTGCGCTTTTAAAGACTACGCCTTTCGAACTGGCTGACCACATAAAGAAGCTGCAGGAAGAGCTGCGTGCATTAAAGAGCGAGAATACATCCTTAAAGAGCAAGGCTGCATCAGGTCAGCTTGATGACATAATGGATAAAGTGGTTGAGATTTCAGACGTTAAGTTCTTAGCTGCTGAGGTTAAGGGTGCTGATATGAACAGTCTCCGTGATTTGGGCGATAAGCTTAAGGAAAAGCTGGGAACAGGTGTGATCCTGCTTGCATCCGAGAATGACGGAAAGGTAAATCTCGTTTCCATGGCAACTGATGATGCTATAGCAAAGGGCGCCCATGCGGGTAATCTTATAAAGGGCGTTGCATCCCTTGTAGGCGGTGGTGGCGGCGGAAGACCCAATATGGCCCAGGCCGGAGGCAAGAATCCTGCAGGCATACCTGATGCACTGAAGGAAGCTGTAAATGTGGTGACGGGACAGCTCGGTTAATAAGCCGGCATGACCTAATGTCCGCACTGCATATTCGTGAAAGTTCTTCTTGACTTGTATGCAGGAATAAAGGTATAATGGTCATCGTGCATGAAAGCCTTATTCAGTCGGTGCACTTAATTATGGCTGAGAGGGAGGTTGAATCAGACAATGGCAAAAATCGAAGTTAAGCCCAATGAGGATCTTGAGAGCGCTCTTCGCCGTTTCAAGAGAAGTTGTGCTAAGGCCGGTATCCAGCAGGAAATCCGCAAGCGCGAGCATTATGAGAAGCCTAGCGTAAAGCGTAAGAAGAAATCCGAAGCTGCGAGAAAGCGTAAATATAGCTAATCTTTAAATTTATGAAACCGTCCGGAAATTCCGGACGGTTTTTTTGTTGATAAATCCGATGTTATGTAATCTTTTCAAGCAACAATATCTTGTGATATAATCCACAAGCGTAGCTAAATATAGTGAGAGGTGAGAGCTTTTGGGCTTTATTTTATTCATATTTTCGGCCTGCTTTGCTTTTTTCACTGGGGTGATAATAAGCGATGTGAATGATTTCTGCGTCACGAGGTACAGGCTGAAGTCAAAAAAGATAAAGAAACGGGTGCGTTTCGTACAGATTACGGACCTTCACGGCAAGGAATTCGGGCCGGATAACAAACGGCTGGTAGCGGCTGTAGACAGGCTTAAGCCGGATTTTGTGATAATGAGCGGCGATATCATGTCAGGAAAGAACCTGGGCAGAACTTCAGAATCAACTGTTGATACGGCAGAGAGCCTGATAAGGAAGCTGTCACTTAAGTATCCCGTTTATTTTGCGCCGGGCAATCATGAGCAGAGAGTGGAATGGCTGCCGGATCTTTTCTCCTTTACCTATAAGGAAATGATGGAAAGGTTTGCAAAAGCAGGAGCCACAGTCCTGGATAATGATGAATACATAAGGAGAGGCGACGGTATCTGTATTAAAGGCCTGGCACTGCATAAGGACTATTATTTGAAAAATCGAAAAGGACGGCTACGGCTGCCTTTTGCCTACCTGGATTCTGCTGTGGGGGAGCTGGATGAAAAGTATTTTAATATACTCATAGCCCACACCCCGGAATATATCCGTGACTATGCCGGCTGGGGAGCGGACCTGACACTTTCCGGACATTACCACGGCGGGATCATGAAAATGCCGTTCATAGGCGGTGTGATATCACCGAAGTTCAGGCTTTTTCCGGAATATACTTTCGGTATGTTTAACGAGCGCGGAAAGAAACAGATAGTAAGCTGCGGATTAGGAACACATACACTACCGGTGAGAGTGTTTAACCCCGGGGAGCTGGTGTGCGTGGATCTTCTGCCTGACAAAATATGAGAAATTGATCATTGAGTTTTGTCTATTTGGAATAGGACGATACAAATTAATTGATATAGTAAGGAGTCAGTATTATGCCGTTATCAATCAAGCTTGAAGTTTTTGAAGGTCCGCTTGACCTTCTTATGCATCTGATAGAAAAGAATAAGGTGGATATCTATGATATCCCCATTGTGGAAATAACAGACCAGTACCTGGAGTATCTCCATGCCATGGAGCAGAGCGACATGAATGTAATGAGTGAGTTCATCGTTATGGCTGCCACCCTCATAGACATAAAGTGCCGCATGCTTTTGCCTAAGGAAGTCAATGAGGACGGCGAAGAGGAAGATCCCAGGGCAGAACTGGTGGAAAAGCTGCTTGAGTACAAGATGTACAAGTACATGGCATATGAGCTCAAGGACAGATATGTTGATGCAGGCAAGAGCGTTTTCAAGGAGCCGACTCTTCCCAAGGAAGTTGAGGAATACAGGGCACCACTTGACTATGATGATCTGCTGCGGGATGTCAATCTTATGAAACTTACTGAAATCTACAACGGTATCCTTAAGCGTGCTGAGGACAGGATCGACCCCATAAGGAGTAAATTCGGTAACATCACCAAGGATGAGGTTTCGCTGGAAGGCAAGCAGACACAGATCATCAGGTACCTGAACGAGCATGAGATCTGTTCTTTCAGAGAGCTGCTGGAAGGCCAGTACAGCAAGCTGGACATAATTGTAAGTTTCCTGGTTGTGCTTGAGCTTATAAAGATCGGACAGATAGTCATAAAGCAGGACAATATCTTTGATGACATACTGATCGAGAGGGCTCCGGATGCAGGTGAGATAAGCCTGGAGAGCAGCTTTGCGATACTGTAATATCTAAAAACTATGAAAAAGGAATTTTGACAGGATGGAAGAACTGAACAACGAAAATATAAATGAAGAAGTAACTGAAGAGAATGCTGAGAATGCTGTAGAGGAAGTCGCTGCAGAAAAGGATGCTGAAGAGACAGCTGTGGCTGAAGATGCCGTTGAAGAAGCAGAGATTTCTGAAGATGATGAAGCGGCAGAGTCTGAGTTGCCTGATGATGAAACTGCGGATGATAGCAAAGCAGAGGATGTTTCTGAAAATGATGAGCCGGCTGAAGATGTGGCTCAGGCAGATGATGCTGCAGACAGCGAATCAGAGGATTCCCAGGCAGTGACCAAGCCTGCGCATCCGGAGGCAGCCCTTGAGGCTATTCTTTTTGCATACGGTAATTCTGTTTCATCAGAAAGACTCTGCGAGGTTCTCTGCCTTACGGAGGAAGAACTTGAGGAGGCTGTTTCAAATCTTGAGAAACAGTATGCCGAAGAAGGCCGGGGCATAAATATCGTCCGCCTGGAGGATTCCTTCCAGCTGGGGACAAAGGCTGAATATTATGACAGGCTGGTAAAGCTTGCAAAACATCCGAAGAGATATTCGCTTACGGATTCTGTAATTGAGACTCTTTCCATCGTTGCATATAAGCAGCCCGTCACCAAATCTGAGATCGAGAAGATTCGCGGCGTAAGTGCGGACCATGCCATAAACCGTCTCGTGGAGTACGAGCTCATAGAAGAAGTTGGCCGTCTTGAGGCGCCTGGAAAGCCCCTGCTTTTTGGTACTACGGAGCAGTTCTTAAGGGCTTTCGGCGTAACAAGCATAAGCGAGCTGCCTGAGATGAGTGAGGACTTAAAGGAGACTTTCAAGGCCGAGGCTGAGCAGGAAGCTCTGGGCGGTGACAACGACGACGGGGATGATACGGGAATAATCGTAGATATCTGAAAAAATACAAAAATTTTTCTATTATTTGTAGGTTCTTTGTGTTATAATCGACTTTGCATGTGAATATGTAAAAGGTCATTGATCTGACCATAACATTTTACAAAATATCTAAGTAATCAAGTGGAGGTAAAAGGATGAGTAGTTCAACAGGCTCGGCGAGTGATCGTATCAATGCGTTACTCGATGACAAAAGTTTCGTTGAGATCGGTGCGAAAGTGACAGCACGCGCTACCGATTTTGATCTGAAACAGAACTTTGCTCCGTCAGACGGTGTTGTTACCGGATACGGAAGCATCGAAGGAAAGCCCGTCTATGTATTCAGCCAGGACGCTGCAGTTCTCGGTGGAAGCATAGGTGAGATGCATGCCAAAAAGATCACAGGACTTTATGATCTGGCACTGAAGACCGGTACACCGGTTGTAGGTATCATCGATTCCACAGGCGTAAGACTGCAGGAGTCAACAGATGCCCTCAATGCACTGGCAGAGATTTACAGCAAGCAGGCTTATGCCAAGGGTGTTGTACTTCAGATCATGGCTGTTTTCGGCAACTGCGGAGGCGGACTTGCTTTTTCAACAGCTATGAGTGATTTCACATTCATGGAAGAAAAGGAAGGAAAGCTTTTTGTAAATTCGCCCAATGCAGTTGACGGAAACTACACAGAGAAGTGTGATACTTCTTCTGCAGATTTCCAGGGCAAGGAGTCAGGAAATGCTGATTTTGTCGGAAGCACCGATGAAATATACGCATCCATAAGAAAACTTGTTTCCATGCTGCCTTCCAACAATGAGGAACTGGCTGTTACGGACACAAATGATGATCTGAACAGAAAGACACCGGATATAACCGGTGCTATCGGAGATACTTCAATTCTTCTTTCACAGATTGCTGATGATAATGATTTTATAGAGTGTAAGGCTGGTTATGCCAAGGATATGGTGACAGGTTTCATTCTTCTTGATGGCATGACAGTTGGCTGTGTTGCCAACAGAACCGAGATAATCGGTGATGACGGAAAAGTTGCTGAGAAGTTTGATGCTGTGATTTCCGCAAACGGAGCATCAAAGGCTGCAGATTTTGTATATTTCTGCGACAGCTTCGGTATTCCTGTGCTTACTGTTACTAATGTTAAAGGTTTCAAGGCCTGCATGTGTTCCGAGAAGCGTGTGGCAAGGGCAGTGGCTGAGCTTACACATGCTTTCGCAAACTGCGATGTGGCAAGGGTAAACCTTATAACAGGCAAGGCACTTGGATCTGCTTATGCTGTAATGAACTCAAAGGGCCTTGGCTGCGATCTTACATATGCATGGCCTGATGCTGAAATCGGACCTATGGATGCAAAGCTTGCTGCTAAGCTTATGTATGACGGAAAGGATGCAGCGCTTATTGATGAGAAGGCTAAAGAGTATGCCGCACTTCAGAACAGTGCTGAGTCCGCTGCAAAGCGCGGCTATGTAGACAACATCATCGATCCTGCTGATACGAGAAAGCATCTTGTTTACGCATTCGAAATGTTATTTGCATAAAGCTAAGGAGAGGTTTTGATTATGAGAAAAAAATTGAGTATTCTGTTACTCACACTGATCTGCCTCGTTGGTCTTACCGCATGCGGAAATGAAAAGGAGCCTACACGCATTCAGACACAGGAAGAGATTGCCCAGATATTGAACATCTCTGATATGGTCTATAATTATGTGACACTCGCTTCCGCTGAAGAACATGCAGAGGATCTTGCTCTTTTAAGCATGGTGACTGATGATGAAAATGTGGATCAGGGTGAAGCTTTCAGAAAGAGTTTTGGCTTCTACCTGGATGCAAGGACTCTGACGAAAGCAGCGGAGTCATATAAAGATTCGGCAGCTGAGATCGGTAATCCACAGCCTGTGACAACCGCAGACGGTTCCTTTGAAAAAGAAATCGATGTTAGCGAAAAAGAGGCTATAGTTACCATACCGCTCAAGGGATCCATCAGAAGCGGAAGCATGGAGATCATCTTTGATGATAACCGCCACATAACCAGCATTACCACCAATGTGGATCTTACACTGGGTGAGTCAATGAAGAAGGCGGGAGTCAATACTGCCATTGGTATGGGCACCGTGTTTGTAATGCTTATCGTTATTTCATTCATAATAACGGCTATGGGCATTATTCCCAAGCTGCAGGAAATGGGCAAGAAGAAAGAGCCTTCTGCACCTGCAGTTGTTGAAAAGACAATAGAGGATATCATTACCCGCGAAGAGACTGATACAGATGATACTGAACTGGTTGCTGTCATTGCAGCGGCTATTGCGGCGTATGAAGGTGCATCTTCAACAGACGGTTTCGTCGTAAGGAGCATCCGCAAGGTAAGGTAAATTTTTAACACAAATCATTTCAGGAGGAAACACAAATGAAAAACTATACAATAACCGTAAACGGCAGTGTATATGACGTAACAGTAGAAGAAGGCGCTGGAAACGGTGCTGCTCCTGCAGCGGCTCCCAAGGCAGCACCTAAGGCTGCTCCTAAAGCAGCTCCCAAGGCTGCAGCAGCAAGCGGCAGTGCAGGATCTGTGAAGATCGAGGCCGGTGCAGCAGGTAAGGTATTCAAGATTGAGAAGAATGTAGGCGATGCAGTAAAGAAGGGTGATGCTGTTCTTATAGTTGAGGCTATGAAGATGGAGATCCCTCAGGTTGCACCTCAGGACGGAACTGTTGCCAGCATTAACTGTGCAGTTGGTGATTCTGTTGACGCAGGCCAGGTACTTGCAACTCTCAACTAACAGTTATTGAAGCAAATTTTTAGGAGGTTAGTAAACCAATGGGTGAGATTTTAGAAAATCTGCTTAACCAGATGGCGTTCATGAATCCGGATTTTTCCTATAAAAATCTGATCATGATCGGCGTGGCTCTCCTGTTCTTATTCCTGGCTATCCGTTTTGAATTTGAACCTCTGCTTTTAGTACCGATTTCCTTCGGTATGCTGCTGGTTAATATTTATCCGGATATCATGATGAGCATAGAAGACTCTCCGAATGGTGTTGGTGGATTGCTTTATTATTTCTATATGCTTGATGAGTGGGCTATTCTTCCTTCACTCATTTTCATGGGTGTAGGCGCTATGACCGATTTTGGTCCGCTTATCGCAAATCCCAAGAGTTTTCTCTTGGGTGCTGCTGCTCAGTTCGGTATCTTTGCGGCTTATTTCGGAGCACTTTTTGCAGGCGCTATGGGATGGGCTGATTTCAATGACAAGGCAGCCGCTGCTATTTCAATCATAGGTGGTGCAGATGGTCCTACTTCAATCTTCCTTGCAGGTAAGCTGGGACAGACCAAATATCTTGGACCTATTGCTGTTGCGGCATATTCCTATATGTCACTGGTACCTATCATTCAGCCGCCTATCATGAAGCTCCTTACCACCAAGAAGGAAAGAGCTATCAAGATGGGACAGTTAAGACCTGTTACAAAGCTTGAGAAGATCCTTTTCCCGATAATCATTACTATCGTGGTATCAATGGTTCTTCCTACAACAGCTCCTCTTATCGGTATGCTTATGTTAGGTAACCTGTTCCGCGAGTCAGGAGTTGTAAGACAGCTGACAGAGACAGCATCAAATGCTCTCATGTACATAGTTGTTATCATACTTGGTACATCAGTAGGTGCTACTACAAGTGCTGAGGCATTCCTTAATACAGATACACTTTTCATCGTTTTACTCGGTCTGGTGGCATTCGCATTTGGTACTGCGGCAGGTGTGCTGTTCGGAAAGATAATGTGCGTTGCTACAGGCGGAAAGGTAAATCCTCTCATAGGTTCAGCCGGAGTATCGGCAGTTCCCATGGCGGCCAGGGTGTCACAGAAGGTCGGTGCAGAGGCAGATCCTACAAACTTCCTGCTCATGCATGCTATGGGACCTAATGTAGCGGGTGTTATCGGTACTGCGGTTGCGGCCGGAACATTCATGGCTATATTCGGGGTATTCTGAATATAGCAGCCGGCGTGTGTCAGAATGTGTACATACTGCTGACAGGCATAAATGTATTACGGCGCATATCGGTTAACTGCCAAAAAGCAGTAACCGGGACGGAGTGATCGCAGTGTGTGTTTACGATTGCGATACGTGACGAAACAGAATCAGACAATACACAATAGGAGGAAAATATAATGGCTGAAGAAAATATTGCAAAAAAGCCGGTAAAGATTACGGAGACTGTTCTCCGTGATGCACATCAGTCACTGATAGCTACCAGGATGCCGACAGAGATAATGCTTCCGATACTCGATAAGCTTGATAAAGTCGGATATAATTCAATAGAGTGCTGGGGCGGCGCAACATTCGATGCCTCCCTCAGATTCCTTAAGGAAGATCCCTGGGAGAGACTCAGAAAGATCCGTGATGGTCTTAAGAATACAAAGACTCAGATGCTTTTCAGAGGACAGAACATCTTAGGATATCGTCCTTATGCAGATGATGTGGTTTATGCTTTCGTTGAGAAGTCAATAGCTAACGGTATTGATGTAATACGTATATTTGACTGTCTTAATGATATCCGTAACCTTCAGGCTGCTGTTGATGCTACAAATAAGATTAAAAAGCAGGAAGGCCGCGGTGAGTCCCAGATAGCACTTTCCTATACACTGGGTGATGCTTATACTCTTGAGTACTGGGCTGACATGGCTAAGAAGATAGAGGAGATGGGTGCTGACTCTATCTGTATCAAGGATATGGCGGGCCTCCTTGTTCCTTACAAGGCTGCTGAACTTGTTAAGACCCTGAAGGAGAGCACAAAGCTTCCTATCCAGCTTCATACACATTACACCTCTGGCGTTGCATCAATGACATACTTAAAGGCAGTTGAGGCAGGTGTCGACGTTATTGACTGTGCTATCAGTCCTTTTGCTCTTGGTACATCACAGCCTGCTACAGAGGTTATGGTTGAGACCTTCAAGGGAACACCTTATGATACAGGTTTTGATCAGAATCTCCTTGCTGAGATAGCTGATTACTTCAGACCTTACCGTGAGCAGTGCAT
>JAEEGL015262783.1_pt1 | contig 11679 bp, 6 predicted proteins | sample 9134231 | NCBI WGS metagenome assembly JAEEGL01 (sample SAMN16246548, study PRJNA631951) | gut metagenome | biome: gut microbiome; feature: rumen; material: fiber-attached | host: Bos | place: Iran: Karaj | collected 2018-10 | reverse complement strand
GCAGGCGCGGCAGAGGCTGGTCGTAGTAGTTGTCGGTCTTATAGACAAAGAGGACAGCCTGTGCGCGGGCGTCGTCGACATACATGATGCTGCTCACGCCGCGGCGGTCGTAGGGCGACAGCAGACGGTAGAGGTTGCCCGTCTGAATGACCGGTCGCAGCAGCTTATAGTCGGCGAAGCACGTGGTGCACTGCTGGCGCTCCTCGTCGCTCATGTGAGCAGGCTGCAGCTCGATGCCGAGGCGTCCGCTCATGGCCACGTCGCAGCGGAACTTAACCGGTATGACACGTCCGCCCGTGTTCCAGTAGGGCACGCCGTTGATATGCTGTGCCATGGCGTTGGCCGGGAAGAACATCGACGTGCCGTACTGCATATAGACGCGCTGCAGGGCGTCGGTGTTGTCGGAGACCCAGAACTCGTCGAAGTAAGGCAGCAGACCGTAGTTGGCGCGCCCGCCACCCGAGGCGCAGTCCTGGATGACGAGGTCGGGATATTTCTCGCGCACGCGCTTCAGCACGCTGATGAGTCCGCGGTGGTAGCAGATGTTGAGGTTGTTCTGCTTATGCGGGGGCAGGTAGACAGAGCCGTAGTTCTGGATGGGAGCGTTGGCGTCCCATTTGATATAGCTGAGCTCCGGATACTGCGTCATCAGGTTGTCGACGACGCTGAAGACGAAGTCCTGCACCTTCGGGTTACAGAGGTCGAGCACCACCTGCGTGCCGCCGCGGCCCTGCTTGAGCTGTCGGCCCTTCACCTGCAGCACCCAGTCGGGGTGCTGCTCGTAGAGCTCGCTGACGGTGTTCGTCATCTCCGGCTCAATCCAGATGCCGAACTTGATGTTACGCTGGCGGGCGGCGTCGGTGAGCGCCCGGATGCCGTTGGGCAGCTTCTGCCTGTCGACCACCCAGTCGCCGAGGCTGGAGTTGTCCACCTTGCGCGGATACTTGTCGCCGAACCAGCCGTCGTCCATGACGAAGAGCTCGCCGCCGAACTGTGCGATGTCGTCCATCATGCGGATAATCTTCTCCTCGGTGATGTCGAGATAGATGCCCTCCCATGAGTTGAGCAGGATGTCGCCGGTCTGCATGCCGCGGTGCAGCATGCCCTCACGGCGGGCCCAGTCGTGGAACTGTCGGCTGACGCCGCTCATGCCCTCGGGGGAGTAGGCCAGGGCGAGGTGCGGCGTCTCGAAGGTCTCCTTCGGCTCCAGGACATACTCCGAGGCCTGCGGGTCGATGCCGGCGTAGACATGGTGCTCGCGGTGCGAGATGGTGTTGAGGCGCAGCTCGTAGTTGCCGCTCCAGCAGAGGGCCAACCCGATGGCGCGGCCCGTGAGCTCCTGCGGCCGGCCGTCGAGCGAGAGCATCAGCTCGGGGGCGTCGAGGTGGGAGTTGCGGGTGCCGTCGGTGTTGCGGATGGTCTTCATGCCCTGCGTCAGCGGCTCCATCGTGGGCGCCGTCTCGGCCGCCCAGTTGCCGTGCAGGTGGGTCACCCATACGTCGCCCTGACGGAGGGTGAGGTGGCCCGAGTCGAAGCGCTTCAGCGTGACGGCCTTCTTCTCCTGATGGACGATTTCGGTCCATGTCTCAATGACGTCGACCTGCTTATACGCCTTGTAGAAAAGGCGCACGGTGAACGGGAGCAGCTTGTCCTGCAGGGTGAACGTGTGGAGTGTGGCGCGCGCCTCGTCGCGCTTCTCGTAGGCCGTGACGGCCAGCTCCAGGTTCAGGTCGCCGTCGGCATGCTGTACCTGCAGGGCGGGCGCCTGGATGGCGTCGACGGTCCCGAACGCGGGCAGTACGTGGCCGTTGAGGTTGGCGTCGGCATCACGCAACTGCTGCAACGTGGCGCTCTTGTCGCCGTAGTATGCCTGGCGCAGGTCGCTGCCTTCTCTGGCCGTTACGATTAACTGTGAGTTGGGGGTCTCGATGACGACGTCGCCCTGCCACGCCGACAACTTCATTACACCAAGGAACATCAGTGCTCCAAACAATAACATTTTTCTTTTCATATACTTTGATTTTTTAACCACGAATTTCGCTAATGACACGAATTATTTTTAAGACAACGAATTAAGACGAATGACACGAATTGTCACGAATTTATATTTTATTACACGAATTTGATTCTATTACACGAATTGTTTCAATCTGCCGATTCTTCGTTTCCGTTCTTTCAATTTGTGAAATAACATACGATTCGTGTAATTCGTTCAATTCGTTTTAATTCGTTGTCTTCTTCCAATTTGTGAAATAACATAAGATTCGTGTCATTCGTGTAATTCGTTGTCTTAAAAATAATTCGCGTCCTTAGCGTAATTCGTGGTAAAAATAATCCGTGTCATTCGTGTGATTCGTTTTAATTCGTTGTCTTTAAATCATTCGCGTTATTCGCGAAATTCGTGGTACTGAATAGTCCGTTGTCTTACTTGTTGGGGGACTCCCAGCGGCGGTCGGCGGTGCAGGTGATGGTGAGCACCTCGGTGCCCGTCTGGATGCGGAAGTCGCCCTCCTCGAGGACCCAGTGGCCGTCGTAGCCGACGAAGGCCAGGTCGCTGCCCTTCATGCGGAGCGTCATCCGGACCGTCTCGCCGGGTTGCAGGAGCGGCGTCTTCTCGAAGGCGCGCAGCCGGCGGTTGTCGGGTGTCAGCGAGGCCACGAGGTCGCTGGCGAATAGCAGCACGGGTTCACGTCCGGCCACGCTGCCCGTGTTCTTCACGTCGACGGTGAAGGTCAGCACGTCGTCGGCCGTGAAGCGCGGGCGGTCCACCTGCAGGTTCGCGTATTCGAAGGTCGTATAGCTCAGACCGAAGCCGAAGGCCCACTGCAGCGACACCACGGCGTTGTAGTTGTAGGCGCCGCTCATCGTCTCCACCTGTTCGCAGGGCTTATAGTCATACTTCGTCAGGGCAGCCTGATGACGCGGATAGCTGAAGGGCAGCTTGGCACAGAAGTTGGCGTCGCCGCTGAGCAGGTCGGCCAGGGCGTCGCCGCCGTAGTTGCCCGGCAGGATGGCGTCGACGACGGCGGCACAGAGCGGCTCGATGTCGCTGATGAGGCGCGGCCGGCCCTCGTTGAGCACCAGCACGATGGGCTTGCCCGTCGCGGCCAGTGCCTTCACCAGGTTGCGCTGATTCTCGGAGAGGGCCAGGTCGTCGAGGTTGCCGGGCGTCTCGCAGTAGGAGTTCTCGCCCACCACGGCCACGATGACGTCGACGCCACGGGCGGCCTCCACCGCCTTCTCAATCTGCGGCTCGTTCTCTGCCCACCAGTCGCCCGCGTCGTTGTAGGTCACGCCCGGCTCATAGACGATATTCTCCTGACCGTACTTCAGCTGCATGGCCTCGAGGATGGTGTTGCACTCAGGATAGTGCTTGTCGACGTTCTTGCCCTGCCACGTCGTCGTCCAGCCACCGTTGAGACAGCGCAGCGAGTTGGCGTTAGGGCCGGTCAAGAGGATGCGCGTTGACTTGAGATTAGCGGCTTGCGGCTTGAGTGGCAGGATGCCGCCCTTGTTCTTCAGCAGTACGATGGCCTCGCGGGCAGCCTCCAGGGCCTTGGCGGCATGCTCCTTGGAACCGAAGAGGGGGAAGTCCTTCCAGTCGTAATAAGGCGTGTCGAACAGACCGGTGCGATACTTCAGGCGCAGCACGCGGCGCACGGCGTCGTCGATGCGGCTCATGGGCACCTGTCCCTCCACGACCAGCTCCTTCAGCAGGGTGCAGAAGTCCCAGCTGTAGGGGTCCATCGACATGTCGATACCGGCATTGATGGCGATGCGGATGGCATCCTTCTTCGACTTGGCGATGTGGTCGCGGCTGTAGAGGTTGACGATGTCGGCCCAGTCGGTGACAATCATACCGTCCCAGCCGAGGTCCTCCTTAAGCCACTGCGTCAGGTATTCATAGTTGGCGTGCAGGGGCATGCCGTTGTTGCTCTGCGAATTGACCATGACGGTCAGGGCACCGTTGCGCACGGCCTCGAGGAAGGGGGCGAAGTGCTTCTCACGCATATCCTGCGGCGAGATGTTCGACGGGGTGCGGTCCTTGCCCGACGTGGGCACGCCGTAGCCCATGAAGTGCTTCATGCAGGCGGCCACATGCCATTTGTCGATGTGGTTGGGGTCGTCGCCCTGGAAGCCGAGCACCGACTCGCGGCCCATCTCGGCGTTCAGGAAGGCATCCTCACCATAGTTCTCCCACATGCGCGACCAGCGGGGCTCGCGGCCCAGGTCGACCACCGGGGCGTAGGTCCAGGGAATGGAGCCGGCCTTCGTCTCGTAAGCTGAGATACGGCTGCCCTCGCGCACCAGCTCGCGGTTGAATGAGGCCGCCATGTTGTTGCCCTGGGGGAAGATGGTGCCGCCCTGGGTGTAGGTGGTGCCGTGAATCTGGTCGACGCCGTAGATGCAGGGAATGCCGATTTCCTTCATCGACTTCTTCTGGATGGCCGTGATAATCTCCTGCCACTCCTGACGGGTGACAGCCTCGCCGTTGGGCACGTTGAGAATGGAGCCCACCTTATACTTGCCGATGACCGTGTCGAGCAGGGCGTCGCTGAGCTGATAGCGGTCCTTCACTGAGCGGTCCTGAATGACGTCGATGGTCAGCTCGGCCATCTGGCCGATTTTCTCCTCGAGCGTCATCTTGCTGAGCACCTTCTCTATTTGTTTCTCAATCTTGGCGTCAGACTTGATGGCCTGCGCCTGTGTCGTCTGTGACAATAGCATAATGGATAGAATTAATAATAACTTTTTCATAGATTATATCATTTGTTAGTTTATAGTTCGCGTTCGATAATCTCCAGACACATCCGGCTGTTGTGATAAGGACACTTCCAGAAGCCCGCCTTGTCGTCGTCGCGGTTGACGGTGCCGTCAGGCCGCCGGCTCCAGTACCATTCGCCGTCGTGGCGGTCGATGAGTTGCTGCCTGATATAGTCCCAGGAGCGCAGGGCCTTGGCGAGTGCCTCCTCGTCGGCGAAGTGCTGGTAGATGTTGATGAAGCCCACGACGGCTTCCGCCTGCACCCACCAGTGGCGGTCGGCATCGACGTAGCCTGTGTCGAGGTTAGCCTCATGCACCATGGAGCCGTCGGCATTGAGGCCCTTCTCGGAGGCCTTCGCCACCTGCCGGACGATAGGCTCCACCTTGGCCAGCAGCTCCGGGTCGCCCAGGACGAGGGCCGCCTCATGCATCAGCCACGAACATTCGATGTCGTGGCCGTAGCTCTCCAAATGGCCTGCGCCGCGCGTCCAGTCGTTCTCGAAGAAGAGGTCGAGGTGAGAGGTGGCAGGGTTGAGGATGTGGTCAGTGAAGATGGTGAGGAGGTTCTTAAGGGAAGATTGAAGAGTGAAAAGTGAAGAATTTGCTGCCGCCATTTCGTTCTTGGACTCTTTATTCTCTTTGCTCTCTTTATTTCCTTTATTCTCTTTAAGGGCGCGATAGAGATTGGTGTAGGGTTCCAGGATGTGCAGGTGCGTGTTCTGCGACTTGGGATAGTTGGCGTCGAGTTCGCTGAGGCGCATGTCGGCGATGGGGCCCCATTCGCGGGTGCAGGCCTCGATGTAGCCGTTGTAGATGGGGTCGAGGGCATGCTCCTCGATGCAATAGAAGAGGGCGACGGCCTGACAGAGGGCTTCCTGGTCGCCGGTAGCGCGGGCATATTCGCTCAGGCCGTAGATGGCGAATCCGATGGCATAGAACTGCTTCTTCGTGTCCTTCGGGCGGCCTTTGTAGTCGAGGCTCCAGTAGACGCCGCCGTAATCATGGTCGATGAAGTGCGCGATGAGATAGTCTTTCGCACGCTTGGCGGCTTCAGCATATTCTTCTTTCACGATTCCCTGTTCCCTTAACACCCGGTAGGCGGCGGAGAAGGCCCAGAGGATGCGTGCATTCAGGATGGCGCCCTTGTCGGCCTCGGGGTGCAGCAGCCCGTGACCGTCAATGCGGCCATAGAAGCCGCCGTTCTCGTGGTCAATCATCTTGTTGAGCCAGAAGCTGAGGATGTTGTCCTGCAGCACCTGGCGCATCTCCTGTTTGAGTTGTTCTGTTTCTTGTCTCATTGGTGGTTGTTTCTTTTCGGGAGCTTTCGGGATAACGGGATTCCGGGATAACGTTATTTCGAGGGGCGTTATTTCGGGATAACGGGATAACGTTATTCCGAGGGGTCGTTATTTTCGGGATTCCGGGATAACGTTATTTCGAGGGACGTTATTTCGGGATAACGGGATAACGTTATTCCGAGAAAGGTCGTTTTTTCGGGCTTCATTATTTCTTTATCGGATATTGCCGGATGAGGAGAATCATGAGCAGCGCGAAGGCGGCGGGGAAGAGGGTGAACAACGACCAAATCATCGTGAGGACGGCGGAGGTGATGGAGGCCGGGTCGACGATGGTGTTGCCCATGGCGTCGGTGGTCATGCTGGCGCCGGCCAGTCCGAGGAAGAGCGCGACGAGCGAACCGCTGATGGCGGTGCCGAACTTCTGTGCCATGGTGCCGCTGGAGAAGATGAGCCCCGTCGACGACGTGCCGTTCTTCTCCGTGGCATAGTCGGCCACGTCAGCATACATCGACCACAGCAGGGGGGAATAGAGTCCCACGCCCACCGACGTGAGTACCACCAGGGCAATCAGCAGCCAGATGTAGGCCGGGTTCATGGGCACGAAGAAGAAGCAGATGCTGAAGACGGCACAGATGAGAGCCGCCAGGACGAAAGCCTTGCGCTTGGAGCCGACCCACTGGGTGAACTTCGGTGAGAGACCTCCGAAAATCATGCACGTCAGTTCGCCGAAGGTCATAAACACGGTGTAGTTGATGATGAGGCCGCTGACGGTGATTTCGCCCCCCAGACAGTAGGTGAGCAGATAGCCCGCCACGGCATAGCGGAAGCCGTTGAAGAAATTGGTGCAGATGCCGATGAGGGTCAGGAAAATCCAGGGACGGTTCTTGAACAGGTCGCCGAACTGCTTAAACGAGAACTTCTCGGCACGCACGGGCTTCAGCCGCTCCTTGGTCAGCAGACCGCAGGCCAGTGTGCCGGCGGCGGCCATCACGCCGAAGAAGACGCCGAGGACGGCGTACTGGTGCTGTTCGGTGCCGCCCACGAGCTTCTGCAGGTAAGGGAAGGAGAGGAGCGTGACGAAGCCCATGGCATAGGCGCCCACCATGCGATAACTGGAGAACTGGTTCTTCTCGTTGTCGTCGGCCGTCATAACCCCCAGTAGCGAGCCGTAAGGCACGTTGACGGCGGTGTAGACAGCCATCATGACGAGATAGAGCGAATAGGCATACATGCGCTTGCCCACCGGACCGAAGTCGGGAGTGTAAAGCAGCAGCGCGAAGACCAGTCCGAGGGGCACGGCGCCGAAGATGAGCCAGGGACGGTAGGTGCCCCAACGCGACTGCGTGCGGTCGGCCAGCGAGCCCATGAGCGGGTCGGTGACGACGTCGAACATGCGGGCGATGAGCATCAGCGTGGCGGCATCAGCGAACGACAGTCCGAAGACATTGGTGAAAAACAGCGGGAAGGCTATCGACATAATCTTCCACGTGATGCCGCCGGCAGCAGCGTCGCCGAGGGCGTAACCGATTTTTTCTTTAATACTTGCCATCGAGTTTAGTTATTTTGGTTTTTGGCTTTTGACTTTAGACTATAGACTTCAGCCTGCAGTCATACCCCTGCAGCCTTATTCTTACGGACCAGTCGTTTTATCGTTTCCACGGAAGCGGCGGTCGTGAGACCGTCCTCCGGTGTGTTCATGCAGTAGTCGATGAGGCGGTCGACGGTCGAGGTGGCCACATGCATGCGGGTGTCGGCAGAAGCGTAGTATATGAACACCCTGCCGTCGGTATCAGCAATCCATCCGTTGGCGAAGGCCACGTTCATCACGTCGCCCACGTACTCCTGTCCCTCGGGCACGAGGAAGAATCCGCCGGGGCGCGCGCTGACACGTGTGGGGTCGTCGAGTGCCGTCATATACATATATAATACGTAGCGCAGTCCGTCGGCCGTAGCGCGCACACCGTGAGCCAGGTGGAGCCATCCGCGTGAGGTCTTGATGGGGTGGGGGCCCTCGCCGTTCTTCACCTCCGTGATGGTGTGGTAGTGTCGGGCGTTGATGATGCGCTCCTCCTTCACCTCGGCGTGGGTGATGTCATCGACCAGTGCCCATCCGATGCCGCCGCCCGAGCCCGTGTCGATGAAGCCATCCTGCGGCCGTGTGTAGAACGCATACTTCCCTTCGACGAACTCCGGATGCAGCACCACGTTGCGCTGTTGCGAGCGCGACTTCAGGTCCGGCAGCCGTTCCCAGTTGACCAGGTCCTTCGTGCGTGCGATGCCTGCTGTGGCCGTGGCGGCCGAAAGGTTGCCCGGTTGCGAGTCGTCGTGGCGCTCCGCGCAGAAGACGCCGTAAATCCAGCCGTCCTCATGCCGGGTCAGTCGCATGTCATAGACGTTGGTGGCGGGAATAATGTCGTCTGGCATGGTGACAGGCTCCGGCCAGAAGCGGAAGTGGTCGATGCCGTTCGGACTCTCGGCCACGGCGAAGAACGACTTGCGGTCGGCGCCCTCCACGCGGACCACCAGCACATATTTGTCCTGCCACTTGATGGCCCCGGAGTTGAGCGTGGCGTTCATCATGATGCGCTGCATCAGGTAGGGGTTGTCCTTCTCGCAGAAGTCGTAGCGCCACTCCAGTGGTGTATGTTCCGCTGTCAGGATGGGATACACATATTTCTCATAGATACCGTTCACTGCATAGCCGAGCGTCCCGAGGTCAGTGTGTCCCCACTCCACGGGGCGGTTGTCGCGGTTGAGCAGTTCCTCGTGTCGGGCGCGCAGGGCTGCCACTTTCTTTTCAAAATCAGTCATGTTGTATTCTTTTTTTAGGGAGTTTAGGAGTATAGGAGTTTAGGAGTTTAGACGATAGTTTGTTTCCTGACATCTACTTATCGGATTCTTTCTGACATCTACTTATCAGAATCAACGTTTAGCTGTTTCAGGAGCCACGCCTGCCACTCGTCCCACTGCTCCTGATACCAGTAGTGGCCGGTCTGCTGATAGGGGCTGAGCGTCTTCGGTGCCGTCACGACGTTATAGGTGGCGTAGGCCGTGGTGGGCGGCACCACGTCGTCGTTATAGCCGAATGAGAACCATCCGGGGCACGTGATGCGGCGCGCGAAGTTGACCCCGTCGTAGTAGCGTGAGGTCTCAACTCTGCTCCCCGTCTCCTTCGTGCCATAGAAATAATGCGGCCACCCGCAGGCGACACCCTTCAGGGAGGCCGTATGGTCGCAGAGGGCGGCATGTACGGCGCCGTAGCACGTGACGCGGCGGTCGAGTGCGGCAGTGGCCAGCGAGAGGAACCCGCCCTGGCTGCTTCCGGTGACGCCCAGGTTACGTCCGTCCCACTGCGTGAAATGTTCGATATAGTCGATGGCCCGCACGCAGCCAACGACCACGCGCTTGTAGTAGCTCTGGTCGCGCTGGTCCATGCCGAAGTTCCAGTAGCAGTTCAGGGCCCCGTCGGCCAGTCGGTCGTAGAGCTCCTGCGGCTGTGTGACGCTGATGCCGTGGATGCCAATCTCGAGCACGATGACACCCTTGGCGGCAGTCCACGGGTCGCCCTGATAGGGTCTGACGCCCGCCCCGGGCACGCGCAGCAGCGCCGGGTATCGGCCGGGCTTCACGGGCTCGCAGAGGATGCCATAGGTGCGCGAGCCCCAGCGCACATTCTGGAACGACACCTCGTAGACGTTCACGTCCTTGGTGCAGCGCTCCGGCAGCAGCGTCTTCGTCGGCTCCAGCTTCGTCCAGCGGGCCTCCTCGAGCGCCCGGGCCCAGAAGGCATCGAAGTCCTGCGGGTTGACCGTCGTGGGCTGCAGCTTCTCCGGGTCGTAGGCAGCTGTGCACAGGCCCGTGTAGTCGCGTCCGTCCACATGGGCGGTGACCTTGAGCCGGTAGAATCCCGGCACCGTCATCTTGCCCTTGTGCGACAGCGTCCCGTCCTTGAGCACCAGTGACTTTCGCTCCGTGGGATACATCTCCGGACCGGCCTCGTAGTCGATGCTGACGTCGTTGAGCAACGTGCCCGAGCGGCGCACCTCCACCTGCATCGTGCACGTCTGTCCCACGCGGTAGTTCCAGTCCTGATGGTCAGGCTCCACGCTGACCACGATGTTGTTGCCGCGAATCTGCGCCGACAAGGGCAGCAGGACCGTCAGGGCCAGCAGCAATGTCATTATTCTCTTCATGTGGTATATTATATTTATAGGTATAGGTTTTATGACGCTGCAAAGTTACGCTTTTTCCTTGAAACGCAATGATACTATCTTTGCAAAATCTTACACTTTTCTTTTCCGGCCGCTCCGCAAAAGGGCGACGACACTGCATGAACACCCGTGGCGTGTGGTTGGCGAGCGCCCGGCGGCGGGCCGGTTGACCGCCTGTCAATGGAGCCGTTTTTGGGGGTGAAGGACATGGCAATTTGGATGCTCAAAATACTTTACATTCTGGCGAATCTCTTTAGTAAAGTACCGCTTTTCGATGAGAAAAGCGGTACTTTACTCATCGAAAAGCGGTACTTTACTTCACGAAAAACGGTGCTTTTCTTTTTCTGCTTAATTAAGCACCTGATAATCAGGTGCCTACGTTTAAACGGAAAAGGATTCGGAAATTATTTTACAAAAACCTCTGTTTTTTGGCCGTCCAAGGCCGTCTTTTCCGGACACCAATAGTATAAGAACCGTAAAGCAGCACGGGCAATTTTCCAATGCAGCCCCCTTCCCTGGCCGTCCATCCCACAAAAACCAATCAGACGAGTGCGTGCTTTTGTTAAGAAAGTGTCAATAAAAAACAAATAAGTGTTATTGTTATTACTCAAAAACCATTATCTTTGCACCCGAAAATGCTAAGTAACTGAAAACTGAAAATAGGAACCATAAACTTTTTACATAACTAACAAAACAAACCTATGAAAGCAAATTGCAGTAAGAAAACAATGCTGGCGGCAATGTGCGTGGCCTCTGTGCTAAGCTATTCGCCGCAGGTGCTTGCTGCCCCCGGTGGTGAAGGCGCACCGCTGCCCACCGAAGTGCAACAGGCCAGGAAAATCACAGGTGTTGTCCGCGATGCGATGGGGCCGGTCATCGGCGCCAGCGTCACCGTGAAGGGCACCTCCAATGGTGTGGCCACCGACTTCGACGGCCGCTTCTCGCTCAACGCTTCGCAGGGTCAGACGCTCGTCGTCTCCTACATCGGCTACGTTACTAAAGAGGTGAAGATTGGCCAGCAGACCAATCTTGAAATCCTGCTCAACGAAGACAAGCAGATGCTCGACGAAGTCGTCGTCGTCGGTTACGGTACGATGAAGAAGAGCGACCTGGCCGGTGCCTCCGCCTCGATGGACGAGAAGGCCATCAAGGGCTCGAACATCACCAACATCGACCAGTCGTTCCTGGGACGTGTGACGGGTGTCACCTCCGTGCAGACCTCCGGTGCTCCCGGCTCGGCCTCCTCCGTGCGCGTGCGTGGTCAGGCCACCATCAACGCCAATGCCGAGCCGCTCTATGTCATCGACGGCGTCATCTGCCAAGGACAGCGTGCCTCAGGCGCCATCTTCGGACTGGGCGACGCCCTGGGCAACGGCTCCGTCTCGACCACCTCCCCGCTGTCACCG
>JAEEGL015156310.1_pt1 | contig 11679 bp, 6 predicted proteins | sample 9134231 | NCBI WGS metagenome assembly JAEEGL01 (sample SAMN16246548, study PRJNA631951) | gut metagenome | biome: gut microbiome; feature: rumen; material: fiber-attached | host: Bos | place: Iran: Karaj | collected 2018-10 | reverse complement strand
GACGGTACACTTGATGACAGTACCTCAGAGATAATAGAGAGAAACAAGTGCTATGAATTCAGAGACGGCATCCTCTACTTAAAGTTGATAGACAGTAAGGTGCTCAATCTGCCGCAGGGATATGACTACTTCATTGCTATGCCGAAGAATATGCAGGCGCCAGATCTGACCAAGTGGGCTGACCCTAACCATGCCTGCGAGGTGTATAGTAACTTCTTCCTGCCAAAGAAGACTTTTGTCAACTTCCTTGACAATGAATATGATGTGGTGAGCCAGACTGTTAACAGTGCGTGCGGACAATCTACTGCACCGATAGAGTATTACATACAGGCGAACTATCCTGACGACAAAGAGCCGTCGGGCTTCAAGTCGCTGCCGTTAGGTACTGCCGGCAACATTGCTGACGATGGTGTGCTCTTTGATTACTTCTTGGGGACTAAGGAGCAACTGAAACAGAACTATCCCGGATATGACAAATCGCTGCTGGAGGCATTGCAGGCATACAGGACATGGGAAAGAGCAAATTCAATGCCGGATTATTCTACAGGCCTGAAGGCAGGATTTGAATCGTATAATCCTACCTACTACGGCATCATCAACAAGGCTATCAATACCGATAAATTGCTGTTGCTGAGGGCTTCCAACAAGTTGGATTATGAACTCACGAAAGAGACTACGTCCTTCTGGGCCGTTCCTGTCAATACAAGTTACACCTTTGATGCTACCCCTTATGCCTTATGTAACTATATCCCCTTCTCATTCACATTGAACAGCAGTTCTGGCGGCCCGGAACTGACACTTGGCTTCGATGATGTTGATTATGCAACAGCAGGCACCAAACGAGTGCTGAGAGTGGGTCTGGAACAGCTCAACAAGATGCGCACACAGGGATATATACTCCATATTCCGGTGAATATGTTTAAGGATAAGTATGGAACGACTGCAGGAAAGGTTTATTTGCCCACAGACTCGTATCTCACTCTTTCCAATACTGACGACCCGACGCTGCCCGCTGTGGGCACGAGGTTTGCGAAGGTCGTCCCTATTAATGATACTGATCTGCGTCCGTGGGTAGATAAGAACCACATGTATCTGGCTCTTGACCTTTCTGACGAAAATTGCGCCATTGACTTCCATGAGGGCTATCAGTATGAGGTAGGTACCACCTTCTATGATGCTGAAGACGAGGGGGCTGTGTCACCCTGTATTGGTGACCTGTTTATGGTTATCAAGGTGGTGCCTGAATTCGTCACATGGGAGGCGCAGAATGTGGATGTCGATGGTAATCCTACGGATGCTACAACCAAATATTGGAGCGCCAACTGGTATAACGACGGCAACTGGCATCGCTCTACCCGCGCAGAACTTTATAAGGACACTAAAGACCCAGCATCAGCACAGAACACTGCTACTGCAGGTCACCCGGATGGATATGAGGACAACGGAGAGGGCGATTTGAGTGGCCTTACTGCTGGTAACCCAGGCTTCGTGCCCATGAAGTTCACATACGTCACACTGCCTACGGGCAACCATGCCCCAAGCCTCATCAACGAGCCGAGAGTGGTGGGTGTAGGAAAAGGTGCTCGTCGCCAAGGTGGCGGCTTCCTTGACCTTACGAGAACGACGCTGCTTACCGACCGCAGTCCTAACGCCAATACTGACGGCATGCCGCTGGCAGAGAGACACAACAGTAAGCCAACGGAGAATATCTACTATGACATGCTGGTGCGCTATGGTGAATTCCACACAGGTGATGATCCAGAGGAACACTTTGGCGAGGGTTGCTTTGGTCACCGCTACCAGAAGGGCGACGGCACTTGGGGCGATCAGGGCGAGCAAGACCTGACGGCAAAGGTGTTCGATGTTGAGAAATTCCAGGGTAATATCTGCCGCGAGATATACTTCAAGCCTGGCGCAGAGCTGCTGCGTCCGCATCGTCTGCAGTATGAGAAGGCATGGGTGGAGATGGAGATGGATGCCAACAAGTGGTATCTCGTCTCTGTTCCGATGAAGAATACATACGCCGGCGATATGTATGTGCCTACATCAATGGTCAATGTGGCTGACGGTAACACTGTCAGTGGTCGTCAGGTGACGGAGGCATTCCAGCCTATTACGTTCAACACTACGACTTACAGCCGCACGCGCTATCCTATCTACCAGCGGTCATGGGGTATGAACAACGGCACTGTCCATGTGAAGCAGAATGATATACGTGCCAACAGCTATTCGGCAAATCTGAATTATAGCGCAGTAACTATGAATATGGCCGATTGGGGACACACGTTCAACGATGTGCAGGTGCCATACAACACCCTGACTGCCTTTGCTATCCGTGCCCATAAGAAGGATCAGACAGACAAGACCCTAATCCGCCTGCCTAAGGCTGATCTCTCCTATGAGTACTATGACTGGACGGGTACCGCTTCCACACCGGCTGCCGGTGCAGGCATCAAGAGTGTTGACAAGGTAAGTATCTATCAGCTGGTGAGCGACTACCAGGACGATACCGATACCGAGACATCGCCGCTGGAGTTCAATATCAGCGCCATGCAGCAGCAGGGCGAATATGTTCTGGTGGGCAATCCGTTCATGGTGTCTATCGACATGAAGAAATTCTTTGATACCAATACAGACTTGAGCACAGAGGAGGACTACTGCTACTGGACCTGCGAGGGTGGCGTGGCTGAGGCACATGCCAAACCGACAACGGCAAAGACCACCGTCCTCAAGCCTATGCAGGCATTCTTTGTCAAGAAGGGTACGGCAACAAAGCTGACCTTCAATAAGGAGATGCAGATAGATGGCAACTTCCCAACTCCTCCGGGATGGCCTTCCGCATCGGCAAAGGCTGCCCTGGTGCTGACGGCTGAGAACGAGCAAGGACTGTCAAAGGCCAGCGTGGTGATGGATGAGGGCCAAAACGTAGAGACGCTCTTTGACTCTAACCTGGCCAATGTGCCTATGGTATATACCGTAGCAGACGGACAGGCCGTGAGCATCAACCACTCTTCCCTCTTCACTCAAAATTGTACATGGTACATGGTAAATAGTACATACCTTCCCTCTTCCCTCCCTTTCGGCGTGGTTTGCAACAGTCAGGATGACGTAGAGGTAACCCTGACAGGCGTTGATAACGTAGAGGGCGAGCTCTATGTGGTGGATGCCGTAAACGGTATGAAGACAGAGGTGACGGAGGGCAGTAGCGTGACGGTAACGCCTAATGAATACGGTCGCTACTTCCTCGTGCGCGGCTCTGTGACAGGCCTGAATGAATTGGAGGGCCTCTCCAATGGCATCAGGGTGAGTGTTCGCGAAGGCATGGTGACGTTATCAGCAGCCAGAAACCTGGGCTCGGTACGTGCCGTGAACATCAGTGGCGCAACGGTATATCAGGCAACAGACTGTGGAAACAGCACGCAGTTCCAGTTGCCGAAGGATGTCTATATCATCGAAACCGATGGCGAGGCCGGCAAAAAGAGAATCAAGATTTATGTAAGATAAAAAAGAAAAGCCATCATCTTCTCTCTCCACTCACGTCTCTCCCCCTTGCGGGAGCCGGAGGGGGCTTTATCCCTCCTTTAGGGGGGAGTAGGAGGGGGCTTCATCCCCTTGATTCATATTCATTGATTGCCTGCGACATTTTCCTTTTGCCTAAGGCAACAATCTTCTCTGATTTGTAGAAATCAAAGACCCCATACTTGTCCATCTGGATATCCACAAGAATGTCTGGCTTCATTAGTTCTGCCATCAAGATAGAATTTTGGTGTATCATCATCCTGCTGGCACGTGATAGTACGGTGTAATAGTTCAGATTGATATCGTCAGGCGTTATCATATCGAGGATCTTTGTCTTCAGTGATGTGTCGTTTTTTTTCGGTTCCGGCGACTTGTGCATCTCCTCCCACTGAGACTTGAAATCATGCACATTAACATCCACCCCCACCAAGATGTCCCCCTCCTGCCTCTTGACACGGTTCAGCGGAATGGGGTTTATCACCCCGCCGTCTATCAGCACCATTCCGTCACGCTCCACGGGTTTATAGAATGTCGGCAGGGTAATGCTCGCGCGTATAGCCTTAAACAGGCTGCCCTTGTTGAACAGCACCTCACGCCCGGAAGTCAAATCAGTAGCCACAGCACAATAGGGGATAGGCAAATCCTCGATAGCGACATCCGGCACAAACTCCATTATAGCCTCTATTATGCGATCCCCCTTCGCCAGATGGTTTATAGACAGGGAAAAGTCTATCAGCTCCAGCATCCTCTTCTTGTCGATGCCTTTCACCCAATCGTGGAACGCCTCCAGTTTCCCTGCTGCATAGACACCGCCGACAAGAGCTCCCATCGAACTTCCCGCAATGGAAGTGATGCGATATCCACGCGCCAGCAGCTCCTCTATAGCACCTATATGAGCCAATCCCCTGGCACCGCCACTTGACAACACCAAAGCTACGTCCTTTTTCCTGTTCATTACGTCTGCCATAGTCAATCAATATCAAATCTTCCGCAAAAGTAATAATAATGTAGTACATTTGTACAAAATAATGCCTGCAAAATCTCTTTTTTTGAAAAAAAGAATGCGAATTTGCTGATTTTTTTGTATATTTGCGCCATAATACTATTACCAATAACTAAAACCAGAAAGAATGTTCAAGGTATTCATAACAGAGACACTCTTTCAAGGCATTATCAGCAAAGAGGAGCAACGCCCCATTTATGGCCGCTCCAATCTTTATAGGCTGCTAAAGCAACAGCCTGTGGAGCGGCTATCCAGCACGGACACGGTGCGGATAAAATCCAAACCCGACGAAGTGCTGAAGTACCCTTCTGCGCTATATATCCTGGACATCTCACACGCAGAGGCCTTGGCTATCCAAAAGTCATACGGTGTGATGTGCCTTGGCGGTGACAATCCCGACATATCACCGCTTATTGACATAAACGATATTCATACTCCAAAGAAAGGAATACCACTTGGACGTGGATGGGATTCCGTATTGGATAGCGTTGAACATCTTCCATCAAATGGGCTTATACTTACAGACCGTTATCTCTTTTCTGCAAGGAACAGAGAGTTGGGTGATGGCTTAATGAATGTTCAAAGCATCTTGAGAGAACTCCTTCCCAAACAATTCGAGGGGGATAAGTATCATATCACAATAGTGTTCTGTAAAGAAATGAAACATGATTCATACAAGCTCAATGAGATAGCAGCAAAATTGTATAATATAGCTCGGCAGTTTGGCCGCAAATATGAAATCATGGTAGAAGTGTTCGGAATATCAGAAGACAGCAATATATACGACAAACTACACAGTCGTCGTATTCTATCCAATTACTTCATGGTTGAAGCCACGCACAAACTGGCAGCATTTGAAAAGAACGTGCCCACCACAGAGCAGCTGCTCATTCCGATGGCACTCTTCACGGAGGGCAGCCTCAAAGGCACATCAGATGCCCCACTCGCATCCATCAATCAAACCATCAGCAGTTTCAAAGAATTCTATAAACTTATCCTTTCCCAATCCGAAAACTCCACAGACTACTTCTATGCAGTAAACGGCGAACGCCAAAAGAAATGCATGGGAATAAGGAATAGACTGTTAAAGTGAATTGTATATGACACAATAAGACTCCACACATAGAGTACGACCTTACTTGTAGAATTATAAAACGTAATTTGAATACATATATGAGAAGAAGAAAAATTTGGCTTAACATTATCGCTGTAGCGATTGTCATTATTTGTTCTGCCATTATAGGAACTATGATGAATGCAGAAGACAATAGCAATGAGTTGATGATTGCCGTAGTATCATTGGGAGTTGCACTTATAGCCCTTTACATTAGTCTTCGTACATTCTATTCAATCGACGAAGTAAATGCCATAAGTCGTATGGATGGTAATGTGATGGAGAATCCACGATACCGTCCAAACATACTTAAAGAAGTATTCTGCTTTCCTCAAAGCGAGTTCTCTGATACGTGCAAAGCACTAATTGAACACATGGAGGATCTATTCCGTGAAAAAAACAAGCAAAGTGGAGCACATCTTGCTGATAACGTACAGGAAGTAGCAAACATGCTTGTACTCATTCCCTATTTCATAAACACGAAAAATCATGAAGAGTCATCCATTCAACGTAATCGGATAACATCATTGCTTAATACAATTAATAATAAAGTTGAAAACTTTAAGGAAATCTCTGATGGCTCATGCAAATTGTTGGAAGAAACCGTAAACCTTATTGATGCTGTTTTTGCGTATCAGAAATGGAATACAAACGAAGATGACAAGACTGTCAAACTGCTGGAAATCAGAGGCTCCATTTTTGTCAATCCTGTCACTAGCATACTATACTATGATTACCTAGGGCTATATTTCCTCAGACGTGCGAAAGAAACACTTAGTAAGATTCAAGCAACTCCTACACTTAGTGAGTTCTTTAATAGTGTAAGGGAATCCTCACACGAGGATAAAGCTATGGCATTAGTGTATTGTGATAAGGCCGTTAACGCCTTCAAGCACGCAATAGATAACACTGGTGACGATATGATATGGTCTGCATATATTTGCTTCAATATCGCTCGCACCGAATACCTGATGCAACTTTTGAACCATTCATTCAAAAGTGACACCGTTTCTGACGATGAATCAGGAAACGAATGGGAGGAATACATGAATGAAAGTATTCGTTGTTGGATGACGACAAACAAAATAATTTCGGATCATTTCAAAACAAATAGTTATGACACCACAGCACCCTGGTTACAACAAGCTTTCAGGAGTGAAGAAAACTATGTGCGTCTCTCCAAAATACTCATGCAAATGGCGAAAAATCAGTCATTAACAGACTACCATGGAAATATATGGCTAAACACATACAGTGACATTATTCAAACACAATTCTTCGTAAACATTCCCAAAGAAGACCCTATAAAACTCACAGATAAACTCGTGGCAGATGTACTCAATCAAATAGATAATAACAGGCGTGAATCATAGTATATATAGTCTATTGTTATGTACTTTAATCTTTTGATATACAAAAAAATATCTTTGAGATATGAAAACTCGATGAAAAATACTAAAGTACCTTACTTTACAGTCACAATCTGATAATTATGAAAAATAGAATACTGAAGCAGTTTCTGAAAAATAAGTATTATGATTAAATGGTTGAATATCACAGACAATGTTTGGAACATAATTCACACAATATGCGAATTATGGACATTTCTTACCATCGTTGTAACAGTAACTTGGTTTATTATTCCTTCTTCCCTAAAAGAGAGAGCGAAAGTACATCTTCTCAGGCTTCTTAAAAAGAAAGATGACATTGACAAGGAGAATGTTATAGGAAATATGCTATTAGATGATATTTCTTTTGTTGATGGCCCTTATAAAGACTACTGCTTTGAATTCAAAATAGATAAAGGGCATGTAGCAAACGTCCCAGAGGATTTCAAAACTATAGCGAATCGTTTAAGACTGGAGAATGAAGAGCGAAAAGCTAATGGACAAAAGCCGGTATATAGTGACCTTATCCCATATGCTGTACACAATATAGATTATTATAGAACCCAATCACAAGATATGATGGAGGAAATCCCTGTCTGTCATATTGAATTACGTGAATCCTCTTATTTCTATTCTCTTGTTTCAATTTTAGCGATGGATGAAAAAATAGGTGGTTTTACTATACGTGACAAATACTATTTGCCTTTGATTGAGAAACCTTCGAACCCATCACCACATGGTTATGACATCGTACATGGTCTGGGAATTAATACCCTTGCATACACAAAAGACGGATTCTTCGTTTTCGGCAAAAGAGAGACTGACACTGTCGCTACAGGACAGGGTTGCTTACACCTTTCTGTCGGAGAACATTTAAATAAAATGCTATTAGATCATGATCACGACAATCGTCCTAACATAATAAAAACTCTGAAAAGAGGCATAAGAGAAGAGTTAGGTATAGATGAAAAGTTAATTGAAGACACTTGTATAAGTTTTTATGGCATAGCCCTTTCTCAAAGAGTTTGCCAGTACGGGGTTTTAGGATTCACTCATCTTGAAGGCATGACCAAAAATGATGTCTTGAAAGCATGGCAGTTATCAAAAGATGGGCGTTATGAGAACCGAAAGTTGGTTTTCATTGATGCTGATATATCAAGTATCGTAAATTATCTCAACACACATACAGAGGAAAAGATGACGAAATTCGCACTTCTGAATGTTTGTTTAGCTCTAATGGAAGAAAAAGATTTATTCTTGAATTCATCTCAAAAACGAATCGAACATGAACTTAAGGGATTACGTCCTGATGCCCTAGACTAAATTATAAACATAATAACAGTAACTACTCAGCCTGTCATAGCTTGCGCTTGGAAGTGGTTTGACCGGCTCCCAATACATCAGGTATTGGGCGGAGCAGTATGCCTTCCTGCCAGCGTAGTCTATCTCAGCCCATCCGTCATAATTGACCCTCTGCACCTGGACTTTCGTACCATAAGGGAGCGTTTCCAATATCTGGCCTCTTGTGCTACCCACAGTCCTGACATTCAGATTTGCCGTGGTCATGCAAATGGCGGGATAGGTGTCTTCACCATAAGTGGGCAATGCACAGAGCAGCATTACCAACAGTAATGCCCGTTGCACCATATAACTTATGAGATGCACGATGTTCGCCTTTGAGCGGTGACAGAAGTATTCCATTAATACCATCGGTTTAGGAGTTAGCTTTCGTGCTGCAAATATAGCAAATTTATTCCATATTCTGCCATTTGTCTGGTAAAAATCGTCTTATTACACTTAAAAGAAATCTTTCTTTGCTATGCAAGCGTCATCCTTCTGAAAGCCGAGCGACAGCCAGCTGTTTCCTAATGGTGTTTTGGGCGTTGTGAAAGACCTACGATTAGGGTCTAATAGAGTAACTTTTACAAGGTAATAGCAGGTCTTTTAGAGGGTAAAAGACCTGCTATTACAACGTGTTGATTATGAGGCGGTTACAAAGCTCTGCGGTCGGTGCCTTTCTTAATGCAAAGGTACTAATTTATTCTGAATTATTCGGGATTTTGAAAATTATTTTGCGTTTTTTGTAAATATATACACCTTTTTTGATTTATGTCATTGTTATTCAGATGTTTAAGTCTATTTTGATATACACCTATATATACACTAAACCTACACTACATATACACCAAAAGTACACCTAAAATCCTATTTTTGTTCTTTGACGGGGAACCTCAATAGGCAGGATGTCCTCAGCGGTGAGCGTCAGTAAGTCTTCCTTTTCTTTCAGTTGCTGCTTCATACATCGGGTGGCGTGCTGGAGGTAGATGCGCTCCAGCTGATTGGCAATGAAGCGTGCGTTGCCCCATGTTTCAGGATCGCGTACCTTGTATGCCTGTGATAACAGGTTACTGTATTTTTCCCATGCCTTGCCAGTAAACTCGTAATTATAGTCTTTCACACGGCAGCGCGTTATTTCAAGCAGTTCATCGACGGAGAAGTCGGCAAACTCGAACTTGTTGGGGAAGCGAGACTGTAAGCCCGGGTTGCTGTCCAGAAGTTTCATCATCGGTTCTTTGTATCCACAAAGCACAACGGCGATGTCGCGCTGCTTTTCATCAGCCAGGATATTCATCATCAGTTGAATGACCATCTTGCCCGGGTCATGGTCGTTCTTGCTGTTTAGCAAGTAGGCTTCGTCGATCATGAGGACACCGCCTTGTGACATTTCCACCACCTGTCTCATGGCTCTCTCTTCATCGCCCCACAGGGTGCCGATGAAGGTGCCACGGTCACAGACCACTACATGTCCCTTGGACAAGGCGCCTGCCTGATGGAGCAGCGAACCGAAGATTTTGCAAACAGTCGTTTTGCCCGTGCCAGGGTGACCAAGAAAGATGCTGTGAAGGGAGACTTTATGCTGTTTGCCATTAGGAAACAGCTTGTGCATCATCTTGTTATAACCGGTCAGGGCCACCAGCTCGTCCATGCGCTGCTTGATGTCTCTGCACCCAACCAATTTGTCGAGCTCTTCTTGCGGATTGGCAATGGGACGCAGAATATCAACCTTGACGCTGGTATTGTCGTTCTGCTCAATCTTCCCGCTGGGGAAAAGAACATCATTCAGGGATGTGTCGTCCTCTTCTTCATCATCGTCATCTTCTTCTGACTCCTCTGGCTCCGCGGCGTAAGCCTTTTCGCGTTCTTTGGTCATGATGTCCAGCAGCATCTTATCAAAGTCCTCAGTGGATATGCCTGCGGGGATTTCCCGGGGCTTAGAGGAAGCAATGTCTTCATTGCAGAGAGAGGTGTCGTATATGATGCTCACATAGGAAGAACACGACAGGTCATAATCTTTGTTGGTCTTGATTCGCTTGGATTTCAGCCGTTTGAGTGTGTCGATTACCATGACGTTGTATGCATCCCACAGACTATACAGCTCGAAGGAGTTGAGTATGTTCGCCTCTGTCAGCAGCACGCCAAAGACCTTGATGTCAGGGACGTAGTTCTGAAGATTTCCCTGTGCCACGCGAACTGCTTCGACCAGTTTGTGCACGACACTTATGCGTGGTTCGTGATTACCGGATAAGAGCATAGGACTGAGAGAGGAAGACTCTTCATAGACCTGGTCCACGCCGTTTCCGCAGCAGTCGAGGCATACAAGCACCGCGTTGGTGTCGTTGCAATACAGGTAAACATCATAGTCGGTCAAGAAAGGAGGTAAACCATTCAGGTGGGTAGAGAATACAGCATAGTTGGATGCCATCGCGTCCAAATGCTTCCAGAGAGAAGTTCTTGTGAGATTCTTAAAGTCGTTGATAAGTCTATTTGAATTTTTCATAATCATCATAATTCTATAACGTGAATAATAAGGTTCTGAAGTGGTTAAGGAGTTAAGACATTAGTATTGCTATCAGCTATTTTATTGTCAACTATCACTCATAAAGAGGCTCGCTGTATTGCCTTATCTACATAACTACTTAACTACTGCCTACTTGATAATTATGCCCTTGATACAGGGCACATGAGAGAATCGGCAAACGTATGAACGCCTGCCTAACGTACTAATAGGGTATTTCCTGGGGGGGGGACCCTATCACAAAACCAAAAACACTTTTGTAGCAATATGTCAAAGACCGCAACAGCGAGCGAAGAGGGAAAGCATGGTTTCCTGCTCTTTCGAGCGCCAAGGTCCTAGAGGCTATGCCCCAAAGAACGTAACAAACGACAAGATACAATCTTCCCGTCGATTCACAGACTTAGTGCTAAATTAGTCATTTAAATCGCTCAACATCGGACTGATTGTCTTGGCATTTTGTTCATTCTTTTTTGCTACAATTTGTTTTGTGATAGAATTATGATTATCGGGTGCAAAGCTACACATTTTTTTTGATACCACCAAGGGTTGTCGATCATTTTTCAAAAATTATTGGTGTCCGGTAAAAAGCACCGAAGGTGCGAAAGACCACAGACGGGGGTGTTAACCCCCGATAAAGAGCCATACAGTATAAAAAAGCCCTGAAAGGGCGACAGATGACATAAAACTCCACACAATTAGCCCCATAATGCCTCTGTCGCCCCTTCAGGGCTCAGACTTTTCATCGTATTATTACCGGGGGCTTGCACCCCCGTCTGTGGTCTGTCGCCCCTTCAGGTAG
>JAEEGL014808511.1_pt1 | contig 11679 bp, 10 predicted proteins | sample 9134231 | NCBI WGS metagenome assembly JAEEGL01 (sample SAMN16246548, study PRJNA631951) | gut metagenome | biome: gut microbiome; feature: rumen; material: fiber-attached | host: Bos | place: Iran: Karaj | collected 2018-10 | reverse complement strand
TCTTTCTCTCGTTTTCTTTTTATCCTGCTTTTTTATATCGAGACCAAACGCAATATTATCATATACATTCATGTATCTGAATAAAGCGTAGTTTTGAAACACAAAACCTATCCCTCTCTCGGCCGCGGGGATATCGTTCACTCTTTTTCCGTCAATAATAACATCTCCGGCATCAGGGGTCTCGAGGCCCGCTATCATTCGCAGGATCGTCGTTTTCCCGCTACCGCTGGGTCCCAAGAGAGCAGTCAGGCTACCTTTATTTACCGAAAGGTTTACGTCATCTGCCGCAACAAACTCCCCGAATTTCTTTTTTATACTTTTTAACTCTACAAACATAATATCCGCCCCTTTTTTAATTCTAAATGGACCTGTCAACACCGGCCTGTTTTTTTTCACTTTTACCTTCAAATACACTTCTGAGGATGAGTACTACTATTGCTATTATCACAAGAAGTGATGATACGGAAAACGCAGCTACTATGGAGTCTGCGGAACCATCCAGATAAAGCGCATCAATCTCCAAAGGTAAAGTAAATGTTTGTCCTCTTGTTTTTGAAAGAGCACTCACTGCACCGAACTCCCCAAGTGCTCTCGATGCACATAAGATCATACCGTATATGGTCGCCCACTTTATATGCGGGAATGTGATCTTTTTAAATATCGACATTCCCTTTGCTCCCATCAGCGCAGCCATCTCTTCTTCATCTCGTCCCTGCGAGTTCATCACGGGGATGATCTCTCTGGACACAAACGGAAAAGTGACAAATATGGTTGCCAGAACTACTCCGGGTAGAGCAAATACTATCTGAATATCCCATCCAAAGGTCGTATTTAACCAGTTAAGAAACGGTGTCGCCCAGCCCAGTCTTCCAAAGGTCATGATGTAAGCGAGTCCTGCGATAACAGGTGATATGGAAAACGGGATATCAATAAGTGTGGCCAGTATCTGCTTCCCTCTGAAGTCATGCTTTGTCAAAAGCCACCCGGCAAAAAGTCCAAATACCGTATTCACGACAACTGCAATAACAGTAGCGATAAGAGTGACTCCCAGCGCGGATATGACATAGTCAGTACTGAGTGATTTGAAAAAGAATCCAAGTCCCTTACTTAACGAATTATATAATACGGATATCAAAGGAAGTATCAGCATCAGAATTACAAAAAGGATACTAATAATGATAAGTACTATGCCGGTGCGCCCTATTTTTTTACCTTGTCTTTTCATATGATCACACCTCACCCCCTGTCCGCTTCGCCTGTCTGATCTGTATTATATTTATCGCAAACAGTATAACAAATGCTATGATAAGTGTAACTAAAGCTATTGCCGTAGCACCACTGTAGTCCATACGCTCAAGCTTCTGCATTATGACATACGATACTACCTGAGTATGTTCCTTCGCGCTATTTCCCGAGATGTATACTACGCTTCCATATTCACCGAGTCCTCTCGCAAATGCAAGTCCGAATCCTGTCAGAATAGCGGGTCTGAGCTCCGGAAGAATAACTCTTCTAAATGTAGTAAAGCCTGATGAGCCGAGCATACGCGCCGCCTCTTCATACCGCGGGTCAAGCTTTTTTAACACCGGCTGAATCGAACGTACAACAAAAGGGATTCCGATAAAAACAAGTGCCAATGTTAAGCCGATATGAGTGTAGGAAACCTTTATTCCAAGTGCGGATAATGGTCCTCCGATCTCCCCCGTCGTCGAGTACATTTTTGAAAGTGTTATACCTGCAACCGCTGTGGGAAGAGTAAACGGGATCTCTATGAGACCGTCAAGTATTCTCTTTCCGGGGAAGTCATAGCGGACCAAAACCCATGCGAGCATCGTCCCGAATACACAGTTGATCATCGCCGCGATAAATGATGTAAGAATACTGATACCAAACGCCCACAGAACATTGGGTTCGGTTATAATACCAAAAAATTCCGCGGGCGAAAGGTGCAGCGAATACACCAGCACCGACGCCAGCGGAATTAATACTATCAAAGATAAAAATGTGATCGTGATGCCCAGAGAGAGTCCGAATCCGGGAATCACACCACGACCGCCTCTATTGCGGCCACCTCTTTTGTTCATGAGGTTCACTCCTATTACTTTGCAGTATATATCTCATCAAAGATTTTTCCGTCTGCAAAAAAATCATCATACGCTTTGTTCCAACCACCGAAATCCTGTATATCGCAGAGCGTTACATTCAGGTCAAATGTACCACTGTACTTATTGAGTATATCCTTGTTTGAAGGACGGTATCCGTTTTTTGCGATGATCTCCTGAGCCTCATCGGAGTACAGATACTGAAGATATTCCTTACAAAGCTCCTGCGTTCCATTTTTATCAGCATTCTCATCGACGATCGCAACACTTGGCTGAGCAAGGATACTTAAGCTCGGCGTCACGATCTCAAAATCATCAGGGTACTCCTTCATGGTGCTGATTGCTTCATTCTCCCAGGCTATCAGAACGTCTCCCTGACCGTTTTCAACAAAGGTTGTTGTCGAACCTCTGGCTCCCGAATCCATTACTGACACGTTTGAATAGAGCTTGGACATAAAATCCTTTGACTGAACCTCATCATTGCTGAACTTATTCATCGCATAGTGCCAGGCGGCTAAAAAGTTCCACATCGCTCCTCCCGAGCTTTTCGGGTCAGGTGTGATGACATCCACTCCCTCCGTGATAAGAGAGTTCCAGTCCGCAATCTGCTTTGGATTTCCTTTTCTCACCAAAAAAACAATTGTCGATGTATACGGTGAGGAATCAAGGTCAAACTCATTTATCCATCCCGGTTTGATCATACCGGCATCCTCGATAAGAGTTATATCATGCTCGAGGGCAAGAGTCACCACATCCGCATCGGCTCCCTCTACCACGGACCTCGCCTGTTTACCGGAGCCACCGTGGGATTGGATTACCTCAACATCTTTTCCGGTTTTTTCCTTGTAGTATTTTTCAAAGGCTTTATTATACTCTTCATATAACTCTCTGGTTGGATCGTAGGATACATTCGTGATCGAAAGTTCCGCGCTTCCTCCACCTGATCCGCAAGCTGTAATGCCCGCTGCCATAACAAGAGCTAACGCAGTTGCCACTACCTTTTTCAGTCTCATTTATTACCCCTTCCTTTTTTCAAATAATCGAGGATTATCCTTACCGCTTCCTCTACTGAAACTTTTGAAGTATCTATGACAATATCCGGATTCTCCGGCGCCTCATACGGGCTGCTTACTCCGGTAAAGTTTGGTATTTCACCTGCTCTTGCTTTTTTATACAGACCTTTTACATCTCTTCTTTCACATTCCTCCATAGGTGTACTGACATATATCTCTATGAAACTCTCCTCACCTATGATCTGTTTTGCTCTGCGTCTGTCCGCCAGGAAAGGAGATATGAATGAAGACAGGACGATCAGGCCGGCATCATTCATAAGCTTTGATACTTCAGCGATACGACGGATATTCTCGATACGATCCGCCTCCTCGAAGCCGAGGTTATTATTAAGTCCCATACGGATATTATCTCCGTCAAGCAGCATCGTATGTCTGCCCTCCATGTTGAGAGCTTTTTCCAGTGCATTTGCGAGTGTAGACTTGCCCGAGCCTGACAATCCGGTAAACCACAGCGTATAAGGTGTCTGGTTCATCTGACCTGCACGGACCTCTCTCGTTATATCCATAGTATGCCAGGTGAGGTTATCCGATCTTCTCATACTGTGGAGTATCGTGCCGCATGCGGATGTCATATTTGTAACTCTGTCAACAAGGACCAATTCGCCAAGCGCTCTGTGCTTTACAAAGGTATCAAGCACAATCTTTTCCGAAAGCGCGATCTCACATTCCGCCAACTCATTTTTTTCAAGCGTTGTCGCAGATAAATGCTCACCCGAGTTTACATCGATCCTGTATTTGATCTGATTCACCGTCGCCGGGATTTCCTTCGTCCCGATCATTGAAATGTAATTTTTCCCCTGAATCAAAGGCTCATCATCCATCCAAAGTATGATCGCTCTGAACAGCCTGCTAACCTCCGGCATGGTTCCTTTTACAAAAACACACCCTCTGCTCACATCTGTCTCCCTATCGAGAGCGATGGACACGGGTTGCCCCGCATGCGCGGTATTTTTTTTCTCATCCATCACATATATGGATGAAACGATCGCCTCCTCACCACCGGGCAGAACCTTCACACTGTCTCCAACAGAGATATCTCCGGACTCTATCTGTCCCTGGAATCCCCTGTATTCAGAATCCGGCCTGCACACTCTCTGGACGGGCATAACGAATCCCTCTTCCGCATCACAGTCCGACACATCGACATTTTCGAGATAGGTTAACAGTGCCTCGCCATCATACCAGCTCATGTTATCTGACGGTTTATTTACATTGTCACCTTCTGTCGCCGAAACCGGAATTATCTTCACATCATTCAACTCCAGATCAGCTGCGAGTTCATTTAATTCTTTTTCAATCTTTTTAAAAATATCAAGCTCGTAGCCTACCAGATCCATCTTGTTTACGGCAAAAACAAAATGCCTGATTCCCATCAACGCACAAATCCTTGCATGTCTTCTGGTCTGGATCTGTATTCCCTTTGACGCGTCTACAAGTATTACCGCCAGGTCTGCAAATGATGCCCCGACAGCCATGTTTCTCGTATACTGTTCATGACCCGGAGTGTCCGCTACAATAAAGCTTCTCTTTTCCGTAGTAAAATATCTGTACGCTACATCGATGGTTATACCCTGTTCACGCTCAGCTACAAGGCCGTCCAAAAGCAGAGAATAATCAATCTCTCCACCGCGGCTTCCAACCTTACTGTCGAGTATAAGTGCTTTTTCCTGATCGGCAAAGATCAGCTTCGCGGCATATAACATATGCCCGATCAGGGTTGACTTTCCATCATCCACACTTCCGCAGGTGATGAATTTCAAAAGCTTATCCATCACTAAAAATACCCCTCTCTCTTTCGCTTCTCCATGCTTGCCGAACCACCATCGTGATCAATCACACGGCTTGTTCTCTCACTATCTACAGCCGCCAGCGTTTCCGATACGATCGCTTCCAATGTATCAGCTTCCGACTCCACTCCCCCTGTCAACGGATAACAACCCAGTGTGCGGAACCGGACTTTTTTTATAACAGGCTCTTCGCCTTTTTCGAGGCGCATCCTGTCATCATCTACCATTATTATATCCTTACCCCTGTAAACAACGGGCCTTTCGGCGGCAAAATATAACGGTACTATTTCTATGTTTTCACGTTGTATGTACTGCCATATATCCTTCTCTGTCCAGTTCGAAAGCGGAAATACTCGCATGCTCTCTCCCTGATGTATCCTTGTGTTATACAGCTTCCACATCTCCGGGCGCTGATTTTTCGGATCCCAGGCCTGCAGGGTATTTCTAAAAGAAAAAATACGTTCTTTGGCTCTGGATTTTTCTTCATCTCTCCTTCCGCCTCCGAACGCCGCAGTAAAACCATACTTTGAAAGCGCCTGCTTCAAAGCTTCGGTCTTCATGATATCGGTATATGCCGAGCCATGGTCAAACGGATTTATACCCTGTCTCAGGCCTTCCTCATTTGTATACACTATCATCTCAATCCCGTGTTTTTTTGCGATATGATCCCTGAACTCGATCATCTCGTGGAACTTCCATGTAGTATCAATATGTAAAAACGGAAAGGGAGGTTTCTCCGGGTAGAACGCCTTTAAGGCGAGATGGAGCATGACAGAGGAGTCCTTACCGATAGAGTAAAGCATGACAGGCTTCTCACAGCTTGCCACCACTTCACGCATGATATATATCGCTTCTGCTTCAAGAGCATCCAGATGTGATCCGGGATTTTTTTCCATGTTGCGTACTCCTCCTCAGATTCGTTTCCGCTCCTTCAATTCTTAAGTATTCACATCACGTATTATACACGAATCCCCCTGTATCTGCAAGGCATTTTTCAAAAGTGGTTGACAACTGCTCATTCATCGTATATAATGCTTTTTGATTTAATAATGAGATGCTGGGGGAGCACATTTGTGCTGAGAGATCTTTGGATCGACCCTTGGAACTTGAACCGGCTAATACCGGCGTAAGGAAGCTTCCGAACATGACTTCAAAGCCTCGGGTGTTTCCGCCCGGGGCTTTTTATATGAAATAAGGAGGACAAAAGAATGAATGCAAGCGTAGCGATCCAGGTTTTGCCAAACACGACAAGCGATGACGAGGTTATCCGTATCGTTGATGAGGTAATCGCTTATATCAAGAGCTTTGGTCTGTCAACCTATGTCGGACCATTTGAAACAACGATCGAGGGAGACTATGATCAGCTGATGGACATAGTCAAGGGCTGCCAGAAGGTAGCTATAGACGCAGGCGGAATCGATTCCGTTTCAACTTATGTTAAAATAGTTTATAAACCTGAGGGAGAGGTGCTGACTATTGAAAAAAAGGTCTCAAAACACCACTAAAAAACTCAATATAAGTGATTACCTGATACCTATAGGAACTATCATAGGGATCATCATAATCTGGCAGCTGGCTCATATGGCAGGCTGGTTGCCGAAGTATATGCTCCCTTCTCCCATGGATGTAGCAAGGGCATTTGTAAATGATTTTCCATTACTTATGAAGCATGCAGGTACGACTCTGTACGAGGCTTTTGCCGGACTCGGGATTGCCATCATATTAGCACTCGTACTGTCGGCGCTGATGGACAGGTTTTCATTTTTATACAAGGCTCTGAATCCTGTTCTGGTTCTCACGCAAACCATCCCCACTGTCGCGATAGCGCCACTCTTGGTATTGTGGATGGGCTACGAGACCGCACCGAAGATCACCTTGGTCGTGATAGCAGGATTTTTCCCGCTGGTTGTAAACCTTTTAAATGGTTACCGCGCAGCGGATGCCGACGCCATAAAAATGATGCGCGCCATGGGTGCAGGACCATGGCAGGTGTTCTTTCATGTAAAGCTGCCGGGGAGTGCGAGTCACTTTTTTTCGGGATTATACATAGCAACATCCTACGCTATAGTCGGTGCCGTGATATCCGAATGGCTCGGCGGTTTTTCCGGACTCGGGGTTTACATGACGAGAGTTAAAAAAAGCTTCTCGTATGACAAGATGTTTGCAGTTATCTTTCTGATATCATTTATCAGTCTGATACTGTTAAAAATAATAAAAATAATAAGAAACAAAACAGTTTCTTGGGAGGAAGAAAAATGAAAAAAACAGTTGCATTATTATTAGTACTTGTGATGTCACTCTCACTCGTAGGCTGCGGTGATGACAGTCAGAAGAGCTCATCTTCAGACAATAATGACACCACAACTAAGCTGGCAGAGCCGGCAGATATTACCATGGTTCTTGATTGGACACCAAACACCAATCACACAGGTTTATATGTTGCAGAAGAAAAAGGATTTTTCAAAGAGAATAACTTAAATGTAACTATCGTTCAGCCACCCGATAGCGGAGCTACCCAAATGGTAGCATCAGGCGATGCTCAGTTCGGTATCGAGTTTCAGGATACTATGGCACCCGCTCTTGCGCAGGCTGACCCTCTTCCGATAACTGCTGTAGCTGCTGTATTGCAGCACAACACATCCGGTCTTGTATCACTGAAGGATAAGGGTATAGACAGCTTCGGAAAAATGGCAGATCACTCCTATGCAACCTGGGATTCGCCGACAGAGCAGGCAATACTAAAATACCTCTGTGAAAAGGACGGTGGGGATTTCAGTAAGGTAAACATGATCTCGACTTATGTTGAGGATATCGTTGCAGGACTGAACTCAGATATTGACAGTGTTTGGATTTACGCAGGCTGGGATAAGGTTAAACTCGAGATGGAGAATATCGATCATAACTTCCTTCTTTTCAAGGACGCCGACCCGGTATTCGATTACTACACTCCGGTTTTGATCGCAAATAATGATTATCTCGAAAAAAACGCAGATGCTTCCAAGGCGTTTGTCGCTGCGGTTAAAAAAGGCTACGAGTACGCTGCCGAGAATCCTGACGAAGCAGCAGATATTCTTTTGAAGGCTGCACCGGAGCTTGACAAAGATCTTGTCAAAAAAAGCCAGGCTTACTTAAGCACTCAGTATATAGCGGACGCAAAGAGCTGGGGAGTGATCGATCCGGCACGTTGGAATGCTTTTTATAAATGGTTAAACGAAAACAAACTCGTGGAAAATGAGCTTCCCGAGAACGCGGGACTCTCTACAGATTACCTGTCATAAGCTTTGGGTATGGGGATACAATGCAAGAATTAAGTATTAAAAATATAAGCAAGTCTTTTGACGGCAGGCAGGTTCTGCATGACGTCAACCTGACTCTCTATCCGGGTGAAATAGTAGCCCTGCTTGGTATCAGCGGCGGAGGAAAAACAACGCTGTTTAACATCATAGCAGGCTTACTGAAACCCGATACGGGCGATGTTATTCTTGACGGAGAAAGCATCCTCGGACAACCGGGGCGCATAAGTTATATGCTGCAAAAAGATCTTTTGCTTCCGCATAAGACTCTTATCGATAACATCGCTCTCCCCCTCATCATCAGGGGCATGAAAAAAAAGGACGCGCGCGAGATAGTAAAAAGTCATCTTGATCAGTTCGGTCTGAAGGGGCATGAAAAATCGCATCCTTCAGAGCTGTCCGGAGGGATGCGACAGCGTGCGGCATTACTGCGTACTTATCTTTTTTCAGGAGAAGTAGCATTACTTGACGAGCCTTTTTCCGCTCTCGATACCATCACCCGCTCCGCTATGCATATCTGGTATCTGTCCGTGATGGAGGATTTGAAACTGCCTACTATTTTTATCACTCACGATGTTGATGAGGCAATCCTTCTCGCAGATCGTATCGCCATACTTTCATCCAAAAAAATAAGCGAAATAATAAGCATAAAAAACAGACCACAAAAGACAAAAGAATTCCTTTTAACAAAGGAGTTTCTTGATTATAAAAGAAGAATAGTAGACCTTATATGAAAAATCCCCCCACACCGTTTACAACAGCATAGGGGAACCTTCCAAAAAGGGGATTTATATAAAACAACCTGTCACCCAATCTCCTCAAGCAACACATCATCTATAAACACATGATGTGTCTCGCTAATGCGTTTTCCGCCAACAGATCCGAGCGTTATATTGAAACGGCTCTTTACATCTGTCTGATAATCCATCTTGAACTCTTTTGTAAATGTCTGCCACTCATTTGTTACCGTCGGCTCTTCGTTGCCGCTGTAGATGGCATCCCAGATATTATCGCTCTCACCGTTGTGAAGGAGACGATACTGGATCTTTCTTTCTACTGTCGATTTTGCTCTAAATGAAATCCTGTATTTCTTTCCGTACTCAAGGTTTATGTTTTCCTGATTGAGCTGGATATACCAGTCATCAGAATCACTTCCGGTATCATTTATTGTGATATCAAGTGCGTTTGTTTCTGAAAGCGAATCTACAACCGAGTTTGCTTCAGCAGGTGAGTTTACGTACATACTCCAGTTTGACATGCCATCATCGAACGTACCGTTTTTCAAAAGTGCATTGTCTGTAAGACTGACATCGTCAACATAGTATTTACCCGGCTCGGTGAACAGGATTGCAAAGTTCGCCTTGTCGCGTGTAATGTCTTTTGCAAGATCAAACTTCACCTCGTAAGCTGTCTCCTTATCAGTGACAACCTGCGGCTCGAAATCAATGTTGCCATATTCGAAACGTACTGACTTCTCATCCTCTGTGGCATTTTCCTTATATGCCTTGTAGGAAAGGAGATATGTGCCTGCCTTAAGTAATCCCAACTCGTTCTGCTCAATGATAACCGGATGAGCCTTGCTTGTTCCTTTCGGAGCAACTACCTTCAGGCGACGTTCATTCTTCGTATTTGTAACCGAAATATACTTTGCGTCTCTCTTGAAGTATTCCCAGTTTCCGAGACGATTCTTGCCCTGGTCAAATGTTCCGTTGTAGATATAGTTTCCGGTCGGTGTTACACTTTTCCCTGTGCTTCCGCCACCACCTGTTTTTACAAGTTTAACATTGCTGAGCTCTATATCCGCTGTCGACCCGAGTGCACCGTAGTTGAAATCAAGTCGTCCGTTCGGATCGGAGTTCTGTGTGATCGAAAAATCGTAAGTAAAGGTCTGGTTCTCTGTTGTCAGATCAGCTGTCTGCTGTGGCAGATATCCTACCCATCCCTGATCAGGTCCCTGGAGAGCAACCTTCATTTTTCTCGGCTCAGATGCCTTCGCATCGAAAGTAAGACGATAGGATGCACCTTTCTCCATGGGGAGATTGTTCTGTACCAACTGAAGTGAATAGTCTACGGTTCCCTCTGCTTTTGTCGTAAGTGTTACTTTATTATCAGCGATCTTTGCTTCGCCCTCACCACCGTTTGCAAGCTTGAAAGCCCAATCCTTATCAGCGGTCAGATCCTCTGCCTCTGCGAAATCACCGTTCACGATATAGTTTCCGTTTGCATCCGGATCGCGGAGTTTAACTTCTTTACTATCCTCCGGCGCATCGGAAATCACGTTTTCATTATACTTTGATGCAGGCAACTGATAAGTGCGTACATAGTCTACTGCCAGCTCCTGGTTATCCATATCGGCATCGGTATCTGCATTTGTCTCACCTACCCAGTTGTTACCTACCGCGAGGTTCAGGATCAGATAGAAATCCTGATCGAACGGAGCCGGGAAAGTAAGCTTGTCACCACCCTCTGCTGATGTATACCAGTCTCTCACCTCATGGTATTTTACACCGTCGATATACCACGTGATACGTCCCGGTACCCACTCTACAGCATATGTGTGATATGCTTCGTAGAAATCTTTTTTACCCTTTTTAACTGTGTATGTTCCCTGAGACTCTTTGTGAGGCTTTCCATAATGGATCGTTCCGAAAAGCTTGTCTGTCTGTGAACCCCATACCTCTGCGATATCGAGCTCTCCACACATAGGCCACTGACCGTAGAGCATCTCATTTGTCGGCATCATCCAGAATGCCGGCAGGTAACCTGCGCCCTTAGGCATTTTTATTCTTGCTTCAAACACTCCGTACTTGAAATCATGTTTGTTCTGTGTGCTGATTCGGCCTGATGTGTACTGGTTGTCGCCAACCTTTTTCGGTTTGATGTGAAGCTTGCCGTCGCTCACCTGGATGTTCTCCGATGAGTCAACATACTCCTGGCGCTCCTCGTTTACCCAACCACGTTCGTGGAGTTCGACGTTCCAATCGTTTCTGTTCAGCGAGCTTCCGTCGAAGTTCTCCTGCCACTTAAGCTTGTAGCCTTTAAGGTTTAGTTTTTTTGATCCCGGTTTAGCTACCGTTGCTGTTGTGGTCTTTGTTTTTTTTGCTGCCTCTGTCGGCGATGCCGGTATAACTGTTGCTATCATTGCAGCTGCAAGAGCTACGCTAATTATTCTTTTTAATTTCATCATTATCCCCCTAAGATATTTAGAAAAATAAATCGACACTTTTTTACTCTACTTCATTCTTATACGTTTGCAAACTCTTCAAGAACTTCCTGCATTTTTGCATTTGAGACTTCTATCGTACTGATATTTGATTCTTCGCCTCTACCAGCGTGTTTTCCTAATGTTACTCTCAAGAAACGATCTTCTCCTGAAACCTTTCCTTCTGGCCCATCAGCATCCCGACAATCTTCACCGGTTTTT
>JAEEGL013154983.1_pt1 | contig 11679 bp, 10 predicted proteins | sample 9134231 | NCBI WGS metagenome assembly JAEEGL01 (sample SAMN16246548, study PRJNA631951) | gut metagenome | biome: gut microbiome; feature: rumen; material: fiber-attached | host: Bos | place: Iran: Karaj | collected 2018-10 | reverse complement strand
GTCATATTTATACTCTCCCAGGTATCTGCGGTTCCTTAGAATTGATCTTATTCGTTCCTTGGTAAACGGATGCCCGTAGCTGCACAGTATTCCGCGCTTGTTAAGATCCTCTACTATATCTACGCTCCTGGCTCCTTTATCGTATTTGTCGAAGATCTCGCGCACTACAGTTGCGTGGTCTTCGCGAATGGCAAGGGCGTGTTTGTCATGGTCGATCAGATAACCATATGGTATGGTCCCGCCGTTGTTTTTACCCTTCAGGGCATTATCCTTATGACCGCGTTTCACCTTTTCAGAAAGCTCGGTAGAATAGTACTCGGCCATACCCTCCAGCATAGACTCAAGGATAACTCCTTCTGGACCTTCGGATATGCTTTCTGTAGCAGAAACGACCTTTACTCCGTGCGTTTTAAGAATATGCTTATATAAGGCGCTGTCATAGCGGTCTCTGGAAAAACGGTCGAGCTTCCAGACCAATACTACATCGAATAATCCCCGTTCACTGTCGATGATCATATGCTGGAATTCAGGACGTTCCGCATTGCGGGCGGACAGAGCTCTGTCTATATAGTGATAGAGGACCGTATAATTGTTTCTTTTGGCGAACTCGGTGCATTCCCTGATCTGGCCTTCGATCGATTCTTCCCGCTGGTTGTCGGAAGAGTATCTGGCGTATATTACAGCTCTCATTGTTGTATACCTTTTTATCAAAACCGGTAGTTTTCAAGCTTCCAAAGCATCAAACAACGATGTTCGGAAAAATTAATTATACAACAAAAGACCGAACCCTGTCCAACGACAGGGTTCGGATTTAAAGACGCTGGTGGATCATCAGGGACTCGAACCCTGGGCACCCTGATTAAGAGTCAGGTGCTCTACCAACTGAGCTAATGATCCATAAGCTCCGGCTGCAAAGCAAGAAAGATAATAGCACCCGGAGCGGGAATTGTCAAGCGGAAGTTGGCAGAAAAATGTTATTTCTTTTCGTATTCCGGGAAGTCCCTTTCAGTCATGTTGCGCATGCGGTTGAAACGGTCTTTGTATTCGTCGGCAACTACTTCAAAGTCCCTGTCAATGGTGCGGATGCGGGTGAGTCCGTCAGCGTATTCGCCGGGGACTTCCGGTGTGCTGCCTTTCTTTGCCGCGGCTGCTGACTTTGTGGTCCAGGGCATTACGATCGGTTTAGCCCAGTCGTTAAGTTCCTGCTCGGCTTCGTTCGGCCTGAACAGCCTGGCGCCGACTATCTCGCCCTTGCCGCCAAGGTAGGGACGGAGCTTGTCCGGAGACTTTGCTATGTCGCTGCCGCCGGAGGTCGCAAACAGTGCGATGCGCTTGCCGCTCCAGTCGTACTCCTTGACGAAAGTGTTTATGATATTCGGCGCGGCGTAGTACCAGATAGGGAAGCCCAGGAACACCAGACCGTAGTCCTCGAAGTTCTCCACCTTTCCTGCGATCAGGACGTCCTTCTTGCCGAACTTCTCGCGGTTGCAGCGGGAGAGCGGGTTCTTCCAGTTGATGTCAGCAGCTGTGTAGGGTTCGGCGGGCTTTATCTCGAACAGGTCCGCTCCGAGCGTTTCGGCCAGAGTTTTCGCCACCTTAGCGGTGTTCCCTTCTGCCGAAAAATATGCTACGAGTATCTTGCTCATCTTATTCCTCCGCTATGGTCAGTGCGACCTTCATCATGTCGTGGAAAGCGTTCTGGCGCTCTTCGGCCGTGGTGGCCTCGGGGCTGCCTACTATGTCGGAGATCGTGCAGATAGCAAGGGCTTTCTTGCCTGCGCGCAGAGCGTTCATGTACAGGGCAGCGGCTTCCATCTCTACCGCAAGGACGCCCATCTTGCGCCACTCGAGCGTGCCCGCGATCCCGCTCTCGCCGTAGAAAACGTCAGACGAATAAAGGTTGCCCACCTTGTAGGAAAGGCCGCGCTTTTCACACTCTTCCTGAGCCTTCTTAAGCAGCCCGTAGTCCGCTATAGGGGCGAAATTCCCGGGGATCCCAAACGACGAGAAGTAGCTGCTGTTGGTGCAGGCTCCCATGCCAAGGACCACGTCGAAAAGCTTCAGCTGCGGGTCTATGGCTCCGGCCGAGCCTATGCGTATTATGGACTCAACGCCAAAGATGTTGAAGAGCTCATAAGAGTATATCCCTATGGAAGGCATGCCCATGCCGCTTGCCATCACAGAGATGCGCTTGCCCTCGTAGAAGCCGGTGTAGCCCTGCACTCCGCGGGTGTTGTTCACAAGCTCCGCGTCCTTAAGGTAGGTCTCGGCTATCATCTTTGCGCGCAGCGGATCTCCAGGCATGAGGACCGTCTTTGCGAAGTCTTCCGGCATGCAGGTTATATGAGGCGTAAGGTTTGCGTGTGTCATGGTGTTGTCTCCTTCTTGTTTACTGAGTTAAATGTAGTGAACTCTGGCCTTATCGTAGCGGTCCTGCTGAGGCCTGTCCTCCGCGGGATAGCCCAGCGCTATTATCGCAAAGGAGCGCAGCCTGCCCTTTGTGCCAAGGACCTCGTCCACGTAGTCCATGCGTTCCGGCCTGGGCGAGATGCCTATCCAGCAGGCCCCCAGCCCCAGCGCTGTTATCTCCAGCAGCATGTTCTCCGTAGCCGCCGACATGTTTATGTCGTTGTAACCCTCCGGCAGCGGCCCGCCGACGCGGAAGCACGGCACTATCAGCACCGGCGCCGCGGCTATGAAACCCGAGTACTGGTGCGCCTTGGAAAGCTCCTCTATCTTGGCCTTGTCCGTCACCACGTAGAACTCCCAGGGCTGGTCGTTCTTGGCCGAGGGCGCAGCCATCCCAGCCCTCAGGATCTTTTCGATCTTCTCCGGCTCCACCGGCCTGTCCTGGTACTTTCTGATGCTTACTCTTTTGAATATCTCGTTCATATCCCCTCACCTTTCCGCAATGCCGCCCAGGATGGCCCTGATGTCCTCCAGCGACTCCGCAAAGCTTATCTTCTTCTGCCCTTCCGGATCCGACAGCCCGGCCAGCGCCATGCGCTTCAGCTGAGCCCTGATCCCGCTGTAGTAGCCGTCCAGATCGTAGAGTATGCACGGCGCCTCCATGTGCCCCAGGTAGACCTTGGACATCACCTCGGAGATCTCCTCCAGCGTGCCCGTGCCGCCCGGAAATGCGATGAACGCATCCCCCAGCTCAATCATTTTGGCCTTGCGCTCCGCCATGTCCCGCGTGACTATCAGCTCCGAGATCTCGTCGTAGACCAGCCCCATGTTCACGAAGAACTCCGGCTCCACGCCTATGACCCTGCCTCCGGCCCCCAGCGCGCTCTGCGCCAGCACTCCCATAAGGCCGCTCTTCGAGCCCCCGTAGACCAGCGTGTGACCCTGCCCGCCTATCCACCGGCCAAGCTCCTCCGCCGCCCTCCTGATCCCCGGCTCCCCGCCAGGGTTAGCACCTAAATATACTGTGATGTTCATGGTGTGATCCTTTTATACAACATCAAAGAACTGTTCAAAATACTCTTTCAATGCATCATCACAGACGTAAATGTACGTCCCTTTTATACCTCTTGTAAGCAATGTCAGATAGATATTTGTAAGATATTCCGTGAGTGCTTTCTGGTCGTCAGCAACACCGGATTTCCCTTGCTGATCAAAGTAATTCTGCTTGTCAGCTACTATCCGGTTCCTCTCTTTATCATACCTGATGTCCTTACCGATTATGACACCGGTGTAATTCAGATCATACCCTTGCACAGTATGTATACAGCCGATCTCATCAATAGCAGTTGGTGTCTGGATCCAGTTGTCGTATACTCTGTTCCACCTGTATTTCTGTCCCTGGATATCGATCGTATACTCGTTCGGTTTCTTTCTGTCCCAGGTCCATGCATAGCCTGCAACCACCCTGCAAAGACCCATCTCTCTTTCTTTAGCTTTGATCTCTGCAACCATCTGACTGCAGTCACTGAAAAGCTTTACATCATAATTGACTATGCGCTTTTTTTCAGTCTGCCTGCAGGCAATGATATTCTTTATATAGTCTATATATTCGTTGCCGCCCTCGCATCTCCACTGCGTGGAAAGCGCAGATTCTATGAGAACGCCCTCTTCTCTGCCGTTTATTGCAGACCGGAATGCCTCGGCATCGATATCGCAGGGCCTGACTGTCTGAAGCTCGTCACGGAACAACACTATGTTGTTGCTGCACATCAGAAGCCAGTCCAGTTCGTTGCCCATAACCGGATCCAAACCAAGCTGTCTGTTGCACTCATCAAACGATCTGTAGTTTGACAGATGGCCTTTATTTCTGCATTTCAATCGGTGTGCTTCGTCTACAAAAAGCAGATCGTATTTCCTGCCGGAAGAAATGAAATCTTTGACAACTTCCTGCGGGCTAAGGACCATTTTTGGTTCAAGCCCACGAACACTTCTGAAAACGTCTTTTACTGATGTTTTCAACGATTTCTGAGGAATTACAAGACCGATCTTCTCCATCCCGACCAGGTTGTCGGAAGCATATACTTCTTCTATTTCGACATCATCTTCTGTGTGCTCTTTTTGAGTATTGCTGATGATCACATCTGCAAAGAATTTCATCAGATAGATCGCCAATATCGTCTTTCCTGTTCCTGCGCCTCCGCGCACGACGATGGTGCATTTCCTGCCTTTTTCGAAATTCTCAGAAAGTGCTTTTATGATCGCAAGTTCTGCCTGATGCTGCTCATCTCCCAATGATTTGTACGGGGAATACTTATACAGTTCGGAGTTTTCTATCTCGATCAGAGAGTGCTCTACGACACCCTGCTGCTTTAGCTTTTTCCATACTTTTTCGAACTCCTGATAATAGCCCTGGCGGTTGAAATAATCGTGATCCTGAAGACCTCCGTTTCCATTCTGAAGCCTATACTTCCCATCAGCTCCCATATGCTTTATCAGGAATGCTTCAAGGTCAAGGATAACAGATTTGTTATAACTGTTGTCACTGATGATCCTTATCTCAGTAAGCTTCCTCCGGTCAGCATTCATCAGATGCTGTTCTATACGTATGGCTGCATGGACAGTCTCTCCGACATATGCTTCTTTAGCATTATTGATAATATAAGTCACAGGCCAGTTTGTCCCAATCGAATGGTTGTAGTGGGACAGTTCACGGACCTTATCAACTGCTTGTATATCGAATCTGAACTTATCGATATTAGCCATTGCTACTTCTCCAGTTTATTGTATTTTGTGCTTATTCCGCGGAAACGTTCTTCGGGATATTTTGCCTTGGTCTTCTCAAGTTTCTGCAGGGCTATTTCATTGATATCAACGCCCAAAGCGTCCGCCATCATAAGTGCATATGTGTATACATCAGCAAGTTCTTCGCAAGCATCTTCCTGCTTGAACTGACTGCTCCACTGGAAGCATTCCAATAGTTCCCCAGCCTCGATAGATATTGATTTTGCAAGGTTTTCCGGAGAATGGAACTGGTCCCAGTCCATTGCTTTATTGAATTCACGGATGCGTTTTATCAGTTCTTCCTGCATGACGATTATCCTGTTTTTTGAATATATAATATATTACACCATTAAATAGTATATCACTTTTCCCGTACATCCACAAAACGATTATTAGCTACCCTTCCCCCTCAAATCAATTATGTCACTTTTGCGCAAAATGACATAATTGAAACCAAAAATGACATAATTGGATCCGCCGTTTTCCGCGGTTTTTATTCACTACCGCATATTTCCTCACCCTGTCCGTTTTCTCGCGTCAGAGCGCCTCTCAGGGGCTCACAGGGGCATTCCGGAGGCACTTCCGCACCGCGCCGAAACAAAGTTTTACACACTTTTGCCTGCGTCTTTTATTGACAAGCACATAAAATAGTATATAATACTGTGGATATTGAAAAGGAGACGCTATGAAAAGTAAGCCTAAGAGAAATGTAATAGTCGGTCAGTCCGGCGGCCCGACTGCAGCTATAAATTCATCACTCGCCGGAGTTTACAGAACTGCTATAGACAGAGGATACAACAGGGTGTTCGGCATGCTGCACGGTGTGCAGGGACTGCTGGAAGGACGCTACATAGATCTGTCGGATCACATCAAGACCAAGCTGGACGAAGAGCTGCTCAAGAGGACTCCGTCCGCTTACCTGGGATCCTGCCGCTACAAGCTGCCCGGTATCTCGGAGGACAAGGCCGTCTACGAGAAGATCTTCGGAATACTCAACGATCTGCAGATAGACTGCTTCATCTACATCGGCGGAAACGATTCCATGGACACCATCAAGAAGTTATCGGACTATGCTATAGTCACAGGTTCCGAGATCAGGTTCGTGGGATGCCCCAAGACCATAGACAACGATCTGGCGCTCACAGACCACACCCCGGGTTACGGTTCCGCAGCCAAGTACATCGGAACTTCCGTAAAGGAAGTCATCCGCGACGGCTGGAGCCTTGAGACCGCCAAGGGTCAGGTCCTGATCATAGAGATCATGGGAAGGAACGCAGGCTGGCTCACAGGAGCTTCCGCTCTTGCAAAGGGCGAGGACTGCGACGGGCCGGACGCTATCTACCTGCCGGAGATCCCCTTCGATCTGGACGCTTTCACCGAAAAGTGCAAGAAGCTCCTCAAGAAGAAGAGATCTGTCGTTATCGCTGTTTCCGAGGGTATACACACTGCGGACGGCACTTACATCAGCTCCATGGGCAATTCCGCATCCTACGTTGATGCTTTCGGCCACAAGCAGCTGACCGGTACCGCGCGCTTCCTGTGCAACATGATCTCGGAGCGCATAGGCTGCAAGACCCGCGCCATAGAGCTTTCTTCCCTGCAGAGGGCAGCAAGCCACTGCGCTTCCCGTGTCGACATTCTCGAGGCCTACGAGGTAGGCGGCGCTGCAATGAAGGCGGCCGACGAGGGCGAGAGCGGCAAGATGGTAGTCATCAGGCGCACTTCCGACGATCCTTACCAGGCAGACACAGAGGTCAAGGACGTCCACAGGATAGCCAACGACGAGCGTCTTGTTCCCAGAGAGTGGATCACCGAGGACGGCACCTACGTTACCAACAAGTTCATCAGCTACGTAAGGCCGCTGATCCAGGGCGACGTTGCCGCGATCATGGTCGACGGGATCCCCCGCCACCTGTTCGTACCCGGCTACCAGGATCTGCTTTAAAGCAGCCGGAGCTGCAAAGTGTTAGAGCCGCGCAGCTCAAAACAGTTGAAAAATCAAAGGCCCCGCAGATCGCGGGGCCTTTTGTTATGATTTTTTAGTATCTGTTGTGCACCTTTTCCGCAAAGCACATGACGTCTTTGATATTGATCTTTACGCCATCGTCCAGGATGGCTGTGCCGCTCATCTTTCCGAAAACCTGGTGCTGGTCGGAGACCAGGACCTTGAAATCCAGCTTGGCCGCCCTGTCAAGGACCGGGACGAAATCCATCTCGAAGCGCCCGTCCGAGGAAGTGAACTTCCACGGATCCATATAGCCGCTCTCGGGAATGTGGAAGGTAACGTCATCCAGCTTGTGAGCCTTGCCGTTGAAGAACAGTATGTTCTCCGAGGCCGCCGCAGTGTTTCCGAAACCGTAGCCTATGTTGAAGCCGAAGCTGTTGCCTCCCAGGTCCGCGTTGCCGGAGCCCCAGAACCAGGTGTTGTCGTAGGTCCACACGCCGCGTCCCCAGTCCAAGGTGCCGAAATCCGCTGCCGGGTCGAAGGTGTAGCGGACTCCGTCGTACTCCATCCAGCCGGAAGCCCTCATGCAGTTGATCTTCTGGTTGTAGTAGAAGTGCTTGTCTTTGGGCCAGGGCGTGGCTATTACCATGCTGTCCATCTCCGGCTGCTGCAGTGTTATGTCGCAGTCGAAAGGCTTGCCTTCGAAGAACTTCTCAAAGTGGCAGGTGATGCGCCTTGAGCCTCCGCCCGCGGAAAAACGCATCTGCAGACGCTTGTCCTCGTAGACGGTCTCACCCGCGGAAGAGTCCGCAGGAAGCTTGAGTTTTCCCATGGGCAGGAAGTTGAGCACGGTCTCGGTATGCTCCCATGGCACGCCTGAAAAGCGCAGCAAAGACACCGACTGCAGGCCTATGTAGCCGTCGTCGGAGATGGTGAACGCTCCCGCGAAATCCTTGCTCAGGACCAGGTAGTAGTCCCACTCTTTTATGCGCCACTTGGGCGCCTTTATCTGGCCCCGGCTGTACTGCTGGACCAAAGATCTGGACCAGCCGGGCTCCGCGAGATTGCCCCGCGTATCCAGCAGCGGGCGGCTTTCCGTTACTTCGTGATTCCTCATACTATACTCTCCTGGACTTCGCTGCGCTTAGCGTCCTATGGCGTTGAGCAGGACGTTTGAATCGTCTTCAGATGACATGAATTCGTAATCGATGCTGGCGCCTCTGGCATTCTCTATCACGCTGAACGCTACGAATTTTCTCAGGTCCTGATTGAAATAGAGATAGTTCTTATACGAGTCGAATGCCTTGGGATCCGTGGGCAGATAGCCCTGGTCTATAAGGCCGGAAACGTATTTGTTCAGGTATTCGTCCACCTTCTGCATGCTGTCATACTGCTGGGACAGCTGGAGGAAGAGGCCTGTGAAACCGGACAGTTCGTAGCGGTATCTGGTGATATCCTTGCAGCTTATCGGGCCGAAGACTTCTGTCTCGGGCAGGCCGTGAGCCTTCAGCGCCGCAATGGCTTCTTCCGCAGTGAGGTTATCCTCGTGCTTGAAGATGAATGATACAGAGCCTTTCTGCTCGAGCTCGGTGAACTCAAACCAGAAGGAGTCGGCTCCGTTCACGGAATCGTACCTGCAGCCGTACTCGCCGGGTTCGCGAATAGGCAGGAGTCCGTACTGAGCAAGGCCGGCGCCGTAGACCTCAAGGAAGTTCCTGACTTTGTTTATGTCGCTGTAGCTTACCACTACAGGCAGGTAGAGCTTATAGTCGAACCAGTATGCGTAGTCCTCCGACCTTTCCTTCGCGACGTCTGTGGCAAAGGTGATCTCGTCGAACGCGTCGGTCTCGGGGATGGCCGGGAAGCCGAACTTCTGTATGACCTCGTTGATCTCCGCAAGGGTGGTGTACGAGGGGTTCTCGTTATATCTCCTGGCTTCCAGGACGAAGCCCTTCTCGCTGTCGTAGTAGGGATAGAGCTGGGCGTAGCTGTTGAACTCTTCTCTGAGCAGCTTGCGGTAGACCTCCACGGGCTGGCCGCTGGACATGATGCCCTCGCCTTTTACGAAGCCCTCGGCGAGGAGCTTTGCCTTGTAGTCCTCAACGTCCTTCTCGGTGCCGTGCCCATCGGTGAACCTGATCATTCCGTAGGCATCGTAAGCGCTCTGGTCCATGATCATAGTGTAGCTGGCAAACTTCGGGAAAGGCATGGCCTGCCTTCCGTAGCCCCTCATGAATACGTTGTCGAACATGTAGATATCTTCCTGGGTCCAGGATCTTCTGGTCGGCGGGTAGACAGGGCTGCTCATCCAGGCATCTATGCGCGGATCGCTGGCTCCGGCGCCGAACTGCAGCGTAAGGTCAAGGTCGTCGAACTTTATCATCGGGCCGGCATCGTTGACCGTGGCTGTAAAGTGCACGTTCGTGGGGTCCTCCGCGTCGAAGTACATGTTCACGTCTTCCATGTATCCGATGACCTCGTCCTTATATCCGCCGATGGCGAGCAGCGAGGTCTTGACCGCGTTATCCTTAGATGTGAAGTGCAGCGGATCCTGGGGGTCGTTGTAGAAAATGTCCCACATGTTGCCGCCGCAGGCCTTTACCCAGTAGTTGGGAAGCACGTACCCGAGCGAATCCAGGGCGCTGCCCATAGACTTGAAATCGGGCTCGTCGACCTCCTCGCCGTAGAAGTACACCTGGAAGGTCTCGTTCTTGATAGTCATGAACGCGACTATCTCGGACTGGAGCTCGTGCTTGAAGTCTATGTAGACTATCTCGGGGGAAGCCGCAACGAGTTTTGTGCGGGACGGAACATCCACTACGTAGTTGCCAGCCTGGAGCTTCTTTACGAAGTTGGCCATGGCGGTCTCCGCGTCCGGTCCTTTCGGCGTGGTGTCGCCTCCGGGAACTGTGTTGCTGCTGTTATTGGTGTTTGCCGCATTATTGGCATTGTTGCCACCTGCCCCGCCGCATGCGCAGCAGATGAACAGCATGCACAGAACAAGCAGTACAGCTATAAGCTTTTTTTTCATAATATACTCCGTAAACACTGGCTGTGTTAATTATTCCTCAAACATATATTATATTAAGCAGAACTGCAAAAGTCCATAGTTTATCAGTAGATACTATGCGTCGCATATGCATTACAGTATTGACTTATTTTTACAGAATTAATATAATAAAACAGTTAAGACAGTGCTGATCCACTCTCTTTGAAGGAGACAAAATGAAGAAGCTTTTATGCATACTCCTCTGTGTAACGATGGCGCTTTCTCTGGCGGCCTGCGGCAAGGAGAAGGAAGAAAAACCGGTCACTTCGGACACTAAAGAAGGCGTCCTGAAAATGGTCGAAGAGTTCTACGGAGCGCTTCCGAACAGCGATCCGGTCTCCATGAGCACCTTTGCCGGCCAGCAGGAGGAGCCCGGCAGCGTGTTTTCCAGAGAGTCAGGCAAGGTGTCAGTATCGTATCCTGCCCTTAAGACCACCTACTACGCGTTCACGGAAAACGGCAGGAAATATCTGATCATGGACAATAAGACCGCTGTTGAGAACGCTACCATGTACGATGCCTACAACGGCACGCTGAAAGATACCCTCGAGACCTTCATTTACAGCTATTTCAACGTAGTTGAAGGCGGGGACGACGCAGATTTCAAGTACAGCGGAACAAAGACCGTTACCGGAAAGAAAGACACTAAGACCACCGAGCTGGTCCATACCGTCACAGGAACGATCAAGGAGATCGCGGTAGTAATAACCGTAAAAGGCATAGCCGATAAGGACGGCAGGATCACCTCGATAGAATTTGAGATGACTGCCGGAGAAAACCACACCCTCGAAAAGTTCCTCTTCACCTACGACGGCGTCACCGTTACCCTGCCGGAGTACAAGATAGCGTCGTAGCTGAGAAATAAGGGCCGGCGTCCCTGGGCAGAAAACATAAAGCAAGGGCTGCATATCGCAGCCCTTTTTGATTATCTGCGGCGCTTCTTGTAGTCCTTGCGGACTGCCTCCAGAGCCTCCTCGTTTATGGCGCCTGTTGCCCGGTAGCAGCACATCGCGGCGCTCACCGCACCGTAATTGGTGCTGATGCCCTGGCTGTCATTGATGAACGTTGCGGAGCGCTCCGGCCTGATACCCATGCGTCCGGCCACGCTCACTGCATCCATGTTGGCGCCCAGGAAGAGGAACTCCCAGCCCGCCTCCTGCTGGCTCTCTATCATGCGCTTGACGTCCGCGTAACTGTACTCGCGGCTCGCGTTCTCCATGCCGTCCGTGGTGATCACGAACAGAGTCTTGCCGGGCACGTCTTCCGGCCTTGCGTACTTGTAGATGTTCCTGATGTGATGCACTGCCCTTCCGATCGCGTCGAGCAGCGCTGTGCAGCCGCGCACGTAGTACTCCTTTTCCGTGAGCTTTTCGATCTTTCCGATAGGCACTCGGTCGTGGATGACTTCGTGCTTGTCGTCGAAGAGCACTGTGGACCACAGTACCTCGCCGGGCAGTTCTTTCTGCCTTTTGAGCGTTGCGTTGAAGCCTCCGAT
>JAEEGL013117773.1_pt1 | contig 11679 bp, 6 predicted proteins | sample 9134231 | NCBI WGS metagenome assembly JAEEGL01 (sample SAMN16246548, study PRJNA631951) | gut metagenome | biome: gut microbiome; feature: rumen; material: fiber-attached | host: Bos | place: Iran: Karaj | collected 2018-10 | reverse complement strand
TGCAGGCCCTGGGGATCCGGAAGGGCGATGCCGTCATGATCCGGATCGGCAGGAGCAGCGAGTATATCGCCGCGGAATACGGCGCTGTGCGGATGGGCGCGGTGGCGATTCCTGTGCTGCCTTCCTATCCCGAGGCGCGGATTGAATATATCCGGAACGATGCCGGGGCGAAGCTCACCCTTACAGAAGCGCTCTTTGACGATATCGGCAGATATGATTTTGACGCGGACCGGGCGAAGCCGGATTGCTTTGACGTGGACCGGGGCGGGAAGGCCGCGGAGGAAAGGCGGTTCATCTTCTACACCTCCGGATCCACCGGCGCCCCGAAAGGCGTCGTATACCACGATCAGGCGGTGCTGAGTGCCGTCGAGCGGAATCTTACGGAAACCATCCTGAAAATCAGGCCGTTTATTTACGCCGCTTCGGGCTCCATGTCCTTTACCGTGTCCATTACCGAATACTACAGGAACATCGCCATCGGCGGGTTTGTGCACATCCTTTCAGAGGAAACGAGGAAGGATATCCTGAAGGTGCAGGATTACTATGCAGCCCATGAAATCAGCATGGGTTTCCTGTCCCCGCGGATGCTGCGGATTTACAGAAACAAGGATCCGTTCCTGAAGATCATCGGTACCGGCAGCGAACGGGTTGTGAATACTTATTCCGATGAATATATCATCACAAACGGGTACGGGCAGACGGAGACCGTCGGCGGGTTCTGCGTTTTCAGGATTGACAAGCCCTATGAAAACACGCCGGTCGGAAAGCCCCTGCCGGGCGTCTCCATCCGGATCGTTGATGAAAATGACCGGGATGTGCCGGAGGGGGAAGAAGGATATATCGTCGCCACGGGTTATTTTCCGCGCGAATACAACAATCTGCCGGAGCAGACCGCGAAGACTTTCCGGAACCTTGGGAATGGCCTGGTCGAGGTACATACGGGGGATATGGGGAAGATCCTGCCGGACGGCAATCTGCTGTTCGTCAACCGGAAGGACTGGATGCTGAAGGTTCACGGGCAGCGAGTGGAGCCGGGTGAAATCGAGGCTTGCATGAATGAGACGGAGGGCGTATCCGCCTCCGTCGTCAGGGGATTCGAGCAGGAGGACGGGTCCATGCTCCTGTGCGGCTTCTACACCGGGGACGCGTCCAGGGATTCCATCCACGCGCGGCTGGAAGAAAAGCTGCCGCGCTACATGGTGCCGGCCGTGCTGGTCCGGCTGGACCGGTTCCCTGTGAATCCGAATGGGAAAGTGGATCGGATGGCCCTGGAAAAGCCGGATCTGTCCCTGTTCAGGGCTGAATACGAGACGCCGGCGAACGCGCTTGAGGAGAAGATCTGCGGGGCCATGGAAAAGGTGCTCGGAATTCCGCGGATCGGCAGGAATGATGACTTTTTCCTGCTGGGAGGCAATTCCATCAATTCGGTACTGCTGGTGGAGGTATGCGGCGTGCGGGGTCTTTCGGCGAAGCATATCGTGCTGGGGAAAACCCCGAAGGGAATCGCGGACAGCTTCACGAATTCCGCGTCCGCCATCCGGCCGGAAATCGGCAGGGCGGAGAAGGACAGAACGGAATTCCCGATGACCAATGCGCAGAAGTACCAGCTCAACGAATGCGAAAAAATCGGCTGCGAAATGGATCTGAATGATTTCAGGGGATTCTGGCGGATCGAGGAAGGCATTGACATCGAAAAACTCAGGCAGGCCGTGGAGACAGCTTTCGCGGAAAGCCCGGGGATGAACGTGTGCTTCGACCGGACAGGGAAGAAAATGTACAAAACCTCCCGGAAGCCGAAGATGCCGGTGCTTACGGTCAAAGAGGAGGATTTTGAGGCCTACAGGCGGGGAAAGACAGAAGTCGTCCGGGACCTGATGAAGGATGAGCTGTACGAGCTTGCCATCATCCATTGCGGCGGGGCGGATTATCTCTATATCAATATCAATCATCTGCTCTATGATGAATCCTCCCTGAAGAACCTGATTGAGGAGATCCGGGCAAGATACGGGAACGCAGAGCCGGCGGCGGAAGCCGTGGATGTTTTCGACCTGTCTGCCTATGAACAGGCAATCCGTGAAAGCGATTATTACAGGGAGGCCGTGCAGTACCAGGAAGATCTGTACGCGGGAATCGGCGCGGATAACCTGCCGGAGAAGCAGGAAAAGCAGGACCGGGGCTTTTACCGGATCGTGGCGCCCGGACTGGACAGGAAAAGGGTTGAGGATTTCCTGAAGGGAAACGGCGTGTCGGAGATCATTTACCTGCAGACAGCCTTCGCGCTGGCGCTTTCAGAAACGCTGATCCGGAGCGACAGGCTTACATACATGACGGTTTATGACGGACGGACGGATCCGAGAACCAGGAGTATCAAAGGCGTGCTGGCCCAGTCGCTTTACATGGCGGTTGACCTGAAGAAGGGGCAGAAGATCCGGGATCTGCTGAATACGGTCCAGGCTACATACCAGAATCTTACGTATTACGGATGTGTGGACGTCGTTGAAATGGCGGAAAGATATCCGAATATCCGGAACGATATCTACCTGAACTTCAGGGGCTCTGTCGGGCTGGATTTTCAGCTGGGCGGCCGGCTGTGTAAATATGAAAACATCGGTATGTTCTATGATAACGCGCATGTGTGGACCCGGCTCAATTTCGTGGTTGACCATACTCCGGACAAGCATTATTTTGTTCAGAATGCCACCGGCTATTATGATAAAAACATGCTGGTCCGCCTGACGGATGCGTTTGAAAACATGCTGGTGAAACTGTTGGACGCGGAGTGCGTCGATGATTTAACGGACTGAGGATCGGGAGGTAATCGTAATGGAAAAAAGGAAAATCGTTCTGTTCAACACTTCTTCATCCGAAGCGGTCGTTACGGGGATCGGATATCCGGGGGATGCCGATGAGCTGGACGCAGCAGCCCGGAAACATCCGGAATATGATATCACGGTGATTGCTGCGGAGTATTTCTTTTCCAACCGGCTGAACGGCACGTTTGAAAGGCCGAAGCTTGTTACGTGCGTTAAGATGCCCTATACCGCAAGCCTGGATGATTATATGGCGACAATCGAGGCAGCGGACCCCGACGTACTGATCAGCATTCCGACCGTCAGCAGGATTGTGGACTGGAATACCATAACGGAAGCGATCATCTGCGAAAAGTTTGCGAAAAAAGGCGTAAAGACCTTCAGCCACTCCCTGGAGGCCGCGCTGGCGTGTTACGACAAGGCAGGCACGCATGAAGCCCTTGAAAAAGCCGGGTTCCATCATGCCAGGTATCTGAAAATCGATTGCTCCATGTATAAAACCGTAGATAAATCCAGGGGCATTCTTACGGTGAATGTCTACAGGGAGTATATCCGGCATGGGCTGGAAAAGATGACATATCCCGTGATCCTGAAGGATAATACCGGGTCAGGTTCCCTGGGGCTGCAGAAGGTTTTCTGTGCGGAGGACGTGCTGAAAGTGCTGGATTCCGATCTGTTCGACAATGACCTGATCGCGGAGGAGTACATCAGCGGAGACCAGTTCACGACAGAGATCCACGGCTGCAAAGGTCATTACAGCGTTTTGCCGCCGTTTTCCCTCACGATGAACGACGAGGGAATCACCGACAGCGCGAGGGGGATTAAGTTCGGACCGTACTACCGGCCCGGTATGGGCATTGAACAGCTGCAGGAGAGCCTGAAGAAGTTTGCCGGGCAGATCGGGCTGAACGGTGTTGCCAATATCGATCTGGCGTATCATGACGGTGAATGGTATGTGATTGAAATCAATCCGAGATGGAGCGGAGCTACGGTTCTGCTGGCCACGTGCGAAGGAAGAGGCCTGTTTGACATTTACCTGGACATGCTGGATGAAACGCAGCGGGATTATTCGGATCCTGAGACGCTGACATATGGCTGTGTTTTCAGAATGAGTGGCATAGGCCGGGATCAGCTGGAAACTTTGAAGGAGATTCCCTTTGTGAAATGCTTTGAATGGGGAGAATACGCCGGGCATGTCATCATGGCCGTCGGCATTGGTGGATTCAGGGAAAAAGAGGAGCTGTATGACGCGGCCCGCAGGCTTGAAGAAATGTTCCCCGGCTCCGTGGCCGGGGAAACGATGGAGAAGATCCGGTGCGTCTGCGCCAAAACACCCACAGGATTCACAGGCAGGGGCTGAACACATCCGTGTTTTTGAAAGGAACGTTCTCCGCCCGTGAAGTGGAGACGCAGATATGATGTCCGCTGATATCATCCTCGGAGAAGCACATATCTTCTGCGGGATCAGAAGCGGGCGGGCAGGCAAAGGAAGCCGGGTCGTGCAGCAGCCCCGTGCCCATGCGTTTCAGATAGCTTTCTTTTCTTGTCCAGAGGCGGAAAAACGCGTGGACAGGATTCGCGGAGCCGTTGATCCATGTCATTTCCTCCGGCTGAAAGCAGCGTGAAAAATGGTTCAGATCAATATCGCGTTCTTCTTCAACATCAACGCCTACCGGCTGATCTGACACCGCGCATACCGCAAGGGTGCCGCTGTGGGAAAGATTGAAATGCAGATCCGGGTACGCCAGAAGCCGCGGTTTTCCGTTTTCCGTTTGTACAATGCGCAGGTCCTCTGCGCCTGCCTGCCGTAAAACACAGGCTGCAAGCAGGCCCGCTCCCAGACAGAGCCGCCGGTCCTTCTCAAACCGGTATTTCCCTGCTTTTTCCCTGCGGTCCGTCCAGGGCAGGATTTCCAGGCCGTGTTGAAAAGCACGGGGATCTTCCAGCCCGCGGACATCGTAATACCAGCATATTGTATTCACAGCCATTCATCACCCGCCTGGTTACTGAAGAGTCGGCTTCGGTATTCTGCTTTTTATCTGGTATTTCCATAAATGATGGGTTCGCAATGTCAATTATGACGGGTTTTCCATACTCTCTTCCAGATAGCGGCAATATCTCTCATAATTACTCCTGGCTGTATTTCTGCTGAGCAGGAAAATACAGCCGTCCTTCATGACGCATTTCTGGACGCTCATCTGGCTGATGTAGCGCATATTGACGGAAACACCTTTCTTGATATGCAAAAAAGTGTCATCCAGCAGGGAGCTGATCTGACCGTAAGGCTTCCAGATGGAAAAAACAGTATCCTCAGCGGAGATAATCAGCGTACGGTGACGTTGTCCCTCAACGCGGATAATTTCATCCTGGAACAGCACTGTAACATTTCTCTCAATGCGCAGCGTCAGCGTGTGACGCGGTTTGCGCTTTACGCCAAACCGCCGGAACACTTCAACGATGTCCTCCGTTGAGACAGGTTTGACCAGGTAGTGTAATGCCTGGATGGAGAATGCTTCCACTGCGTGCTCTGTGCTTGATGTGATAAAAACAATGGCGGTTTCCGGCGACAGGGCCTGCATTTCTTTTGCCGTATCCATGCCGTTTTCATTTTTCATATAGATATCGCAGAAAGCAATATCATATTTATCTCCCTGTGCTACGGCTTCCAGCATCGCCTTGCCATTCTCAAAAAAATCCATCTGGTAATTACCCTGGATTTCAGAAATGATATGTTTGAGTTTTTCGATCTCGTCCCGATCGTCATCACAAATGGCAATCCGCAATCAGTACACCTCCTGTCGGATGCCAACCCGGTCAAGGCTGGAAGTTTTATTTTTTTCTATGTATGATTGTACCTGCGCAGCAGATAAAATCAATCATCCATTGCACATATAGCAGGTTTTATTGCACAAAACGCATGCTTCCCTCACTGCGCTGTATTCTCATTTGCCTGCTGATATGCTATATTTCTGAAACAGGTCATCAGCAGAGAAGAGGTTGCCACGATGAACGGACAAAGGTTTTTCTCCCCGGGGAAGGGCTCTGGAAAGAGCTGGCAAATTGCGCTTCTCGCAATTTTGTTTGTTGGGATTTTTGTTCTTTGCATCCTGTATTTCCGCATGTCTTCCACACCCATCGCCGGCTATAATATCAGCCCCTCAAATGATCTGTCGCGCTGGCAGTTTTCGCTGGAGGACGGAACGGTCCTGGAGCCGGCGGACGGCAAGCTGCCGCTTACGGAAACAGACGCGGTTGTGCTCTGCCAGACCCTGCTTACGGAAGAACTGTCCTATCATCCCTGTTTTGTTGTTACCTCGGGTTATACCGACTGTGTTATCTGTCTCAATGACAGTCTTGTCTATTCTCCCTCCGGCCGTTTCGACGGTGATCATTTTGCAGCATCCGGATATACGGCTTCCGCCGCATCCGGCCAGTTTGTCGCACAGCTGGCGGAGGACAGCAATCTGCTGACGATGCGTGTCCAGTTTCAGGGAGAAGACCGGCTGATCAAGCATCTTCCAAAGCTGACACTTTATTATGATATGGTTGCTTATCGCACCCAGCCGGCGGCAGCCACAGCGGAAGCAGCTGTTCCCGCAGGAATATATTTTGCGCTCGCGCTCTTTCTGTCAGCCATGTTTTTCTTTGGCGCATGGAAAGGCAGACAGGATGCCGGCCTGCTACTCCTGACTTTTTGTGCTTTGTCCATGTCACTGTCAAGCACAGCGCCCTATGCTATCAACGTAGTATGGACCTATCTGTGGGTATCCATCTCTGCGTTTTGCAGTATGCTGCCCCTCGTGGCGATGAACTGGTCGCTGTGGTGCCGCATGTCCAGGCGGTTCCGCCTGTTCCTGCTGCCTGTGATCAGCCTGATGAGCGCTGTTCTTTTGTATTATCTGATTGCGGGAATCGGAAAAAGCAGTACACTGAATGCACAGATCAATATCATGCAGACCTGGGTCGTTCCCGGTGTGCTGCTCCTGACACTGATTGCGGCAGTGGCTGACGCGATCAGGGGGAATCCGTGGTTCCGCCGTTTCTTCCGCTATCTTGTCCTGTCTCTTCCAGTGGTTGCTCTTGCGTGGGGGATTTCCGCCCTGACAGGCGGAAAATTGGCACAGTCGATAGCGACGGCTTTCCGGAATGCCGTCGATTACCGCAGCCTTTTCAGACCTTGCGAGCTGCTTTGTATCCTGATGCTGATCATCATGTTTATCCAGGCTGTCCTGGATCTGATCGCCGGCCTTGTCCGGCGGGATGCGGAGCTGCAGGCGCTCTCCCTGCGGGAAAAATATGCGGTGGAAAACATGAAATTAATGATGGAAACGCAGGAGAGCACACGCCGGGAGCGTCATGAGATGCGTCATCATATTGCGCTGATTTCCGAGATGCTTTCTGCGGGGCAGCAGGAACGCGCACAGAAATATGCGGATTCACTGCTGGACAAGGTTGATGCACTGCCTTCCGACAGCTACAGCGCCAAGCCGGTTATCAATTCGATTGTCGGCCGCTATCTCAATGAGGCGAAAGCGGCCGGAATCACTGTGAACAAAGACATACGGGATACGGAAAAGGTTGTTCTGCGCGATGATGAGCTTTGCGTTCTGCTCACCAATATGCTGGAAAACGCACTGGAAGCCTGCATGAAAATGCCGGAGCAATCCGAACGGTTTATCCGCTTCAAGCTCCGGGCATCGGAAGAACATTTGATTGTCAGCTGTGAAAACAGTACAGATACACCGGTCACCGCCGATCCGGACGGAAATTCCTTTACGACAAAAGAGGATCCGGAACATCACGGCTTCGGCCTCCCGGTTATGCGCCAGATCGTGAAGGCGCACAACGGGCAGTTAACCGTTAACTGTTCGGAAGGGGTATTCTCTCTCAAAGCAATTCTGTAATCCGGCTTTATATCATAATATTACGCCGGCGTTTCTCTGCGGCGGAAGAAAGCAGGAAAACGTAAGCGGCAATACTGACTGCTGCCATGGCACCCATTGCAATGAAATCGGCCGGGAATACAACCCTGCACTGCAGACAACGACACCGCAGCGGAAAATGATCGGGCAGCAGATCCGGAACGCGCCGGGGATGATGCTGCCCAATGAAAACTATGAGCAGTTTTTTGCGAACGGGGAGGAATGCCCGGAATACATTCCGGGCGGAAGATGAAAGATGAAAATATATGGGAACGCGGACGCATCCCTTGTGCTGGTGCAGATGGTGGATGACCATGACCTTGAGGGGATGGAATCTGAAGCGGCGGAAATCAGGCGGCTGACAGATACTGATTTCTGCCTGCGGGCGATCAGGGTGAAGGACTGGAACCGGGATCTGTCCCCCTGGCCGGCGCCGGCTGTGTTTGGCAGGGAAGATTTCGGGAGCGGCGCCGCGGATACGCTGGCGGAAGTGCTGGAAAGCTGCAGGGAACAGGAGAAGACCTATCTCATCGGCGGATACTCCCTGGCCGGGCTTTTCGCCCTGTGGGCCGCGCACCGGACGGATGTGTTCAGGGGCGTGGCGGCTGCCTCCCCGTCGGTATGGTTTCCCGGATTCACGGAATACATGCGGGAGGGGAGCATTCACGCAGACGCTGTGTATCTAAGCCTTGGAGACAGAGAGGAAAAAACACGGAATCCCGTGATGGCCACCGTGGGAGACCGGATCCGGGAAATCCACGGGCTGCTGGATGCGCGGGGAATCAGAACCACCCTGGAATGGAATGAAGGGAATCATTTCAGGGATGCGGACCTCCGGACAGCGAGGGCATTTGCATGGGTGATGAATGCATGCCGGAAATGCATTCCGGGAAAATAACCGGAGCCTTCTGCGCAACGAAAAGACGACGTTCCAGCCGGAACGCCGTCTTGTTTATTTACTCCTCGTCAATCCCCAAATACAGGACATCCGTTTCTTCGTTTGCCGATATAGCGGGAACGGGCTGCGTCAGTTCCTTATCCGCAAAGACAAGCACCTCTTCGCCGCCCTCGCAGAAGTGAACCTCCACGCCTGTCGGAATACTGATTTCCAGGCTTTCTCCTCTGGGCGTCACCAGGGTGATCTTTCTCTTTTTCGCACTGATCAGATTCATCAGCTGATCCGTCGCGGGAGCCTTCTCCATGGCGTCAATCCGCAGGCCGAACGTATACTCGGGCCAATTGGAATTGATCTGCCTGGAAGTGAATTCTTTGAGCCGCAGGGTTTCGCTGTCCAATGTATAGACATCCTGCAGTACGCCGATTTCCTCGTCCGTGAAGGTACTGGTAACCGTCAGGACTCCGGGTTCTGCTTCCTCCGCCACCGCATCCTCTGGCAATTCCGGGACGGTGTCCGTCCACAGCTCCGTAAGGGTGGTGTCGTACCACCCGTCAATCCATACCCAGGCCGCCGGCGTTCCGTTCGGAAGGATTCCATAGCTGACCCCTTCGTGCAGCAGCCTTGCTTCGCCGTCCGAGAAGAGCACAGCCAACGGTTTTCCAGCGGAATCATGTCCGTACCAGAGCCATTCCGTATTGTTGTTTTCCGGATCCTGTTCATAGACAATCAGGAAAGCCGGCCCGATTTCCGCATAAATTTTTTCCGGATCCTGCGCTGCCAGGTATTTTTCATCCCCGATTGTTTCCGCTGCTGCAATCCCGGTCATCAGCACCAGGAGAAGAATCAGGATCGGCCATTTCTTTATCATGATCATTTACCTCCGTCATATTTAATTAGCCGGCGCACACGAATTATCAGTGGATGGGGCTTGAGTTTTCCAATAGACATTAACTGTCACATTATATGGAATCATTTTTCCGCCGCTATATGGGGTATTACTTGCGTCTGATGGCCATGACCATGAATGACTGTCAATTTCCATATTCGCAGGAGGCGTCGGAAGAATATTGGGTATGGTTTCCCCCTCCGCGAGATATATCGTGTATTGGCCCTGAGTTGGGTTGTTTGGATCAACATTATAATACGGATTTACCGTGATGGAGTATGCTCTGGCGTAGACCGCTTTATAGTTTGTACTTACCGTCACGTCATCAAGGTCAGGATCCCATTTTTTAAACCTGTACGTTTCTCCTGAGACGGTTTTATCTTTGCATTTCGGTGCCTTAATATCCGACGCCTTGGTGCCGTAATCATATGTCTGCGTATCCAGCACTTTCGTCCCGTCTTCGTCCAGGAAGGTCAGCTTATACTGCTGTATCACTTCGGTAAAGGTCGCCTTGTAGGTGACGTCCTTGGTGACGTCCTCGATCCTGGGGCTCCACGCGAAGTCATAGGTGTACTGAGGAGTCGCAGCCTTGGTCTGATCCGCAGGCTTTGTAATGGCAGATGCTGCTGTGCCGTAGTCATATTTCGCGGAGCTCAGCACTGTGCCATTCTCATCTTCAAAGGTCACGGTGTACTGATTCAATGTGCTGATGTAGGTCGCAGTGTAAGTCACATCGGCGGTCACATCATCAATCGGCTGATCCCAACCGCTGAAGGAGTAGGAGAACTGGACATCCGCATCCTTCGTCGGATCCGCGGGCTTCGCAATGTCATCCGCCTTGGTGCCGTAGTCATATTTCACAGAGCTCAGTGTCGTGCCGTTTCCGTCATTGAAGGTCACGGTATACTGCCGTACTGCCTCAGTAAAAGTCGCAGTATAGATCGCATTGGTGGTCACTTCCGCAACCGTGGGAATCCAATCTTTGAAGCTGTAGGTGTACTGAGCAGTCGAAGCCTTGGTCAGATCCGCAGGCTTCGCAATGTCAGCCGCTGCGGTGCCGTAGTCATATTTCGCAGAGCTCAGTTCCGTGCCGTCTTCGTTCTTAAAGGTCACGGTGTACTGATTCACTGTGCCGGCGTAGGTCGCCTTGTAGGTCACATCAGCGGTCACATCCGCAATCTCATGATCCCAGCCTTTAAAGGAGTAGGTATACTGTGCATCCGCATCCTTCGCCGGAGCCTGAGGGATCACGATATTCGCCGCCGCGGTTCCGTAATCATATGCCACAGAGCTCAGGACCGTTCCGTCTTCGCCCACGAAGGTTACCGTATGCTTCCCGACATAGGTCTCCTTATAGGTCGCCTTGTAGGTCGCGTTCCCGGTGACCTTCGCGATCTCGGAATCCCAGCCCGCGAAGGTATAGGTGTATCCATCCTTTGCCGTCTTTGAGGGAGTATCGGGTTTCACGATATCCTCCGCCGCGGTGCCGTAATCATACGCCGCTGTGCTCAGTACCGTGCCGTCCTCGTTTTCGAAGGTCACGGTGTACTTATTCACTGTGCCGGTGTAGGTCGCCTTGTAGGCCGCATTGCCGGTCACTTCCGCAACCGCGGGATCCCAGCCGCTGAAGGTGTAGGTGTACTGTGCATCCGCGGCCTTCGCCGGATCCGCAGGCTTCGTAATGTCGGCCGCTGCGGTGCCGTAGTCATACTTCGCAGAGCTCAGGACCGTGCCGTTTTCGTCACTGAAGGTCACGGTGTACTGATTCACTGTGCCAGTGTAGGCCGCCTTGTAGGTCGCATTGCCGGTCACATCCGCGACCGCGGGATCCCAGCCTTTGAAGCTGTAGGTATACCGGGCATCCGAAGCCTTCGCCGGATCCGCAGGCTTCACGATATCCGCCGCCGCGGTGCCGTCATCATATACCGCAGAGCTCAGGACCGTGCCGTCTTCATCCACGAAGGTTACCGTATACTGCTTTTTCTCCCCGGCGGGGGTCGCCTTGTAGGTCGCGGTATAGGCCGCATCGCCGGTCACTTCCGCAACCGCGGGGCTCCATCCGCTGAAGGTGTAGGTATACTGTGCATCCGCAGCCTTCGCCGGATCCGCAGGCTTCACGATATCCGCCGCCGCGGTGCCGTCAGCATACGTCGCCTGCTCCAG
>JAEEGL012836572.1_pt1 | contig 11679 bp, 5 predicted proteins | sample 9134231 | NCBI WGS metagenome assembly JAEEGL01 (sample SAMN16246548, study PRJNA631951) | gut metagenome | biome: gut microbiome; feature: rumen; material: fiber-attached | host: Bos | place: Iran: Karaj | collected 2018-10 | reverse complement strand
GGGGTTGTCGAAGGAGACGGCCCACCAACTCGGAACGCCCATCAGTAGCCTGATGGCATGGGTGGAGGTACTGCGCGAAACTTATCCCGAGGACGAACTTATCCCCGAAATGGACAAGGATGTGAAGCGACTCCAGCGCATAGCCGAACGTTTCTCCAAGATTGGTTCCCTTCCCGAACCGAAGCCTGAGAACCTGAACGATGTCATCGAGAATGTGGTGCAATACATCGGGCGCCGCACGAGCAACAAGGTGAAATTGAACGTCCGTATGCCCGAACATCCGCTCATCGTGAAGATGTCGGCGCCGCTCTTTGAATGGGTGGTCGAGAACCTGTGCAAGAATGCCATCGATGCCATGGAGGGACATGGCAGCATCACGCTGACGGCGTTCGACGAGGAAGACTGCTTCTCTGTGGAAGTCAGCGACACGGGCAAGGGCATCCCACGCCAGAACTTCAAGAACGTCTTCATGCCTGGCTTCACGACCAAGAGCCGTGGCTGGGGACTCGGCCTCTCGCTGGCCAAACGCATTGTTGAGGAATACCACAAAGGACGCATCTTTGTCAAGTCTTCCGAGCTTGGTAAGGGCACGACCTTCCGCATCGAACTAAAAAAATACTAAAATCGTAACTTTTACGGCGTTTTCTTTGGCGTGATAGAAGATTTTTTTGTACCTTTGCACTCCGAATGGAGTGGAAAAGCATTTAAAGACGCTGTCCAAGGGCGAAATGAGCCTCTGTTCGATGTGGTAAATAGTAAATAGCAAATAGTTAAATAGTAAATTGATATGGCACATCCTAAAAGAAGACAGTCCAAGACAAGGACTCGCAAAAGAAGAACGCACGATGGAGCTGTAGCTCCAACGCTGGCTGTATGCCCCAACTGCGGTGAGTATTACATCTATCACACGGTTTGCCCCGCTTGCGGCTACTATCGTGGCAAGGTGGCAATCGAAAAAGAGGCGTAAACAAGTATTTGAGTGATTGAGAGAATGAGGAAATGAGATGAAGGGCATGTCCCGCGTTTCTCATTTTCTCATTTTCTCGTTTTACGAATATCAGTATAATGGAAAAGATAAATGCAGTGATAACCGGTGTCGGTGGGTATGTGCCTGACTACATCCTCGACAACGAGGAATTGTCGCGTCTTGTAGATACCAGCGATGAGTGGATTATGGAGCGCATTGGCGTGAAGACACGCCACATCCTCCGTCCTGAGCAGGGAAGCGGTGTCAGTTATCTGTTTACCCGTGCCGTCAAGCAACTGCTCGAAAAGACTCAGGCCGACCCAGATACGGTCGAGGCACTCATCTGTGCCACCACGTCGCCCGACTACCATTTCCCCTCCACTGCTTCGGTGGTGATTGGCAACATCGGCTTGAAGAATGCTTTCGGCTTCGACATGGAGTCGGCCTGTGCCGGTTTCCTTTATGCCATGGAGTTGGGAGCCAACTACATCCGTTCGGGACGCTACAAGCGCATCATCATCTGCGGGGGTGAGCACATGTCGTCGATGACGAACTATCAGGATCGCAACACCTGTCCCATATTTGGCGATGGAGCTGCGTGTGTCATGATGGAGGCCACGACGGAAGACATGGGACTGATGGACGGTTACTATCGTGTGGAAGCCGACTATACTCATCTGCACATGTCCGCTGGCGGTTCGGCAAAGATGCCGTCGCACGAAACCGTGGATGCCCGCGAGCACTTCGTCTATCAGGAAGGACGTGCAGTCTTCAAACATGCCGTGACAAAGATGTCGGACGCTGTGGAGATCATAGCCAAGCGTAATGGTTTGACGAAGGAAAACATAACGTGGCTGATTCCTCATCAGGCCAATGTGCGTATCGAGTCTGCCGTGGCTCGTCGCCTTGGGCTGGACGAAAGTCAAGTGATGATTAACATCGACCACATGGCCAATACGTCGAGCGGCACACTTCCCCTGTGCTTATGGGAGTACGAACCGCAGCTGAAGAAGGGCGACAAACTCATCTTCACCGCTTTTGGCGCTGGCTTCTCGTGGGGTGCCTCCTATATGGTTTGGGGGTACGACGGTGCACCCGAGGCTGCGAAAAGCCCTGCCCAGTTCTACAAGGAGGGAGCTATTTCCCGTGAAGATTGGTATCGACTGAGAGGAAGCGAAGAAATAAAGAAGTGAACTTTTAACTCCCCTTTTAAATTCCTCTTTAACTTCCTCTTTAACTTCCTCTTTAACTCCCCCTTTAACTCCCCCTTTACCTCCCCCTTTAACTCCTGTAAACAAAATGCATAAAGCCGGTTTTGTAAATATCGTAGGTAATCCGAACGTTGGCAAGAGCACGTTGATGAATCTGTTGGTGGGCGAGCGCATAAGCATCGCCACCTTCAAGGCTCAGACCACGCGCCACCGCATTATGGGCATTCTGAATACGCCCGAGATGCAGATATGCTTCTCCGATACGCCAGGCGTGTTGAAGCCGAACTACAAGTTGCAGGAGTCGATGCTGCAGTTCTCTGAGAGTGCATTGGTGGATGCCGATGTGCTGCTTTACGTCACCGATATGGTGGAGATGCCCGACAAGAACGCCGACTTCTTGGAGAAAGTGTCGAAGCTGAAAGTCCCCATTCTCGTACTTATCAATAAGATAGACTTGTCCAATCAGCAGGATTTGGAACAGAAGGTTGCCCTTTGGCACGAGGCATTGCCGAAGGCCGAGATATTCCCTATCTCTGCCCTCCATCGCTTCAACGTCGATAACGTGCTTCACCGCATCCAGGAATTGCTGCCCGAATCACCTGCCTATTTCGACAAAGACCAGTGGACAGACAAGCCTGCCCGCTTCTTTGTCACCGAAATCATGCGGGAGAAGATACTCCTGTACTACGACAAGGAGATTCCCTATTCGTGCGAGGTCGTCGTGGAGCAGTTCAAGGAGACCGACCGCAATATCCACATCAATGCTGTCATCTATGTGGAGCGCGAAAGCCAGAAGGGCATCATCATCGGTCACCAAGGCGTAGCCCTAAAGCGCGTCTCTACCGAAGCCCGCAAGAGCCTCGAACGCTTCTTTGGCAAAAGCATCTTCCTCGAAACCTACGTCAAGGTGGATAAGGACTGGCGCAACAGCGACCGCTCCCTCCGTCAGTACGGCTACAATCAGGATTGAGAATTGAGCATTGAGGATTGAAAATTGAGCATTGAGCATTGAGGATTGAGAATTAATGTGTCAACTCCAAAGAACCAACTTGTCAACTCGTCAACTTGTCAACTCGTCAACTCCAAAGAACCAACTTGTCAACTCGTCAACTTGTCAACTCGTCAACTCCAAAGAACCAACTCGTCAACTTGTCAACTGAATTGAGAATCATTGCTTGTCTTATATTTGTATTGCTTTCCGTCACTAATTGCGTCCGTGAAGACACGTTCGACAATACGCCGGAGGGTAACTTCGAGGCGCTGTGGCAGATAATCGACCAGCACTATTGTTTCCTCGACTATAAGGCTGAGGCCATCGGGCTGGACTGGAACGCAATTCATACGCAATACAGGAAGCGCATTAGTCCCGACATGAACAACAGCCAGTTGCAGGAGGTGCTGACGGAGATGCTCTCCGAATTGCGCGACGGGCACGTCAATCTCTACACCTCGGCTGATGTCTCGCGCTACTGGCATTGGTATGAAGACTATCCGCGAAACTGGACACAAGAGCTTCGCGACCGTTATTTAGGTACGGACTACAAGATTGCTGCGGGCATACGCTATCGTATTTTGGAAGACAACATCGGTTACATTGTCTATGAATCGTTTTCCAATGGCGTTGGTGAGGGGAATTTGGACGATGTGATGTACTACCTTCGTGCGTGCAAGGGGCTCATCATCGATATGCGCGGCAACACGGGCGGTGTGCTGACATACGCCGAAATGCTCAGCCAGCGACTGACCAACGAGCGCATTCTTGTAGGTTACACGCAGTACAAGACAGGTACGGGCCACAGCGACTTCTCTCAGCCGAAGGCCGAGTATATCGAACCATCGACAGGTGTACGCTGGCAGAAACCAGTGGTCGTACTACAGAACCGCGAGTGCTATTCTGCATGCAATATATTTATAAGGAACGCGCGCGCGTGCCCTTGTGTAACCACCTTGGGCGACACATCGGGTGGTGGTTCAGGTATGCCCTTCTCCTCGGAACTTCCTAATGGATGGGCCGTTCGCTTCAGTGCCAGCCCTTCGTTGGACAAGGACATGCAACACATAGAGTTCGGCATCGCCCCCGACGTACCTTGTGCCTTGGACGCTGCTGACGTAGCTCGTGGCCGCGACACGTTGATAGAACGTGCCCGCGAATTACTCAAGTAGTTTTTTATTTTCAAAATAAGGGCCAAAACATCAGACTTCTTCATAGTCTGACGTTTACCTATGATGTTTTCTATGACCTTTCTATGACTTTATGATGTTTCCGATGCCAGGCCACATAGCATTTTTGACAATAGTATGTTGAAGAGGGTGTGCCATGATGCCGTGAATGATAAAGCACCACAAATTACACAGATTTTTGACTGTTTGAATTTCAATGGCAATGAATCTGTGTAATCTGTGAAATCTGTGGTAGGAATAAAAAGCAGAGGATGTGTTGTCCATTTTGACACATCCTCTTTTGCTTGTTATCTATGATAATCTGTCTTGCTTTATTTTACGCCAACCTTCGCTGTCTTTTTGCAGTCCGCCGTCCTTGCCTCTATGAGGTAGATGCCCGATGGCAGTGTGAAGCGGTGCTCCGCGCCCTTCGGTTCGGCCGTATAAACCAGCCTTCCTGCCGGGTCGTAGGCGTTCACCAGCGTGATGTCCTCCCCGCCGTCGGCAACCACCGTCGCCAGCCCGCCTTCGCAGAAGATGTGCAGACCGCTTTCGCTGACCAGCTCCTTCTTGAAGTCTCCCGATATGATGTAGTATCGGTTCTGCGTCTGTCCCGGCATTGCAGCCACGGTGCCCGACCGTAGCGGCTGCAGTTCGCCCGTCACGGCGTCGTAGAGCTGCAGGTCGTTGCCCAGCGTTTCCACGCCCCTGAACGAGACCTCGACGGCCTCGTTGCTGTCTGACTCGATGCCAATGGGCAGCACTCGGAAGTCGTGCAGCCGGTTCACCGTCGTGGCCAGCCTTCCGCACAGGGTATATACCGTGGGCACGTCCGTCCTGTTCTCGTCGATGTACGTGGCCACGTCCTCGCTCTCCACGAACGCGTTCCGTGAGCGGTCGCTGCGTCTTACCACGGCTGTGCTCTTCCTGTTGCCCCTGCTGGCCGTGATGACCAGTCCCATGGGCTGGGAGCCGGAGAGTGTGAGTGGAGGTGCGGGGTTTCCGTTTCCGCTGTTATCATCGTCGTCAGCCTTCGTGGCCTGTTCCATCATGTCGGCGGTGAAGGTCAGCGAAAGTTCGTTCTGGTCCTCCGTCGAGGGTACCTGCAGGAAGAATGCCTGTCCCTGCGGCACGATGGGCTCGGCGGCCTCACCGTCCTTTTCCCACTGTCCGTCGGTTTCGTCGTATGAATAGACTTCCTGTCCCTCAGCGGTCACGACGGTGACGCTCGGGTTCACCTTGCCTTCGTTGTCCGTATGGCTCATCAGTTCAGCCACGTTGAGTCCGCAGATGAAGGGGTTGGCCACCAGGAAGTAACCCAGGTTTCCCTGTCCCTCGTTCTTGAGCGTGACGGTGTATTCGTCTTCATTCTTGAAGACATCGGAGCGCAGTCGTCCACGCTTGCTCTTGCCTGCATCGTCCTTCAGGTTCAGGGTATTGTCGGACGATATAGGGAAAGTTCTTGTTACATTGTCCTTGTCCGTGTACCTTTCTATACCTGCCGGGAAGGGACGACCGTCGTCCAAATAGACGCGTACACGACGGGGGAGAATATAGCCCTGTCCCCAGTCCCAGATGTCGTAGTAGAAGTCCTCCTTGGGCAGGCGGAAGAGCGACTTCTCGGTGGGCTTCGTGTCGTTTCCCTTCATGTCGTTGATGACGAGCACGCTGAATCCTCCCTGGTCGTAGGCCACGGTGTGGTCGTTGAATACGTTGCTCCACGTGCCGCGTATGGCCACGTTGGCCTTGCTGGTTCCCATAGGCCGGTACGAGAGGCGCTGCAGGTACTCCTCGGCAGCCTCTCCGTCGTCGTTCCAGACGAAGGCATCACTGTTTGCCGCCGTCCCCCACGTACCCGTGTTGTAGCTTCCCAGGTTCTCCGTCTGGCTTCCGTCGGCGCTGCTCCATACTGCGGCTCGGTCGTAGAGCACGGCCTTAGCCTTGTCCCAGGAGCGCTGATATACGGCGGGGGAGAATCGGTCGTAGTCCGTGGTGTTGTACTCCACGGGTTCGTAGTATGTGGTCTTCTGCTGTGCGGTTCCGCTTGGTGCGTACCATTCGCCGCTAATCATGCCCTGCAGGGGCGAGCCCACCAGGAACCATCCGTCCTTCTCCAGCTCGTACTCCACCCACGCCTTGTTGTAGGTCAGGTGCTGTGCGTTCACCAGCTCCGTCTCGGGCTGGAAAACAATCTCGTCGCAGACGTTCGTCTGGTACATCTCGGCTATCAGGTCGCCGTTCTTGCTTCCGGCCGGCGGCGTGTCGGTCTCATGCTCAATCTGCCAGCTTGCCCAGTCGCGTGCCTGCATGTCGAACTTCAGGATGTCGGTGGCCGTCGTTCGGAGGTTGGGGAATGGGAATTCCTTCAGCGTGGGCACCATCGGCGACGTGTCGTCGCCCGGGGTCTCGTGGTCTGTGTATCCGTCGTACTCGTCGTAGAGCTTCGCCACGTCTGTGGTTTCGCCTGTCCTCATCAGGATGTGCGTGCAATAGAGTGGTGTGAAGCCCTTCCGCTGTTCCTTGTCTGCGTCCGACTGGTAGTTCTGGTCGTTGGTCAGGTAGGTGTGTCGTGCAATCTGTGCCGGGGTGGTCCATGCCTCCCTGTTGGGGTTCGGGTCTTTGTAGTCGTCGCTTCCGTCAAACTTCACCAGCAGCAGCTCGTCGGCGTCGGCACGCCGCCAGTTGGCATCGTTGCTCCAGTCGGGGTCCTGGTCATCCCCGTGCTCTGCCAGTCCCGTCCATACCTCGTAGTCGGGCACAATCTTCAGGTGCAGCAGCAGGGTGCCGTCGCAGGTGTTCGCTCCCGGTGCGTCTTCGCTGAAGGGCATGCTCAGTGTGTAGTTGTAGCCTTCGTGTACGGTGAAGTCGTCGTAGAAGTACAGGACAAGCCTGTTGTAGGTGCTGCTGTTGTCCACTTCCCCGGGCTCGAACCTGCTCTTGTCCTTGGCCTGCAGTTGCACGATGCGTCCCACTGCGGGCAGGACATGATATGTTCTTAACTCATGATAGATATTGTCATCGGCTATTGGGTCGTCCGACATCGAGAGATAGACTTCCTTGTTGTTGGCAGCCCTTGTGACACCTTTCGCCCCGAGTGTCGGCACGGTGGCCTCTCGCAGCGGCAGGAAGAGCAGGGAGTCGCGGTTTCCTACCAGATAGGCATCCACGTCCGTTACGTCCGCATCGTTAACGGTGCCGTGGCGCACCACGTCGAACTGTGCACGCTTGGCCAGTCTCAGGCTAAGGGTACGCAAATCGGTAGGATAATTATAGGCGTCGATGCCGTTGGCACCGTTGGCAAAGCCGTTGCTGAGCGTGGGTGCCTTATCAGTAATAGCCATCCTTAAGCCTTGTGGCTCGTCACAGAAAAACATAATATCCTTCGTGGGGTCGTTGAGCTGGTCGGTGAAGATCTCGTCGTGAATGGGGCTTGCCACAAGGTAGAAGTAGGGTTTGGTAGAGTTTACAGGCCTTGCCTCCACGTTTGCAGACTTGGTGTGGAGGTACAGCTGTTCCTTCTGGACGAGATAGCGCAGGAGGTCTATCTGTTCCTGTGTGACCTCGTTGGTGTTTTCGGCATTGTGCATGGGAACGACACCTATGAGGTCGGTGTTGTTGGGATAGAAGGTGCGGAATGCGGCTATGGTACTGCTGACGGTTACGCCGGGAGCCCCGTCGGCCGTACTGGTGACGTAGGTGCCGTCGGCCTGCTTGTCATATTTCACGGTGTGGTAGTTCTTCAGCGTGGCATAGATGCTGTTGTCGATGTCGCCTAACCACCAGTCGAAGTTCAGCATCAGCAGGGGCACCTCTTCTCCATCGGCGTTGAGTCCTTTCAGGTCGGTGAGTACCGTAGGCATCTTCCCCTCGCACACCTCCAAGTCGCCTTCGCTGTTATTTTCCTCGATGCCCAGCAGTTGTGCCGGAGGGTTCAGATGGAAAGTCTTTCTTTTGGTACATTCCGAACGCAGGTCGAAGTCATTATAAAGATATGCTATATCAGTGATACCTTCGTTGTAGGTCACGATATAATACTCTATGTAGGGTTCCCAGTTATCCAGCCCTGGGAAGTTGGCATTCATCACCAATATGCGTCTGCCTTCCTCGTCATAACCGCTATAGACGGGGTACTCCCTATTCATTGCGCTGGCAAAGGAGTAGCGTGGCATACTATCGAAGGTGGTGTTCCAGTGGAAGTTCATTACGCAGTTTCCATGGTTCGCGTTCATATTGTTCGAGTCCCAGACCTCTTTTCCTCCTAACAGGGCGGCATCAAAGGCTGTCCTGTATGCCGCGTCAAGGTCAGTGATGTCGAAGGCACTCTTATTCAGCTGTTCCTCAAATTCCTCCATCGTCAGGGTGGCGTATGATTCGAAGCCGGAAATCTGGCTGACCTCTTCCTGGAATGTATTCAGGAATACCTCTTTGTTCAGGAACACCAGGCCCAACGTATTATCTCTATTCGTACCCTCGGTCTGTCCCTTCACCTCAAGCATTTGGTTGAAGTCGGAGGTCAGTTTCAGCAGTCTCAGGTCGGAGCTTTCCTTCCCGGTACAGAGGGGCGTGTTTGTCGCAGTGAACACCTCGGGTTTCAGGCAATAGACCTCGATGTCGTCCAGGAAAAAGTCGGCACCCGCCGATGACACGCTGTTGTTGTTCACCTCCATCCAGTAGTGGTCGTAGTGCTTGTCCACCCTGAACTCGAAATAGAACTGCTGCCATTGGTCGTGCTTGTTGTCCACGGTTGACATGATTTCATAGCAGTTTCCAGGGCAGTATCGCTTGATGGTCACCGTGTCGATGGTGCCATCTGTTTCTTTTCGCTCGCCTTTCACCGTCAGCGTCACACTGCCGGGACATCGGCCCGTGTTCGAGCCATCTACATTCATTCCACTATTATCATTGGGAAAATTGGAGCCTGCAATCCATCCCGTGCATATCAGTTGGTCGCCGGAGCAGAAGTCTCCCGTGAAATCGACGGAGCAGATGTCGCCCGGCTGCTCGGAAGCGTCGATGTATATGAAGTGTTTGGTCATGCCGGGGTCAGTGGGAAGCCCAGTGCCATACGTTGCATCGTTAGAGGGCATGATGTCTCTCTTTTTACCCCAGGCGGTGTTCATTTTAGTTACCAAGGAATAACATCCCCAGTAGGGGTCATCCGCATCAAACGCATAGTTGGTAGTAGCGAAGTACAGGGGGGTGGCACCTGAGTTGGCTATCGTGGTATTTGGATTTCCGCGAGTATTGCTTTGTCCCGTCGGAGCGGTCTTATAGACACTCCCTGTGGGGTTGTCGAAAGTAATCTTGGCGATGGGCTTGCCTGTCTTTTCATGTAACTTCCTTGGGTCGCGTGGTGTGTCTTTTATCAAAGACCAGCGTTTTGTCTGGTTGCCTACCTTGGGTTTGTCAAAGATAATCTTGAACTTCGCCACTTTGTAGCGAACGCCATTGTTGTTCAGGTAGCAGCAGACGTATGCGGGTTTCGTCTCTGTACCCTCCTTTTCCGTAAACTTTTCATCGGCAATCTGTCTGCTGCCGTCTGCGAGTTCGTTGGCAGGATAGCGGAAGTTCAGGAATCGGCTTACATTTAAGTTGTTGTTGTTATATAAGAAATAACCTTTTGTATTACCTTCCAAATTTATGCCAGTTCTGTCTTCGTCATATACGACCACCTCTATACGATTTGTATTGGCCAGATTGATGAGCAGGTCGTCATTGTTTGCGCTTGCATTGTTGTTGCTATATACCCAATAGTCCTCAAAGCTATGCCTCAGTCCCAGGAACTCACCTCGATAGACATTGTGCATGAGAGCTCCCGTGCCATCATTTCCCTTGTATTGAGTCTCAATGTGAGGGAAATGAATCTCCTTTTCCTCGTAGAAGTTCTCGTCTTCTATGGTCTGTACGGTGGGAGTATCGTCCAGCTTGAGCTGCGTCAGCCTGTTTGCCATATCCTTGGCATCCCTCATGTAGTAGATATATCGTATGTTGAGCGACGGCTCCTCCAGATTGCCAGCCACTTGGTTTGTGGCATTTTCGTATGTATAGTCACTATATATCGACACATCCACGGCCAGTGTGAAGGGGGTGCCGTCCGTATTCTTATAGCTTATGTTGCTTTGGGCATAGCGATTATTGTTAGGGGTGCCGGTGGGCCAGTATATTTGATTGCCAGTGACAAAGCCGTTTTTGTATTTATAAAACCGCGTGTTGTTGTTGCCGATGCGTTCCTCCAGACCTACAATGTCTGTTTCATTGTCGTAGTTGTAGAATCGCTGATAGTTGACATGGCGATTACCACCAAGGTTTGTGGTTGGAAATTCGGCAGTAAAAGAGTTGCCCCTCTTTACATAGTGTGTAATCTTGAACTCGTTCACCTTCTGCTCGCCCTTCTCGCTGTCCCAATATTCGGATTCCTGGGTGGCAAGTCCTGCGATGGTACCAAAATTTCTGTTGAGGTCGTAGAGGTACGATATGCGGTGGGTGACCTCTCTATATTCCAGACTGTTGATGATTATACGGTTGCTTGCTTGATTTCGATTGTTTTCACCAATTTCTGTGCCATTGCGGTACATGCCTTTGTTATTGGTGTTATCTGTAGTGCGGTAGATTTCGAAATACCCGTTCGTTCTGCTGTAAAAGTTAAGCACAACTGCATTGTCTTCTGTGTTGTTTTCATCCGTGGGGGTACGAAACCTATTATTGCTCCATATTAAGTAACGGCCGTTTTTGCTTTGCATGCGGAAATTGTTACCCGATGCGATGAAACGCCAAAGCTGGCCGTCGTTTTCTTTATCAAAAGCTGCTGAGGTTACTGGTTGGTTAGAACCATTTTCTGTCAGGTAAGCAATCCCGTTATTGACGAACTGCACACGGTAATAGTTGCCATCACCGATGATGCTGGTAGGGTTAATGTAAATTTCGGCAGGATTCGTGCGTTCTGCCTGTGAAGGCAGTCCCGCCAATACCATAATTCCAAACAATAGTGCCGCGCGAAGCAAAGAGGCGGCACGTCTGGATTGCTGTCTAATGTTCATCGTCATTTTCCTCTATTGTTTCATCACCGTTTCATCTGTTATAAGTCAATTTCCGACAACGGTGTGTTTTCTTGGTATTTATATTTGCAGCCTTACACAGTGAATTAAGCGGCCTTCCCCGAACAGGGAAGGCCTTCTGCTTGTTGTTTGTGATATTCTGTCCTTCATCATTTTATGGCAATCTTCGCCGTCTTTTTGCAGTCCGCCGTCCTTGCCTCTATGAGGTAGATGCCCGATGGCAGTGTGAAGCGGTGCTCCGCGCCCTTCGGTTCGGCCGTATAAACCAGCCTTCCTGCCGGGTCGT
>JAEEGL012250429.1_pt1 | contig 11679 bp, 11 predicted proteins | sample 9134231 | NCBI WGS metagenome assembly JAEEGL01 (sample SAMN16246548, study PRJNA631951) | gut metagenome | biome: gut microbiome; feature: rumen; material: fiber-attached | host: Bos | place: Iran: Karaj | collected 2018-10 | reverse complement strand
TTATTATTGGAAAGAAATTTGCATAATTATCATAATTTTTATGTCCTCATAAACTCTTTTGAATAAAAAATTATGGATATTATGGTAATTTCTTTCAACTTATATACGTATTTCTTTCAACCGTACAGGTAGGAATTTTTCGCAAATGTTTTACCTCTGTCCTTGGGTATCAATAAGTCAAAGAACGCTGCCAACGAAGAAAATATGGCAACAGTTGACAGATGTGTAGCACGGGCTACTTATTGTTGTACTGCATGGTCTCCAATGCCTGAGAGAGAAGAGCCTGAAGGGGTACTTTGCTCTTTTCTACAGGCAGAAGCAGCTCACTTCTGAATGCCCTTTTCTCTTCCTCTGTCTTGAGCTCGGCAGGCATAGGCTTCTGACTATAATAGTAAAGTTCGCGATCACCGTCAATAGCCATCAATGTGATGAGCGACCCGATGATGCCTGTACCTGGGGTCAGGTTGAAGTAAAGCTGGTGCTGTTCATCGTCCAGTTCCCTAACCCTACTTTCAAGAATGCTATATGCTATTTCAAAGTTCTCAAAATAACTGCAAGACCTGGTAAACTCTATCTCCATTTCCTCAATCAACCTTATCTTATGGTCATCCCCCTTAAACTCCCGTTTTGCAATTTCCCGAATCAAGACCTTCAGTTTCTCCTCTGTGGTTTTGCGATTCTCAATGGCAGGAATGGCCGAAGGCTCTACCAACCCCATGATGTGCTTTAGCGTGGCATAGTAGGAGTCGTTGTCCTTGAATGCATCGGTATGGAGAATGACCAATCGGGATTTTGTGGCATCGTCTCGCAACAGCTGGAAAATGCGGACGAGGGGAATAAGATTCAATCCGTTGTAATCCTTTGGCCAATTATCTTGCTTGATGTTAATAGCTGAAATGCCAGATATGAACACCTGTTCAGGATGGTCATCCTTTACTTGACGGCCATCTGGGAAATAGAGGATGACAGCCAGCAGTCCAATGAGGCAGACACCCGATGAAACCAGAATGCCGAAGAGCTTCGCATCATGTTCGGTATAGAATCCAAGAACCGCATTGGAAGCCCAGCCAATGTGTATGACAAAGGTAAGCAAATAGAGCGTGCCTAAGGTAGTGGGCGCGATGGCATTGGCCAGCAGCTTGCTCACGATAGTACTGCGTATGCTGAATCTCAGTCCTGCAACTCTTGATATAGGATAGAGAATAATCATCAGACTGGCCATAATGCCTCCCATTATCACAGCCGCAGAACAGTTTGTCTGCAAGAAAACCACAATGCTGGTCTCGCATAGCCAGATGGCCAGTAACGCCATCCAGCAATAAAAGCCTTTACGCCTGAAGGGATAAGCCAACAGCGAGGCGGCACGTTCCTTGAATCTTATCCACCTGCGCGATGCCTTCGGGGGGACATATTCACGGAACCGTGCAAAATGGAAAGTGGACACTTTCTGGCCTTTCTCGTTGATAAAGGTATCGTGCTCGGTACAAGATGCCACACAGCGAATGCCCTCCTGCTGCAGTTTTGAGATGAGGGCGTAGCAGAAAGTATGCTCGCCCATAATATGGACGGTCAGGTCCTTAGGGTTTCCCAAACTTAGAATCTGCGCGCAGTATTTGTCTGCCAGACGCAGAAGTTCTGCTTCAGAAGCATTCTCATCGACGAGTGGGAAGGGAACGTCCTGAATCTCGCCATAGCTCTCAGCAGCCTTACGTTGCTCCTCGCTCCATCCTGAGGACGGATGATTAGTCAAGTTGATAAACATAGTACCGTTTTTATTTTATATAGAAATCGTCGATCATGTGCAGCGTATTCCTTGCACGGGTCATCGAGGTATATACCCACTGGTAAGTCTCCTTCGTGGGGTTGAGCGTGATGTTGCGTGGCACGTGTACATAGACATCTTCCCATTCACCGCCCTGCGACTTGTGGCAGGTGATGGCATACCCAAACACGCAACGCAGCGCATTGAGGTAGGGATCTCGGAACATGGCATCATAGAAAGCCTTGTTCTGCTTCTGGGTGATGCCCTTCTCCTGCATTCGAAGGATGAAGTCAACAAAGAGGGCTTGCTGTTGACTGTTGTCAAGATTCAGGCGTCCCTGATAGGCTATTTCCTCTATCAGCAGGGTTGTATAGGTATGACCTGTAAACAGCTCCTTCACCTTCACCTGACGGAAGGTGAGCCGAGCCCTCGTCACCGTCTGCGGGGCAATCTCCTCTACGGTGACCATATCGCCGTTCATCAGTCCAGTGGGCATATTGTTCTGAATGACCATTAGTAGGTCGCCCTTCTGAATACGGCTGTCAGTGTAGCCCAGTTTCTGGCGAATCATAGCCGACAACTGACTGCACGCCTTGTTGCTTCGGCAGATGCAGACGGCACTGTTCAGACCCGACGCCTGCACCTTTGCCACATAGTCGTTGAGCATCGACTCCAGGTTGGGGTGAAGCAGGATGTCCTTGTACCGACGGAAGGGCAGGAATCCCCAGAGTTTCTGCGAACCATACATCTGGCTGCTTTCGGGAGCCGCGTTATAGAGACGGCGAATCTGCTTGGAAGCATCAACAATGCCACAGACGCCCTTCTGACGCATAATCTCGGTAAGCTGGGCTTCCTGGGCGTTCATTGAAAACTCTCTGCTGAAATAGTCTTTCATCAGCGCGGGCGAGTAGTATTGCTCAATAGGAGGCAACTGGCAGGGATCGCCTACGAACACGAACTTGCTGCCTGGACGTGGGTCGTACTCCAACAGTTCCTTCAAAAGGCGACCGTCGCCAAACTTGGCCTGAGTCACATCTTTCGTAGCTACGTCGGACACCATCGATGCCTCGTCGATGATATAGACGGTTTCGGGACTGGCTTTCTCATCCAGCTTGGAAGGCTCGAACACCAGAAACAGCTGGCCGTCCTTATCGACCTTAGGTTCCTCTTTCTCTCCGAACTCTTTGTTGAGGCCGTTGAAGGAATAGACCATCGAATGGATGGTGGATGTCTGCCCATTGGCTTCCGACAGGTTGGCAAGCACCTTGGCCGCACGACCGGTAGAGGCCAGCAGACGATAATGCTTACCTTTATCAGCCAGCGACTTGATGAGATAGCGCATCAGCGTGGTCTTGCCCGTACCGGCATAGCCTTTCAGAATGAATATTCTGTCATTGGACTCATTAACAAAGAGAAGAATCTGCTTCAACACATTCTCCTGACTGGTGGTCAGCTTGATCTTCGAAATATCACTCTGCTCCATAGCCATTCTCTGTGATGTACCTGGTGGAAGCATATAGCTCATACTCGGCATTCAGATACTTGATACACTCAATGATGTCAGGTATGCCTTGCTTCAGCTCACCATATTTGATGGCCCCATTACCGTGAGCCAACGAGTTGCGCGACTGTCTGACGCGGTCGTACAAGGGGCGAAGCTCTCTTATCAGGAAGTCTTCCGACAATTCATCTGCCAAGTCTGGGAAAACAGCCAGATCATACTTCCAGTTCTTCTGCTGAAAGTCTGGTTCTGGAATACCGAGGATACTTGAGATGAACTCACCAAACTTCTTAGGTGTCAGCTGACGTGGTCTCTGTTCACTGAACATGCTGGATACGCGAAGGATGACATACTCTTCGGCCAAAGGATAAGCCTGCATCAACATATCGTGCTTAATGGTCCAGTTGATGGCCGCCTCGATGTTGCGGAAGCTATTCGTTTCCACAAAGTCCTCAGTCTCTTTATATAGCTCGTCAAGGATATTACTGATGGGCTTCACCAGTTTTTTCTTCTTCCTGACGTTCTTGTAGTTGTTTCTGAACTTTGAGATGAATTTGCCTGCCTTGATCTCTTTCAGGTCGATGGTGGCGATATATTCATCCAGTTCGGCGATAGACTTTCCCAAGTCGCGGATGGCCTGATCTGTACTGGTTTCCAGTTCTGCAGTGATAGCCTCCTTCAGTTGTTTCACCTTTCCGAAGTCTTTCAGACTGCTAGCAATCTGGTTGTACTCCTGCAAACGGGCGATATTGGTGAGGTCGATGACAGGTGCCAGCCTCTCTTCGACAGGCAGTTCCTTCACCTTGTAGGCAGGCCCCAACTTCTCAAAGGCACCATACATGATTGTGATGAGGCGTGTGTCCTTCATAAATCTGGAGTAGTTGAAAAGCACGATAGAGAAGAGCGGGATGGAGCGGAAGGCATGGGTCACGTCGAAGAAAATCTGGTCATCGGGTTGCAGCTTATTATAAACGACATCGAAGACGCTCCATATTTCACCTTCAGAGAAGCCCGCCTCAATGTCAATCTGCTCAATGGGTGTAGCCAAGCCCGTTCGCTGCTGTAAGTCACGCAACCTATGTTCCAGCCCTATCTTTTCCGAATCGTCAGACACTTTCGATTGTCCGTTGTCGAGCCAGTTGATTTCCTTCGAACCGTTCTCACCCGTCGTTTCCTTCGAGGTGCAGAATATCAGGATTCTGTCTTTTGCAGTCCAGTCTTTGCACAGGTGCTCTATCAGGGCTTCCTGCACAAAGCGCACCGGTGCAGACACGACACCATTGATGTCGTATCTGCACTGCACATAGTTGTTGGTTCCTAAAAAGGAGATAAATACTTTGCGGGGCATAAAACAATTACAGAATTTTAACTAATGCCAAACTCTTTCATCACTCTATCTGCCCATTCCTTGGAAATGGCTTTTTCTAAATCTTTTCTCTTCTTCTTTATGTCTTTTGAAGACATATTACGCAAGACATCTATCAGCACTTGGTATTCTTCAACGCCAAACTCGTGCTGGAATTTCAGCCATTTAGCTGTTGTACCTATGACATTACCAACAGAAGTTTTTCCTACCAGCACAACACTCAAAGGTTCTTTGAATAATTTATTATCTTTATCCTCTTGCCCTTTTTTGAATTCCTCCAGTTCCTTAGCTTTTTTACAACGAGTCAAGATATCTTGATGACTTCCATCACCTGGACCAAAGGCTGCTGCCGCATTTGCTTTGGCAATAGCTTCGTCAAACATACCTTCACGATAAAGGCTTTCTGCCTCCTGAATCAGTTGCTGATACTGCAGCCTTCTTTGCTCTTCTGCGACAATAGCTTCACGCTTTCTCTGCGTTTCCTCAATGGCCTGCAATCTTGCAGTTTCCCGCATCTTAATGGGTGTCAAGATACCGTCCAATTTGGCTTGACGCGACTTTTGTTGTTCCAAAGAAATCCGTTCTGCCTCAATTTGGCTTAGAGCACGCAACTTTACGAACCCCATCAATTGCAAAAGGCCATTATACTCAGCTGTTTTTCTCGACTTGTATTTCTGTTTCCCTGCATTTTGCCCTCTTTCCCATGTACCAGTTTTTGAATAGTCATCATATTTCCAATCGCCAATAATGGAATGGAAGCCGACACCAGCCGACATTTTGATAAGGCAAGCAGAATCGTCATCTGGTATCATACTTGTCAATTGGTCAATGTTATCCAGTATCTCCTCTGAACGATCAGCCTTATATTTGTCGAAAAAGTCGCGTTCCTTTCGGAGATATTCTCGTGTTGTGGCATTGATAATGCGGAACAACTCTTGAATACCATTTTGCATAAGAATAGACTTCTGCTCTGTGTGGCTCACATAAGTATTATAGCCTACATGACGCAGCAGAAGATTGAATGCATCATCTTCAAAGACAATGCTGCCATAACCTTTCTTTCGTGGCTCAACACATTCATAGAGTGTATTAAAGCCATCTGAACGGAAATTGGATGTCGTCTCATCACGCTTATGCTTCCAGCCTCCCTGCCATACGCCATTTTCGAGTCGAAGATTGAAAAGCTTGGTATTGACCAATATGGTTGTGGGCATTTCGAAATCGGAAATATGAATGAAGCGCATATAGTCAGTACCATTATTCATAGTTCCAAACACAGAGACATTATCTGTCTCAGTATTTGACCGCAAATGCTTGAACAATGCAGAGCGAATAGCCCCTTTGAGAGAACTGCCCGCCACTAAAGGCAGGTCGTATAGTTGAGTGCGCAAGAAGGCCTTAATGGAATTGCTCGTTGAAGCAGGCGACTTGAAAACATATTTAGCACAATGCTCCAGTTTGTTGCCTAACAACTTAGAGATGCCTTTCCCGTCGGACTTGATAAACAGGTATGACAGAGCCTCTATGTCGATGCCTTGATCCATTGCCTTTTGGAGGTCAAGTACATATACTTTTCCGTCTTTCTGCACGAAGTCTGCTCCTGGCATCCACTCGTTGTCGTTGCCAGCCCCAACAGATAGTGGGGTGACCACTTCCATCTCTATATAGTATTTCTTCATATCGCTCAGCTCAATTCAATGGGAAGCATCAATGCTCTACCATTTCTCCATACAGGATGAAGTCGTGGCTTTACTTCCAATTTTGGTGATAAATTAACGATACCGCCTATGTTGCCATTCTCTTCTGTTTTGCAGAATACGGATCCAGGAAGAAAGGCATATACAGCATTCTTGCGGAGTGTGTTGTATGGATAGGTTGTTATCCAACCACCCCGACGAGTGAAATCATACGCAACAAGGTCGGATGCCAGCAACTGTCGTAGCTGGTTTTCCGTTGACGGTATCAATACGGACAATGATAATTGATGACAGGCATCTTGAGGTGTGTCTATGGTTAGGGAATCATGAGCGAAGTCAAATGTACCGTAGCCCACATGCCGATCGGTGCCTATACCTTCCAAAGACAAGATCGATAATGCTTTTTCAAGAAGTTCGGTCTGACCTGTGGCCATAAAATAGAGTCCCGCATGATCCATAAAAGTAATGCGGTCTATATAATAAGGTAGTGCATCCTTTTGACCAGTCCTGCTCTCCAAACAAACTCGCTGTGTTCCTTCTGACAGAATGAAGTCAGAAGTTTCTAAAGGTAAAGGTTGCGTTGTGAGATAAGCCCCATGAATATGTGCCAAATACTCTTCTGAATCATCAAAAAAACGTTTACCTTGCAACACAGAGGAATAGAGTGCACTATCCACCCACAGCACCCTTTTCACCATTTTTGCCTTAGACACATCTTTCAAATGTGGAAGACGTGTCTGAAATGGCATCGGGAGAAAGTAGATGGGAGCGCTGTCAATCTTCTCTTGATAATAAGGGAACATGCTGCTAAGCGTGAATCCCAAATCGCCATTATCAGGAATCTCCAGTCCAGTCTTTGCTAAACACGATGTGAGAGCAGCGTAAAGTGTATCAGACTGGATTGTCTTCATACTGACACTACCATCGTCGCGTGCGTCGCTGATATGCAGAGGAGAAGTGAAGTGCAACTTATATATCTTAAATGTTGCCATAAAGCGCAGCTATTTGTTATACTTTCCAGTTATTTACCTCAGATATTTCTGTCATTAGCATTTCGCCAAATTTAATCTGCCCATAACCACGTGAACCACTTCCTCCCAAATAGTCATTCTCCAGCAGGCGCAGACCTTTGTTGAACAGTTCCATCAAGACGGCTTCATTGTCATCATCCCACACATTGATGATAAATTCCGCGTTAAAAACAGCACCAGCCGGCACTCGTTCCGTTTGACGAGGGTGTTCTGCCACGCCTTTAACACGATCAATGACATTTTCCCATTTACCTTCGGTATAAGGCATATCCAGATTATCGCAGCCACGTAAAGTATCAGCGGAATCATCACTAAGCATAGCATCTCTGACAATTACTTTTGAAGGACGGTTATCAGTAATGCCCAAACGACTATTCTCTGTAATTCCGAACAGATTGTTTACTTCCTGATTCAATCCTATATTTGGAGCGCCAGCGGTCTGTTCAAGCAAACAGCGCATTTTCCCTTTTATAGAGCTGCCTGGAATATATGGCTGATTGCCTCTGGTTGCCAGCTTTATTACCGGGTTGTCAATACCACCTATTTCAACATTCTCACTGCTACCACCAATATGAAGACCTGAAAGTAAAGTAATGGTAGTGTTTATCTTGATTTTCTTTATTAACTTTTCCATAATCCTGTTTTTTATGTATGGGTTTCTATTTTTTCTCAGATACTTTATGATAGGCTACGATGGCTTCGAAGATTGAAATAAAATTCTTGAAAGCCTTCTGCTTGTTCTTACTATTATTCACCTTATCAATGGCATCAGCCAATACCAAGTAGAAATCTTCAATCTTGGCATCTTTGCGCTTACCACTCTTTGCACGGCCAACAGCATAAGCCAGTTTTGGCTTAAGCATTACGAATTCTGTTTCGTTGTAACCCGTCATCTGTTGACGTTTTACCTCACCGAAAAACTTTCTCAACTGGCTCGTGGTCAAAGGATCTGCATTATCTTCCTTTTTGGCTAAATAATCACCAAAACGCTCAGCAAACCGAACTGTCTCATCGGTTACTTTCTCTTGTATTTCCTTTTCGGAAATCAGGTCGTTCTTGTTCCAACTCATAATTCTAAAGGTTTTATTTCTGTTTATTTTGATCTCTTAATATTAGTTCTGCCCAGCGAGCAGCCAAAGCCACCAGCTCAAGATTGCGCCCTTTGTTGCCAGGCAATTCTTTGTCACGCAGATTACGGCAAAATTCACTGATGGCATCATTAGATTTATATCGCTCTATATACCGTGTCAAGTAGTAACTCATGTGCCACAGATAACTGAAATCTTCTGCCTGTCCTTTCCGCCTGTGTTTTTTATTCATGTCGGCCATTTCTGCATATAGCATTATCTTGTGAAGGATGCCCTTGCTAAGGCCGTATGTTGTTATCAGGCTGACGAAGTCGTTCTTGAAGCCTTTAACATAGTCAAACTCTTTTTCCCACGACACAGTTTTGCCCAACAGATGGAAAGCATTTTTCTTCCCATCATTGAAATGTTTGGCTGCCTCCTCCGCTTCTCCTGCCAGTTCAGCAGCCTTTGCAATGGGAAACTTTGGTCTGACCACAGCAACACCGCCAGAAATACTAATTCCGTCACTTTTAAACCGAATGGCTGTCTCATTGTGTATGCGCTCAGCAAAGTCGATAACCTTGTCCCATCTGCCTATGATAAACAAGTCGTCACCCCCTGCATAGATTATATTAAGGTACGGCTGATAGGTTGGCTCTTGCTGCAGAACCCCTATACCTTTCTCAAAGAAATCCACCAACCGATTGGAGAAAGCCCTATAATGTTCTATGGAATCGAAGCCTTCAATAAAACGTTTTCCCAAACCGTCAACATCCATTCGAAGAATACCCAAATAGGTGTCGGCAGCATATTCTTCAAAAGTCTTAAAGCCCTGTGCCTTTCGCAATTCCATTCCTCTCAATACCTGTTTCTTCACAGAAGGGAGTACATAGATTTCTTCGCCCAACTCAGAGTCTTTATCCAACAAAACACAGTCGGGTGATTCTATGCCAGTAATGGCACAAACTTTTACATTGCCGCCAATGGCTATTGGTCGGAAGAACTGGGCATATCCATCAAGAAGAATGTCTTTGAATTTCTGATTCTTCTGACGAGCAAATTCCGCATTGACAGAACGCCACAATTCACCAGGTTTCTGCCTATCCTTACCGTTAAGATTAACTGTACCATCCGTATTCTCTGTAAATGCCACATAACTGATATTTATGCCCAGTTGCCCAAGATGCTCTTTCCAAAGCTCTTCCTTGACTTTTTTTGAACATTGGTCAATGGCAGCTGTAATCTGGGCATTATTGTCTGTCAAGAAATAGAACTTTCCACCCGAGCAATAAATGACATCGGTAGATTTTGCCCCCGCATTTTTCACTGCGGTCTCCAGTTTTCCACAAACCTCCGCTGTATATTCGCGAAGATAAGATGAACGTCCTTTCAAACTGACAGCTGCCCGTTTAGAAGAAATGTTATAGAGAAACTTCTGAATGCCAGACAAGTCTCCTCCTACAAATAATTGTTTATATGTTTCCATCGTCTTGATTTTTTTCAATTTCTTTATTCTGCCTACGCACGACTCCACAACCTATACTTGCATTTTTCCCGATTCCCAGATTGTCAGGTATTGAAAGGTTGCAGTCGAAATCAGCATTGAAAGCCATCAATGCTATACCTTTATTATATACTATATAAGAATTGCTTAATTGTGTAATCTTCAGAAATAGTTCAGCCTCCAAATGAATGTCGAATCCTTTAAGCATAGAAAGAAGATTGGCCTTAAGGATGCCCTCTAACAATGCCTTTCTTTCTTCTGCATCGTCTGTCATTTGATAAATGCGGTAATTCTTCGCATTAAGTGGTAGCCATCGGTTAATGTGATAGTGAAAGGAATTATTCCATATATGTACCAATAGTCTGACTGGCTTAATTTTACTAACATTACATTGAACAGTTCGTTCTCCTATTTTCAGTTTGCCCCCTGATTCTGAGAGGAATTGTCCTAATATATCGGCTCCTTCTTCAATGCATACCATCGCTGCCTTGCCGTTCAGTCGTTTATACTGCACAAGGGGATAGGAATAGCGGAAAGTATCGTCGCCAGTGTGGTTGTGATAGAGCACATGGGCCTTGTCGCCCAGACTCTTCAGCACGGCTCCGCGAAAAAGGGGTATCTCTCCATAGCTGATTTCGGTGTCATAAAATATGGTTAGCGTTCGAATATACTTTTCCATCGTTTTAGGTTTTGCTCTGCAAATATAACGATTTGTTATGTAATAGCAAAAAAAAATGTCAATTATTGGAACAAAAATTATTCTGTCCGTCTGCAACGCAACATAAATCGGTACAGACATAGCATCTATATTTAAGATAGGTTGTAAAGCCGCTACAAAGATGTACGGCGCTCTTCCTTTTGTGTTTTTAATCCTTGCCCTAATAGAATGAAGAAAGAACTAGTAGCATATACTAATGTTTGTGTTTCTAATTGGTTTTAATCCTTGTTCTAATGGAATGAAGAAAGAACTTGTACGGTTGACGTCAACCACGAGTATCCAACCATGTTTTAATCCTTGTTCTAATGGAATGAAGAAAGAAACGGTAACTCTTACACCTACGGTGGCACTCACAGGTTTTAATCCTTGTTCTAATGGAATGAAGAAAGAACACCGAGGTGAGGGACCATTCGCTGATTGTGAGTTTGTTTTAATGCTTGTTCTAATGGAATGAAGAAAGAACACATAAAGAGGATGGTTTCGGAGGTTGATTCTGTGTTTTAATCCTTGTTCTAATGGAATGAAGAAAGAACGTGTACGAAATGTGCAAAATGATGATGGGCTTCAGTTTTAATCCTTGTTCTAATGGAATGAAGAAAGAACCGTACAGATACAGTGTACATCTCTCAAAATGGTAAGTTTTAATCCTTGTTCTAATGGAATGAAGAAAGAACGCATACGGCTTCACCGGCAAGCTTCCCTTCGTGACGTTTTAATCCTTGTTCTAATGGAATAAAGAAAGAACTGAATATCGAGCGAATAAGGATATTTATGATAACCTGTTTTAATCCTTGTTCTAATGGAATGAAGAAAGAACGTATCTGGAAACATTCCGCATCCAGCTTGCAATGTTTTAATCCTTGTTCTAATGGAATGAAGAAAGAACAGTCCTGTAATCTAATCATTTGAGAAGCAGCTTATTCCCTTTGTCTTTCTTATATCACTTGTTCTCAGCCACTTATAGGGGTATAGCCCATTTTTTCGCAAATGCCCACATTTTTCAATGTCAAATGTTGGGGTTTTGAGCGTCCCA
>JAEEGL012059325.1_pt1 | contig 11679 bp, 7 predicted proteins | sample 9134231 | NCBI WGS metagenome assembly JAEEGL01 (sample SAMN16246548, study PRJNA631951) | gut metagenome | biome: gut microbiome; feature: rumen; material: fiber-attached | host: Bos | place: Iran: Karaj | collected 2018-10 | reverse complement strand
TTGATGATGAGATCAAGCTGGTGAGCCTGAATCATGTTCATCACATTGTTCTCGGCATCTTCGTCAGGCCATGCCACTGGTGTTGCTGCTACGCCGTTCTCCTTAAAAAACTTGGCTGTTCCGGCTGTAGCGAAGATATTGTAGCCGTTCTTCACCAACTCCCGAGCAGGCTCCAGCAGGGCCACCTTGCCTTTCACAGCTCCTGAAGAAATCAGGATGTTCTTCTTGGGCAGGCGGTAACCCGTAGCAATCAGCGCATTGAGCAATGCCTCGTTGAGGTCGTCACCCAAACAGCCTACCTCACCGGTAGAACTCATGTCGACACCCAGGACGGGGTCAGCATTCTGCAAACGGGCAAAGGAGAATTGTGAAGCCTTGACACCGATACGGTCGATGTCAAATTCACTACGGTCAGGTCTCTGATAAGGAGCGTCCAGCATAATCTTCGTAGCGGTCTCAATAAAGTTGCGCTTCAGAATCTTAGACACAAACGGGAAGGAGCGGCTGGCACGAAGATTGCACTCGATGACCTTCACTTCACGGTTCTTTGCGAGGAACTGAATGTTGAAAGGACCGCTGATGTTGAGTTCCTTGGCAATCTTGCGTGAAATCTTCTTAATCTGGCGGATAGTAGAGAAATAAATGTTCTGTGCGGGGAAGACCATCGTGGCATCACCTGAGTGAACACCCGCATACTCTACGTGTTCGGAAATGGCGTATTCCACCACCTCGCCCTTGTCAGCGACAGCATCGAATTCAATTTCCTTGGTGTCTTGCATGAACTGAGAAACCACAACAGGATAGTCTTTCGACACTTCTGTAGCCATATTCAGGAAGCGGTGCAACTCATCGTAGTCATAGCAGACGTTCATGGCAGCACCCGAAAGTACATAAGAAGGACGCACCAGAACGGGGAATCCCACTTCCTCTACGAATTCCTTGATGTCTTCTTCAGATGTCAGCGCACGCCATGCTGGCTGGTCAATGCCGAGTTTGTCGAGCATGGCAGAGAATTTGTCGCGGTTCTCAGCACGGTCGATATTCACGGGTGAAGTGCCCAAGACGGGAACTCCCTGGCGGTAGAGCTTCATGGCAAGGTTATTCGGAATCTGACCACCCACACTCACAATGACACCACGAGGCTGTTCAAGATCGATAACATCCAGCACACGTTCCATTGACAGTTCGTCAAAATAGAGACGGTCGCACATGTCATAGTCAGTAGATACCGTTTCGGGGTTATAGTTGATCATGATACTCTTATAACCAAGTTTGCGGGCCGTATTGATGGCATTCACAGAACACCAGTCGAATTCCACGCTGGAACCAATGCGATAGGCGCCGGAACCGAGAACTATAACTGATTTTTCGTTTTTATAATAATCAATATCGTGCTCAGCGGCTTTGTATGTTGCTGTGGCCTGGCATTTTACAGAACCCTCAGCATCAGCCATTGTTGGCTCAACTTGTGAGAGATACGTGAAATAGAGATAGTTGGTAAGCTCTGGATGTTCGCTGGCCACCGTGTTGATTCGCTTAACGGACGGTAAGATGCCATGCTGCTTACGGTATTTGCGGACGGCTAGATTCTCTTTCTCCATGCTGTCGGTTGGCTTCAGTACGAAACGTGCAATCTGGAAATCAGAGAAACCGGCAGCTTTCACCTCGCGAAGTTTCTCATCAGAGATGTCTTCCAACTTGCTGTATGACTGAAGTTCATGTTTCAGATCTACGATATGCTTCAGGCGCTCCAGGAACCAAACATCAATCTTAGTGAGCTCCTCGATATGTTCCACCGTGTAGCCTTCTTCCAAAGCCTGAGCGATGGCGAAGATACGCAAATCAGTCGGATTCTGCAAAGCGTCCTCAAGGTTATCAAACTTAGTGTGATCGTTGCCGACAAATCCATGCATGCCCTGACCAATCATGCGCAATCCCTTCTGAATCATTTCTTCGAAACTGCGTCCGATACTCATGATCTCGCCTACGGATTTCATGGAAGAACCGATAAGACGGCTTACGCCTGAGAATTTGGTAAGGTCCCAACGAGGAATCTTACAAATCATATAGTCGAGACTTGGAGCCACATAGGCAGAATTAGGCGTTCCCATTTCACCAATCTGGTCAAGGGTGTAACCCAGGGCAATCTTGGCAGCCACAAAGGCAAGAGGGTAACCCGTGGCTTTAGAAGCCAATGCCGAAGAGCGGCTCAGGCGGGCATTGATTTCGATGATTCGGTAGTCGTTAGTCGTAGCATTGAACGCAAACTGGATGTTACATTCACCCACGATGCCCAGATGACGTACGCACTTAATGGTGATTTCCTGCAGCTGCTTCACCTGATCAGCCGTAAGTGAACAGGTAGGAGCCACCACGATACTTTCGCCCGTATGGATTCCCAGGGGGTCGAAATTCTCCATGGATGCCACGGTGAAACAATGGTCGTTGGCATCACGGATGCACTCAAATTCTATTTCCTTCCATCCTTTCAGGGATTCTTCTACAAGGATCTGCGGGGCAAAGGTGAAGGCGCTTTCTGCCAATTCGATGAATTTCTTTTCATTTGGACAAATACCCGAACCTAAGCCTCCTAAAGCGTATGCTGAACGGATCATGACAGGGAAACCAATCTCTCTGGCAGCTTTCAACGCATCCTCCATGTTCTCCACAGCGTGGCTGACAGGAACTTTCAATTCTACTTCAGCCAGTTTCTTAACAAAAAGGTCACGGTCTTCCGTGTTCATGATGGCCTCAACAGAAGTACCCAGTACCTCGACACCATATTATTTTAATGTGCCGTTCAGATAAAGTTCCGTTCCACAATTCAACGCCGTCTGTCCTCCGAAAGCCAGCAGGATTCCGTCGGGACGTTCCTTCTTGATGATTTCAGTAACGAAATGGGTGGTTACCGGTTGAAAATAAACTTTGTCGGCAATACCTTCAGAAGTCTGAATGGTTGCAATGTTGGGGTTCACGAGCACTGATGAAATACCTTCTTCCCGCAGCGCCTTAAGTGCCTGCGAACCAGAGTAGTCGAACTCTCCGGCTTGTCCGATTTTCAGAGCGCCCGAACCCAGTACGAGCACCTTGTTGAGTTTCTTTTTCATTTTATAGTTGTTTGTTGTTCAAGTTCCCTGTAGATGTTTCAAAACTGGAATCTCCAAATTTTGTGCAAAATTACATTATTTTCTTGGAATATCGAAACACAGTTCTTTATTTCTTGGTTTTTTATGCCGTTAAAAAATCAAAACCCAATAATTATGCAGGTTTTAGTTTAATGATGAATTACCATTATCAATTTTGTATTTACCTTTTATTAAAAATATATGCTTAAATTCCTTAAATGTTTGCGTGGTTCAGTTTTTTTTTGTAATTTTGCATGGTTTAAAAGGAGCCTTATGCGCTCAGAACGCAAAAAAACGACCTTAGAAAGGAAATTAACAAATATAAACAATGGACGATAATCAGACATTCGACGACGGTCAGACTTTAGATAACGACCGAATTATTAAAATCAACATTGAGGAGGAAATGCGAAGTTCATACATCGATTATTCGATGTCGGTAATTGTAGCACGTGCCCTTCCTGATGTTCGCGATGGTTTTAAGCCAGTACACCGTCGTATCCTCTATGGAATGAAAGGAATTAATAACGTGAGCACCCAGCCCTATAAGAAATGTGCTCGCGTAGTAGGTGAAGTACTTGGAAAATATCACCCTCATGGCGACAGTTCTGTCTATGGTGCCCTTGTCCGTATGGGACAGGATTGGAATATGCGCTATACGCTGGTGGACGGTCAAGGTAACTTCGGATCTGTTGACGGCGATTCTCCTGCCGCTATGCGATATACAGAGTGCCGCCTTTCCAAGATGGGTGAGCATATCATGGACGACCTGGAGAAGGACACCGTGGATATGGCCAACAACTTTGACGACACCCTGCAAGAACCTACCGTGATGCCTACTAAGATTCCAAATCTGCTTGTGAATGGCGGTAACGGTATTGCTGTGGGTATGGCAACGAATATGCCCACTCATAATCTTGGCGAGGTAATCGATGGTTGTTGTGCATATATTGACAACCCTGACATAGATACTGAAGGTCTGATGCAGTATATCCCTGCTCCGGATTTCCCAACAGGTGGTTTTATCTATGGTCTGCAAGGCGTTAAGGACGCTTATGAGACTGGCCGTGGCAGGATTGTGATGAGAGCCAAGGCCGAGATAGAGAGCGGCGAAAACCACGACAAAATCGTCATCACGGAGATTCCCTATGGCGTAAACAAGCAGCAGCTCATTGAATATATTGCTGATCTGGTGAAGGACGGCAAATTGGAAGGTATTTCCAATGCCAACGACGAAACAGGTCGTCAGGGTATGCGTATTGTCATTGACGTGAAGAAAGATGCCAATGCTAACGTCATCCTCAACAAACTCTTCAAGATGACGGCTTTGCAGAGCTCTTTCTCTGTGAACAATATCGCTTTGGTACCTGGCAAGAATGACAAGACACGCCTTTCACCAAAGTTGCTCTCATTGAAGGAATGTATCGGCTATTTCATAGCTCACCGTCATGATGTGACTATCCGTCGTACGCAGTTTGATTTGCGTAAAGCCAAGGAGCGTGCCCATATCCTGGAAGGACTTATCATTGCCTGTGACAATATTGATGAGGTCGTACATATCATTCGTGGTTCAAAGACGCCGGTTGAAGCCCAGCGCAATTTGGAGAAACGTTTTGAACTCGATGAACTGCAATCCAAGGCCATTGTTGATATGCGTCTTAGCCAACTTACAGGTTTGCGCATGGATGAGTTGCACAAGGAATATGAGGACTTGATGAAGCAGATAGATTACCTGCAGACGATTCTCGATGATCCTGAGGTTTGCAAGAAGGTGATGAAAGATGACCTTCAGGAAGTGAAGGCAAAGTATGGAGATGCACGTCGCACGCAGATTGTTCCTGCTGAGCATGAGTTCAATGCCGAGGATTTCTATCCCAATGATCCTGTTGTCATCACGATCAGTCATTTGGGATATATTAAGCGCACGCCGCTTTCTGATTTCCGTGAGCAGGCTCGTGGCGGTGTAGGTTCTAAGGGAGCCCGTTCGCGTGATGCAGACTTTACGGAGTATATTTATCCTGCTACGATGCATCAGACAATGATGTTCTTTACGAAGAAAGGACGTTGCTATTGGCTGAAGTGCTATGAGATTCCTGAAGGTGACAAGACTTCAAAGGGCCGCGCCATTCAGAACATGCTCAATATCGAATCGGATGATGCTGTTAATGCTTGTATGCGTCTGCGCAACAAGGGACTTGAAGACACTGAGTTTATCAATAGTCACTTCGTGGTATTCGCTACTAAGAATGGTACGGTGAAGAAGACATCCCTCGAAGCTTACTCACGTCCTCGCGCCAACGGTGTGATTGCCATTAATATTATGGAAGGCGACGAAGTCGTTGATGTACGTTTGACGAATGGCAAGAATGAACTCATTATGGCCGACCGCAATGGACGTGCCGTTCGTTTCCATGAGAATACTGTTCGTACGATGGGTCGTGTGGCAACTGGCGTACGTGGTATGCGTCTCTCTGGTGCAGATGATGCCGTTGTGGGTATGGTCGTTGTCAATGATCCACAGAAGGAAACCGTTATGGTGGTATCAGAGGAAGGCTACGGCAAGCGTTCACAAGTGGAGGATTACCGTGTTACCAACCGTGGTGGTAAAGGTGTGAAGACACTTAATATCACAGAAAAGACCGGTCGTTTGGTGGCCATCAAAAATGTTACCGACGACAATGACCTGATGATCATAAACAAGAGTGGAATTGTCATCCGGATGTCGGTGGCTGAATGCCGCGTAATGGGTCGTGCCACCCAAGGCGTGCGTCTGATAAACCTGGCGAAGAAGAATGACGTCATTGCCAGCGTTTGCAAGGTGATGAGTTCTGAACTCGAAGCCATCGTGGAGCAGAAGAGTCGTGAGGAATGGAATCAGAATAATGACAACTTCCGCAAGGAACTCACATCCAATGAAAACGATAATGAAGATAGTATTGTCGATTTCGTAGATGATGAGAATGAAACTAATGAAGAATAATTAAACCTTTTAAAGAATAAATAGTCAAAGAAACGAACCTTTTTAATAATTAAAAGATTATGAAAAAAATCATGTTGATGGCTGTAGCTGCCTGTATGGTTGTCTCAGCCAATGCTCAGAATCCTGATGCAGTAAAGAAGGTAATGGGTTTGAAGGACTTCAAGGAGGCCAAAAGCCTTGTTGAAAGCAGTCTCTCAAGTATGAACGACGAGGAAAGAGCCAAGTCTTGGAACAAGGTTGTTGACCTCGCTCTTGCTAAATTTAACAAGGAGCAGGAAGTAATGCTTACCAATCAGGTTACAAAGAAAGATGATCCCTACGATAAAGATGGAATGTACGAAGCTGCCCGTGTAGCTTTAGAGTCAGCTTTGGAATGCGAAAAGTATGACCAGCTGCCTAATGCCAAGGGTAAGATTAAGCCAAAGTTCCACAAGGCTAACCAGGATCGTCTGACTTCTGCCCGTACTGCTCTTATCAATGCAGGTCAGGACTATTACAACAATAAGGACTTCAAGGCAGCAGCTGCTGCATTTGGAGCTTATGTGAACTGCAAGGGTAATTCTCTGTATTCAGATTTCGATTTCTCAAAGGATCAGTATCTTGGACAGATTGCCTACTTCGCTTCATTGGCCGCCTACAACTCTCAGGACTATCCTTCAGCAAGTCGCTATGCTGGTGTGGCTCTTGGTGATACAGCCGTTGCCAAAGATGCTATGGATATCAAGATTCTTTCTATGAAGGCTCAGCTGAAGACGAAGGAAGACTCTGTGAAGTATCTCAATGACATCAAGGAGCTCTACAATCAGGATCCCGCTAACGAGCGTATGTTCTCACTCCTGGCAGAATATTATCAGTCAGTCAATGACAATGCTGCCAAGAACGCACTCATTAACAATCAGGTTGCACAGCATCCCAGCAAAATGGCTTGGGCCCTGAAGGGTGAAAGCGAGATGGGTGACCAGAAGTGGGCTGATGCCATTGAAAGTTACAAGAAGTCACTTGCTATGGATCCCGAGTTCATTCAAGTGCAGTTTAACCTTGCTCTCTGTCAGAACAATCAGGCCATCACTCTTAAGGATGCCAATGGAGGCAATCTGACGCCTGAGGCCAAGGGGTTGTTGCAGGAGTCTATCGCTAATCTGAATCAGATTAAGGCTAAGGATCCTGATCATCTGACAGTTAACTGGCCTTACACCCTCTACCAGGCTTATTACTTGATTGGTGATGAGGAAAATGCCAAGGCATTAGAGGGTCTGATTAAATAAAGATTTTTATAATTAAAATTTGAGGAGCCGGCTTCAATGTCGGCTCCATTTTTGACTGAATGAAAAAGCTACACGCATTAGCCTTACTTTTTTTGATCATCCTTACGCCTTATTGTTACGCACAGAAGAAAGAGATCTCACAGGCGCAAACCATCGTAAAGAGCGGTAAGAATCTTGCTCAGGCAGAGCAACAGATGAGGAAGTTGTTGAAGGACAGTATAAACCAGAAAAACATTAAAGTATGGGTCATACTGACTGAGGCTGTGCGTGGACAATATCTTGCAGGCAATGAGAGAATGTATCTCCGCCAGCAACAAGACACAGCTGCTTTATTTAAGTTAGCCTTGAAAATGTTTGGCGACTATCAGTCGCTTGACAGTGTTGATGCGCTTCCCGATAAAAAAGGACGTGTGCATTTGAAGTATCGTAATAGTAATTCTGCCTTTCTTAATATATATCGTCCTAACCTTTATAATGGTGGAGTGTATTTTCTTCGCAAGCAGAATTACAAAGAAGCATTTTCCATGATAGATGCCTTCCTTGACTGTCAGCGCCAGCCTCTTTTTGAGAATTATCATTATGAACGTGACACGCTCAATCGAACTGCTGCTTTCTGGACAGTTCTTTGCGGTTATCAGACAGGTGATCATGAGATGGCACTCAAATATAAGGATCTGGCTTTGCAAGATACTCTTCATCTGGAAAGTTGCTATCAATATCTGGCCGAAATCTATAAACAGCAAGGTGACAAGCAAAAATATGAATGGTCATTGGTAAAAGGCTTTGAATGTAATCCAAGTTCGTCGTATTTCTTCCCGAGACTGATTGATTATTATAACACATCGAATCAGACGGAAAGGGCTATGACAATTGTCAATGATGCCCTGCAGACTAATGATTCTTCTGAATTGTTTCTTTTTGCCAAAAGTAATCTGTTGCTTAATCAGGGAGACTACGACGAATGTATCGCTATTTGTGATACTCTGATTGCCCGTAATGACACTCTGGCTGATGCTTATTATAATGCTGGTGTCGCATATGTTAATAAAGCATTCTTGTTGGAAAAAGGAAAAGTCGATGTAAAGCAGCGGAGAGAAATACGTCAGCTATATCAGAAAGCGCTGCCTTATATGGAGCGTTATCGTGCATTGGCACCTCAGGAAAAAGACAAATGGGCCGCAGCACTCTACAATATTTATCTCAAACTCAATATGGGTAAACAGTTTGAGGAAATAGATCAGATGCTCCGTTAATTACCTTCTATATTTGCATAGCCGACTAATCGGTCGGTTCTTTCTCCCGTACCTTTATAATATATAAGGGCCTGATAGGAGTTTTCTGTCTGGTAGAAATCGCCCTCTGTCGGCATTGTCGTGATTTCGCCTCTGGGAGTCATCATCAAATACTGGAAGTTATAATAACCTTGCTTCAGTTTTATGGCTGCTTCATAGCATTGCGTTTCAGAGTTGTATTCCATTTTGTATTCTGGAAGAAATCTGTCATTGGTCCATTCACCATTGACGTAGACATCACCGTTAACAACATGGGGACTCTTTAGTTGGAAGTGGACCCAGGCATAATCGCAAGTGCTTTCTATTTCGTAATTATCGCTATTCCGGATGATGAAAGCACCATTAGCATCCTCGTCATAGACATAATGTAGCCGCGGCTCACAAATAAAGGGGAATACATGATACATTTCGCCATCCCATCTGATATAATCGATACCCATAGTGGGGTGGGTGAGGTCGAGCATCTCGAATTTATGATATTCATTACCGGCGGTGAAAATGTAATCACGGCAGTGTTGCCAGCGCAGTCCGTCGCTCATAACGAATTGTGGCTTGGCATTCACACGGGCATTGTCCCACCTTCTGTTTTGCATCACCACGGTTTTGATTTGTTCCGTTGGGTTAGTCACTTTCAGATTTCCGTAGGATAGTTCCATTTCAATCTGTTGGTGACGGTTATTGATATCTATATCGGTATTCGTAGTATAACCGAGTGATATTCCCATTTGAGGTTCCAGAATCATGAAACAGACTTTTAACACAGGTGTTTCATCATTGTTCTCGTCCATAACGGTTAATTGGTAGTTACCGCTCATTTTGAGTTGGCAGCGGTCGTTTGGTATGGTGAGCGAGTAATGGGTGTAGAGTTGATAGGTGTTAAAAGACTCTATGTAGTCATCGATAGTATTTCCATCTGCAAAGCCTGACAGATAGTCGCTTGTAAAGAGTTCTTCCGAGGGTGTCCAGTCAGCTTCACAATGTTCAATTTTATAAGTATAGCGAGTGTATTCATGAGTGAAATCATCGAAGTCGATATGGATGACACCACCTAATTCCGTAATGGGCAGATCCATCCAATTGTTGTCTGCCATCACTTTAACGGAAGCAATGCGTGGGCTCAGGATTTCATGTCGTTGTGCAACGCAATTCATCGTGAACAGTAAAAACAACAATATCGAAAGGTATTTTTTCATTATTCTTTTGAATGATAACGAATTATCAAAAAAAATATTGTAACTTTGTCGCCGCAATGAAAGAAATAAGAATAAAGGATGCACGGTTGCAACAGGCAGCTTCTGAGGGTATGGATGCCTTCGTTGAAGTCTTTGTGAATGCAATCAATGAAGCCATAGAGGGACAGTTGACGACAGAAACCATGTCGGAATTAAATAGCGACCAGATTACGTTGCTTGCTTATTCTATACTTCGAGATGAAGTTATGGATGGTGGTTTCGTGCAACTTATCCATAATGGCTACGGACCTTTTATTTTCAAAAATCCGTTTGCCAAGGCTATCAAACAATGGGGACTTCGAGATCTCTCGAAGCTTATCTATAATGCTCATTCCTTGTATGTCAGATACGGAGCTGAAATAGAAAAGGAATGCACGGACGAAGAGTTTATGGCACTTTTTGAGCAATATGAGGAGTTTGATGAGATGGATGATGCCTTTGTGGAAAACGAGGAGGATTGGACTAACATGGTGGCAGTCTATATAGACGACCATATTGAGGATTTTGCTGTAATAGAACTATGAACAAGGCTGAATTAGAACTGAGAAAGAAGAGTCCTGTACAGATTAAGAACAAGAAGGCTTCGTTTGAATACTTCTTTGTGGATACCTATACAGCAGGCATTGTTCTTACCGGAACAGAGATTAAGAGTATTCGTCTGGGAAAAGCCTCCTTGGTTGATACTTATTGCACTATTCACAATGGTGAGATCTGGGTAAAGGGTATGAGCATTTCACCTTATAGCTATGGCTCTTATAATAATCATGCGATGAAGCGTGATCGTAAGTTGTTACTCAACAAACGTGAAATTAGTCATTTGGCAGAAGATACTAAACAGCCTGGCTATACCATTGTGCCTACACTCTTATTTATTGACGCAAATGGACGTGCTAAGGTTGATATTGCTCTCTGCCGTGGTAAAAAGCAATATGATAAACGGCAGACTTTAAAGGAGAAAGAGGATAGGAGAGAGATGGACCGGGCCTTCAAAAGATATTAAGGAAATAGGTTTTAGGGATAAAAAGAAAACTCAAGGATAATGACATTACAGGATATTATTAAAGAACGAATTGTCATCCTCGATGGCGCGATGGGTACGGAAATTCAAGGATTCCGTATGGGAGAACGTGATTTCCGTGGAGAGCGTTTTCGTGAGGTGAGTGGGATGATGTCAGGTAATAATGATATGCTTAATCTGACTCGTCCTGGTGTTATCCGTGAAATCCATCGTCGTTATCTGGAAGCTGGAGCGGATTTAATCACAACCAATACTTTTAGCAGTCAGCGGATTAGTCAGGCCGATTATCATCTGGAGGACTATGCCTATGAGATGGCTTTTGAAGGTGCAAGAATTGCCCGTTCAATGGCTGATGAATTCTCTACGGAAGAACATCCAAGGTTTGTATGTGGTTCTGTGGGACCTACGAATAAGACCTGTTCGATGAGTAGTGACGTAAGCAATCCTGCTGCCCGTGATTTAACTTATGATCAGCTCTACCAGGCCTATCACGAACAGATTGAGGCAATGATGGAAGGTGGGATTGATATTTTGCTGATAGAAACCATTTTCGATACGCTGAATGCTAAAGTGGCTATTGATGCCGCTGAATCTGTGATGGCAGCAAAAGGCAAGAAAATTCCTATAATGCTAAGTGTTACCGTTAGTGATTTGGCAGGAAGAACGCTTAGTGGCCAGACCTTGCAGGCTTTTTTAGCAAGCATATCCTCATATGATATTTTTAGTGTAGGACTTAATTGTTCGTTTGGTGCTGCTCAGATGAAACC
>JAEEGL011847715.1_pt1 | contig 11679 bp, 9 predicted proteins | sample 9134231 | NCBI WGS metagenome assembly JAEEGL01 (sample SAMN16246548, study PRJNA631951) | gut metagenome | biome: gut microbiome; feature: rumen; material: fiber-attached | host: Bos | place: Iran: Karaj | collected 2018-10 | reverse complement strand
TTTACCACAGCCGAAGTCCGGATGGTGAGTCCGCCTTTTACTGGATCCGTAAAGATATTCTCCTCATCGATCTCGTGAGAGATCTGCCACCGGGGAGCCAACTTCAGCATCTCCCGGATATTATCGTAACGAAAATCATCGTTTCCGAAAAAGGCTCCCTCATCCGGCGTAAGTATCCCGGCACTTCCGGGTACACCTTCAAACACAAGGGGAACCCTGTTATCTTCCGTATCCGGAGCCGGATATCCGTCCTCATCGAATTTCATGGGAAAGATCACGGGGGCTCTGCCCAGGGCACCTCTGTCCTGAAACATGAAAAGATAGAGATTGCCTTCCGGATCGTCCACCCATCCTCCCTGAGCCACCTGCAGTTCCGGTCTGTAGCCCATGGCATCGTTCAGGATCATCTTGCCGACAAACTCTCCCCTCAGGGAATCGCCGATGAAACAGTCTTCCGTCTTCCTGCCCTCCGTCTCCCGGGGCATATGACAGGTAAACAGGTAGTACTTTCCGTTCCGTTTGTACAGATGAGAGCCTTCGTAGCCCAGGAACTGTCCCACCTTGTCCCGGATCAGGACCCGGTCAAGGCCTCCGTCTTTTCTGCCCCAGGTTTTCGGATCCAGTTCCGTCAGATGAACCGTGGTATTACCGTGAACGATATAGACTCTGTCATCATCATCGAAGAACAGGGAGGAATCGTAGAAGAAGTCTCCCATGGTCCTTCTCTCCCAGGGCCCTTTCGGGTCACGGGCGGTAAAAAGAAGGGACTGCTTCATGTCGTTGCAGGCAAAGCAGACATAAAACACCCCCTTATGATACCTTAAGGAAGGAGCCCACATTCCTCTGGCATAGGCGTGTTTTCCGTTCTTCAACAGATATTCGTCGCTTTGTCCGAGAGAATCGAAAAGATGTCCGATGATCCTCCAGTTCACCAGGTCACCGGAGCACAGGATATCCCCACCGGGCATGAGAAACATGGTGGTGCTCACCATATAATAGAGATCTCCCACCCGGATCACATCGGGATCGGGAAAGTCCGAATTGATAACGGGATTATACATTTTCCACGCACTTCTGCAGTGCCAGCGTCCCGGTGCGGGCAACTTCCACAATGGATACGGATTTGAACATATCCAGCAGGAGTTTCACCCTGTCGGGATGGTCACACATCTGGATCAGCATCATGTTGGTGGACATATCCACGATGGTCGCCCCCATGATCTCACAGGTCTCCATGATATCCCGACGATTGTTCTTGTTATATTTGACCTTCACGAACAGAAGTTCCCGGCTGATACTCTCCTCCTCCCGGAAAGTCTTTACCTTGATCACGTCAAGCTTCTTGTTCAGCTGTTTCTCGATCTGCTCCATGGTGCGTTCGTCACCGGAACTGACGATGGTCATTCTGGAAACATCCCGGTCCTCCGTTTCTCCAACGGCCAGAGAATCGATGTTGAAATTTCTGCGGGAAAAAAGCCCCGAAACCTTGGAAAGAACACCGGATCTGTTTTCCACCAATACCGAATATATCTTTTTCATATTTCCATACCTCTTATTTCACAAGATCCATGGGATCGATCAGACATTCCAAGATGACACTGTCGTCATTTTCGAGGAAGGCATCCAGGGTCTCTTCCGCCCTTTTCATGTTCTTAAGTCTCATGAACCGGATGTCGTAAGCCTGGGAAAGCTTCTCCAGATCCGGAGATCCGGAAAGATCCACCACGGAATAGCGGTCTTTATATACATAGTGCTGATATTCCCGTACCATGCCCAGATAATTGTTTTTCAGGACCACGATCTTGATCCGGATATCATGCTGCTTCATGGTGGCAAGCTCCATCATGGACATCTGGAAAGCCCCGTCTCCGCAGACGGCGATAACCTGTTTTTTTGGTGCCGCAAGCTTGGCTCCCATGGCAGCGGGAATGGAATACCCCATGGTGCCCATACCGCCGGAGGTCATGAACCGTCCCTTTCTTACCACATGGTAGCCGCAGGACCAGATCTGATTCTGTCCCACATCCGCCACATAGATCCCGTCTTCTTTCATTTTCTCGGACAGCAGTCCGATAAATCCAGCCGGGTCCACGTAATTGCGGTCCGGTGTGCGGACCACCTCCATGGTTTCCCTGTAATTGCGAAGATCGTTGATCCATTCCGCATGATCGCAGGTGAATTCCTGCTTCATGAGGTCATCGAAAATATGCTTTGCGTCTCCCACCAGGGGAATGGTAGCCAGAGCATTCTTTCCGATCTCGGCAGGATCCACATCGATATGGATGAGAACCTTGTTCTCCATGATCAGGTCCGGCTGGGATATGGCCCGATCCGCCACCCTTGCTCCCACCATCATGATCAGATCCGCTTCGTTCATGGCGCGGTTGGCATAGGGTTTCCCGTTATTGCCCACCATACCGAAATACAGAGGATCCCGGGTGGGCATCACCCCGATCCCCATCATGGTGGATACCACAGGCAGTCGGTATTTCTGAGAAAAAGCACGGATCACGTTCTGGGCATTGGAAAGAAGGACACCGCCTCCCACGCAGATGATGGGTCTTCTTGCTTTGGAAAGCTTTTCGGCCACTTTCCTGATCTGAACCGCGTTTCCCTTTACCGTAGGTTTATAGGTGCGCATGGAGACACTGTCCGGATAATCGAACTTCTTGATCTCCGCATTCTGAACATCGATGGGCACATCGATAAGTACCGGCCCACGACGTCCCGTTCCGGCGATATGAAAGGCTTCCTTCACGATCCGGGGGATATCGTTCACATCCCTTACCAGGTAGCTGTATTTTACAAAGGATTCCACGGCGCCCGTGATATCGGCCTCCTGAAAGACATCGGAGCCCAAAAGTTCGGAATTCACCTGTCCCGTAATGCATACCAGCGGAATACTGTCCGCAAAAGCCGTGGCGATACCGGTGATGACATTGGTGGCACCCGGACCGGAAGTCACGGCACATACCCCCACTTTCCCGGAAATTCTGGAAAACCCGGATGCTTCATGGGCAGCGTTCTGCTCGGTACGCACCAGGATCGGCTCAATGGAGGAATTCAGGATACTGTTGTAAAAGGGGCAGATCGCCACCCCGGGATAACCGAACACATACTGTGTTCCTTCGTTTTCAAGACATCTGACCAATGCATCTGCACCGTTCATATCATTTTCACCTCTTTTTGTTTATCTTCGTTTATCAGGATAATCCGAGAATTCGTTTTGCCACAACCACCGCATCCGCCGCATCCTCGGAATAGGCATCCGCGCCGATCTCATCCGCATATTCCCGGGTGATCACCGCGCCCCCGATCATGATCTTTGCTTCAACACCCCGTTCCCGGGCAAGTTCCACAACATGCTTCATCTCCGCCATGGTGGTGGTCATGAGGGCAGATAATCCGATGATGGCGGCATGATTTTTCACCGCCTCATCAATGATCCTTTCCCGTTCCACGTCCTTCCCCAGATCGATCACCTGAAAACCGTGGTTTTTCAGCATCAGGCAGACCAGATTCTTCCCGATGTCATGAATGTCTCCCTTTACCGTGGCCATGACGATCACGGGAGCATCATCGGAGGATTCGTCTTTTTTCATCAGCGGTTCCAGGATGGCGATGGACAGTTTCATGGCTTCCGCCGAGGAGATGAGCTGAGGCAGGAAATACTTACCGGAATTAAAGAGCCTTCCCACTTCATCGATGCCGTGCATCAGGGAATCGTTCAGGATCTCTTCCGGGCTTCTCCCATCCCGGAGGGCATCCCTTGTATGGTCTTCGATCCCTCTCCGGTTTCCTTTGAGGACATCGTTATAAAGTACATCTTCCTTATTCACCGCGTTACCGGGACCCGTCTTATCCTTAACGTCCTTCCCGGATCCTCCCACGGCAGACGCAGCACCGCTTTCCAGGGCGCCTTTTGTGGTCACCACAAGATCGCTTTCGTTGATCCTTTCGATATAGGAAACATCGGCCCCTTCTTTGTTCATAAGCAGGTCCGAAGCAAATGCGGCATTCATGAGAAGTCCCTGGGAGGGATTCACAATGGCCATGGTAAGCCCCGCACCGATGGCCAGGGTAAGAAATGCGGTATTGACAAAGCTTCTTTCGGGTAGTCCGAAGGAGATATTGGAAAGGCCGCAGGTTGTGGCGAGTCCGTTTTCTTTGGCATAGCGGATCATCTGAAGAACCTGAAGTGCCGCATCCGATGTGGCTCCCACCGTGGAAACCAGTCCGTCCACCACAATATCTTCCTTCCGAAAGCCCAGTTCGTAAGCACGGTTCAGTACCGTGTTCAGATTCCGCACCTTTTCTTCATAGGTTTTGGGAAGACCTTCATCCGACAAAGGGAGCACGATGATCATGGCTCCGTATTTCCTGGCGATCCGTAATTTCTCTTCCATGACGGCGCTTTCCGCGGATACGGAATTCACAAGAGCCCTTCCCGGATATCTGCGAAGCCCCGCCTCCAGCACCTCGGCAGGTGATGTGTCCACGGAAAGAGGGAGGGAAGTAAGGACCGTTACCTCATCCAGAACCTTCAGCATCATCTCTTTTTCATCGATGCCGCTCATCCCCACATTGATATCCAGGATCTTTGCGCCCGCGTTTTCCTGTTCTTCCGTAAACCGGGTCACCAGATCCAGTTTCCCTTCCCGGAGTTCCGCCTGAAGGGCTTTTTTACCGGTGGGATTGATCCGTTCACCCACAACGATGAAAGGATCATCCAAAGTAAAGGCCAGGGTCTTCCGTTCGCTGGATAAATAGCGGATCCCTTCCGGATAAGTCCTTTCCGGCAGTTTCAGGTCTTTTGTTCTTTCTTTCAGAGCCTTGATATAGGAAGGGGACGTGCCGCAGCATCCTCCCAGGATGGAGGCACCTGCCTCAATAAGGAGCAGGCTTTCTTCCGCAAACTCCTCTTCTTTCATATCGTAGACCGTCTCTCCCCGGTCATTCAGTTTCGGCATGCCGGCATTGGGCTTTGCGATAATGGGAAGATCCGTTACGGAAGCCATGTCCCTGATAATGTGTGCCATTTTGTCGGGTCCCGTGGAACAGTTTGCCCCCACGGCACAGGCTCCCAGCGAGGACAGCACCACCGCGGCGGTCTTTGCGTCGGTACCGAACAGGGTCTTCTCGTCCTCATCGAAAGTCAGGGTACACATCACGGGCAGATCGCAGGTCTCCTTAGCCGCGATGAGGGCCGCCCTGGTCTCCTGAAGGCTCATCATGGTCTCCACCACCAGAAGGTCCGCTCCCGCTTCCGCAAGCACCCGGATCTGTTCCTTATAGATCTCGATCAGATCATCAAAAAGAAGATCTCCCATGGGCTTTAGCTGTCTGCCGGTCATGGTCACATCTCCGGCCACATACGCTCTGCCCTCCACGGCCTTCCTGGAAAGAGCCACCAGTTCGGTGTTGATCCGCACCAGGTCCTCCCCAAGACCGTATTCCATCAGTTTGATCCGGTTTCCCGTAAAGGTGGGGGCATAAACGATATTACTCCCCGCATCCGCATAAGCTCTCTGCAGATTTAAAAGGGCATCCGGATGTTCCAGGATCCAGGCTTCCGGACATACGCCTCCGGGCATTCCCGCTCTGGCAAGATTGGTCCCCGTGGCACCGTCAAGAAAGACGAATCCCTTTTCCGTCAGTTTTTTGAAATCTCCGATATTCATAACCAATACTTTAGCATACTTTCCGGGATCTGTAACATAGAAATTGCTTTTTGAACGCTTATATGATAACGTAGATGAAGTATCATCGAAGACAGGAAAGGTGGAATATCGTGAAAAAAGCGATCTTGATGTCCCTACTTTTCATCCTCCTTGCACTATCCGGCTGCGCTTCGAAACAGGATCAGGAACTGGCCGTATACAAAGCCAATATGGAGCAGTTCTTTTCAAACGTCAGGACCATCAATGACGCCATCAATGCCCTGGATCTTACGGCGGAAGATGCCGGAGACAAGCTCTTGAGTTATCTGGATGCCCTGGATCGATCCGTTCAGCAGATGGCAGCCCTGGAAGTCCCCCCGGGATTTCCCGGAGCAGCGGAATATGCCGAGGATGCAGCCTCCTGTATGACACAGGCGGTCTCATATTATCACGAAGCCTATGACGGCGGAGCCTGTAACGCTTCCTATGAGGATGCCGCCTATCAGTATTACGAACGGGCAAACAACGACTTAAAACAGCTGATCCTGATCCTCAGAGGGGAATTGGATCTGACACAGGATGCTTCCTCCGACGGACAGTCCTCCGAGACGGACACGGCTCCCGCCGAAGAACCCTCTTCCCAGGAAGAACCGGAAGGAAGCAGCGAAGAAGAATACGATGAGTTCGACTTCGACGAGACGGACGAAGACGAATTTGCATATTGAATGAATTCCTCAAAAAAGGATCACGGCCGAAACCGTGATCCTTTTGATTTTCGCATTTTATGATTTTCGGATCTTACGTGAAGTCATCCACATCTATACCGTAATCTTCCAGAACATCCATATATTCATCATAGAAAGAAGGTGCACTTGCGGTCACCGCACCGGTAATGATGGAAAGGATGATGGCGATACCGCCGCAGATCACGCCTGCAATGGCCATTCCCTTACCTCCCATCTTCTTGGCAAGTGCGATGGCACCGCATACAACGGCGGGAATACTCATCAGAAGACCGGAAAAGCCTCCGCACCAGCAGCATACGATGGATAAGATACCCAGTACCAGGGATACGATGGCTAAAGCCTTGGAAGGTCCCTGAGGTCCGGCATTCACGGGTCCCTGCTGATAAGCATTATAAGCGGGAGTCACGTTGGAATACTGCATCTGGGGTGCACTCTCGGGAACGGGTACCGGCTGAGGCTGTACGGGAGGGATCTCCTGTGCAACTTCCGATACGGTCTCCGTCACTTCCTGGGAAGCTTCTACCACCGGTGCCTGAAACTGGGTATTGGCAGCGCCGCAGGAAGGGCAGAAACGGATCTCGGAATCCATTTCATTTCCGCAATTCAAACAATAGATCTTACTCATTTCTTTCTCCTCTCACAAATCAAATCATAACCGTCAGATCACTGACCAGTATATTATACAATAAACAGAAAGATCACTGCAAGTTTCACGAACCACTGAAGCAGGATCACCGCCACCAGTCCATAGACATAATATTCCGGTTTAATGGGTTTTTGATCGATGGTACGGGTGATATGTCTCCGCACGAAATACAGCCCCATAAAATGCAGATAAGCCAGCGCCATATAAGGCACCGCCGCATGATACTTCAGGGACATGAGAAAATGTCCGTGAAAAAGCGCAAGAATCGCATGGGTCCCTCCGCAGCCGGGGCAGGGAAACCCCGTCTTGTCCAGGAATCTGCATTTCGTTACGGGATCCGTCAGTTTATGGCCGTAATAACTGAACCAGAAACCGGCAAGCAGCACCGGCAGAATGGCCCACTTCCCCACTCTGTAAAACTCAGCATCCGCCCGGACAGACAGATCCGCCTTCATGTATTTCGGTTTCGTCTCGTCAGTTTCTTTTTGCAACGATCTCATCCTGTGATTTAAAGATGGAATCGGCATCGATCACTCCCCTTACCCGGGACACCGGATAGATGTTGGTATTCCTTCCGATGACGGTTCCCGGATTGAGCACGCTGTTGCAGCCGACTTCCACATGGTCTCCCAGCATGGCTCCGAACTTTTTCAGGCCCGTTTCGATCTCCTCTTCCTGACTCTTTACGACAACAAGGGTCTTGTCGGATTTTACGTTGGAGGTGATGGATCCTGCCCCCATATGGGACGCAAACCCCAGAATGCTGTCCCCCACATAATTGTAATGGGGTACCTGCACCTTGTTAAACAGGACCACATTCTTCAGTTCCGTGGAGTTTCCTACCACGGCCCCCTTCCCCACGATTGCAGATCCCCTGATGAAGGCACAATGACGGACCTCCGCATCCTCATCGATGATACAGGGTTCTCCCAGATAAGCGGAAGGAAATACCCTGGCGCTTTTGGCCACCCAGACGTGTTCCGAAACTTCCTCGAACCGGTCCTTCGGAAGGGTCGGCCCCAGTTTCAGGATAAACTCCTTGATGTCTTTCAACACTTCCCAGGGATAGGTTTTCCCGGTAAACAGTTCCTTTGCCACTGTCTCCTTCAGATCGTATAATGCTTCGATGGTCGCTTCTTTCATTTATCTGTCCTTCTTTCCGTAAAATGCCGCCGCTTTCTGAAATTCCCCCCGGAGCATGGATTCGTTCCGAAGATCCTTTACCATGTTGGTCCTGCGTATCACAAAATCATCCATCTTTTTCATATATTCATCCTCGGTGATGTTCCCTTCCGCTACACCTGTCAGACCCTTTTCCCAGCTGGCGGTGAGCCTGGGATCCAAAAGGGGTTTGATGGAATGGAGCACCACTTCGAAGATCAGTTCTCCAAGAAGTGTGGGGGTGATGATCTGGGTCTTTTTATTCAATGCAAGATAGGTGTTGGAAACCAGTTTCTTCAGGATCTCCGCACGGGTTGCGGAGGTTCCGATGCCGGATCCCTTGATCTGAGCACGGAGTTCCTCGTCTTCGATGAGCTGTCCCGCATTCTCCATGGCCAGGATCAGCGTACCGGAATTATACCGCTTCGGCGGAGAGGTCTCTCCTTCCCTGATACGATAGCCGGAAAGATCCAGGACATCTCCCTTTTTCATGGCATTTAAAGCTTCCATCAGGCTTTCGTCCAGGGCCTGCTCTTCTTCTTCCGCCCCTTCCTTTTCGTTCTCTTTGGGATTGTCTTCCTTTTCCTTCCGGAAGGAATAGTTCATGACCTTCAGAAAGCCTTCGCTCTCCAGAACCTTGAAATTGGCGAAAAAGCTTTCCGTATCCGCAAGGATCCCAAGAGCAACTTTCCGGTAAACGGCGGGAGGATAAAAGATGGCAAGGAACCTGCGGACAATGATCTCATAGACCTTCTGTGCCGTGGGGCTTACCTGTTTCAGATTCCCGAAGCCCTGACCGGTGGGGATAATGGCATAATGGTCCGTGATCTGCTTGTCGTTCACGTATCTTGTTTTGGCGACGGACCGATAACTTCCGGTTTCCAGGATCTCCCTGGCATATTCGGATACCGCGGGGATCTGAGTCAGTCCTTTTAAGTTTCTGTCGATCTCTTTGGACACCGCCGTGGAAAGCACCCGGGCATCGGTACGGGGATAGGTGGTGAGTTTTTTCTCATACAGTTCCTGGGCGATACGCAGCGTCTCGTCGGGACTGATCTTAAAGAGTTTCGAGCAGTCGTTCTGCAGTTCCGCCAGATTGTACAGAAGCGGAGGATTCTTGTTTTCCTTTTTCTTTTCCAGGCTTTTTACAAAAGCTTCCTTGCCTTCCAGATCCTCACAGAGTTTTTCCGCATCGGATCTCTCCCGAAATCCGTTCTCCTTATACAGCAGTGGGGACCCGAAGTATTTTGATCCGTCCACCGCTTTCCACTCGCATTCAATCTTCCTGTCATTGATAAGGGCATCAGCCACCACCCGGTAAAAAGGAGTTTTTACGAAGGATCTGATCTCACGTTCCCTGGTCACTACCATACCGAGCACGCAGGTCATCACCCTGCCCACGGATACCACCACCCGGTCTGCCTTCAGGAAATTCTTTACGGCATTTCCGTATTTCAATGTCAGCACCCGGGAAAAATTGATCCCCATGAGATAATCTTCTTTGGCCCGGAGATATGCTGCCGCACCGAGATTATCGTATTCGGAAAGATCCTTTGCTTCCCGGACCCCTCTTAAGATCTCCTCCTGTGTCTGGGAATCGATCCAGACCCTGCGGCGGTCTTTGCCTGTCACATGGGCCTGCATTTCCACCAGCCGATAGATATATTCCCCTTCCCGCCCGGAGTCGGTGCAGACATAGATGGTATCCACATCGGAGCGGTTGAGCAGACCGGAAACGATGTGAAACTGCTTTTTCACACCGTCGATCACCTCGTATTTGTATTCATTGGGAATAAAGGGAATGGTATCGAAGGACCAGCGCTTTAACTTCTCGTCATAGGCATCCGGATAACTCATGGTCACCAGATGTCCCACGCACCAGGTAACGATGGCTTCGTCGGATTCGATATAACCGTCGCGGGAGCCCCCGCTGATGGAGAGGGCCTTGGCAAATTCTCTTGCCACGGACGGTTTTTCCGCGATAAACAGGTTCTTGCCCATTACATATCTTGCAGGCTGACAAGCTTGATGTTCGACTTTACTTTTGCTTCCAGGGAAAGCTTTTCGTCAAACCGTGAAAGTGAGAACAGATAGATATAATCCACCCGGATCTTGGCTTCCTTGCAGCAAAACAGCAGCCATTCATAATCTTCGTAACGCATCATGGGTTTATCCCAGTTGCAGATGGCTACAATGGTATCACCCCGGTCATTCTGAGCCACAACATCGATGGTACCCAGTTTGCCCACCCATTCCCCGATCCGGTCGATCTCGATGGGAAGGGCTCCCCACTTGTTCCACCGTTCGATGTGCTGCCGGCATACCGTACGGAAATACTCCGAAACATAGGTACGGAAAGTAGGGGCGATGAACTTCTTATAGAACTCCTGAGGAAGGAGGTTCTCAAGGTCCGTCAGATTCGGATAGATATAGGTAAAATAAAAATGCACAAAATGATTGCTGATCCGGTAGATACCCTTCTGGGTATTCTCCTTTCCGTCCGTATCATAGGAAAAGATCTTTTCCACCAGTTCCAGTTCCATCAGGTTTTTCAGATACACGCTGATCTTGGCCCGGGAAAATTCCGTATGCAGATACAGATCGTTCAGCTTATGGTTTCCGGCGGCGATGGATGCAAGGATCGTATTATAGACACCGGTCTCCCGCAATTCCTCTTCCACGATCCGCTGTCCTTCAAACCGGAGCAGGCTCTTTGGATCCAGAATATGTCTGCAGATGTTCTCCTTAACCGAGAGTTTGTCGGAAAAATGCGCCCACAGACCGGGGATCCCGCCCAGAACCGCATAACTCTCAATACACTGTTCCATGGAAAAACCGGGGAAATATTCCATCATATGTTCAAAGGACAGTTCCTTGATCTTCAGGAAGGAAGAAAGCTCATAGGCCGCTTCCCCGATCTTGTTGATCATGGAATTCTCCACCCAGCCGATGGAGGAACTGCAGAGGATCACCATCACATTCTGCTTCATCCAGTAACTGTGCACGAAATTCACCAGTTCATGCATAAAGTCGTCGGAAGCTTTGATGATGTACTGGAATTCATCGATGATGATGACTTTCTTGGCAGAGTTTTCCCTGATAACGGACTGAAGGATCTCCATATATCCGGGATATTTCAGGAGTTTGATGTCCTCCCGACCCAGTTCTCTTCCCCATTCGTAACGCTGTTCACGTCCGGATGCGGACCGGGCACGATAATAATAGTGGGGTTTATCCGTAGTAAATTCCCGCAGGAGTTCGGTCTTGCCCACATTATTCCCACCGTAGACCACCATGATCTGGGAGCCTTCCTGATCATAGTAGGTATTCAAATGTTTCAGTTCCGATGTCCGTCCCGATAACATCTTCTTATCTCCCGATCTTGGTCCTAAGGGGTACCGCTTGCGGTGGATTCCTTAGGACTTTTTTCATGGTCCTAAGGGGTACCGCTTGCGGTGGATCCCTT
>JAEEGL011765149.1_pt1 | contig 11679 bp, 11 predicted proteins | sample 9134231 | NCBI WGS metagenome assembly JAEEGL01 (sample SAMN16246548, study PRJNA631951) | gut metagenome | biome: gut microbiome; feature: rumen; material: fiber-attached | host: Bos | place: Iran: Karaj | collected 2018-10 | reverse complement strand
GCTACATTATTTGCGTTTGTTACAGGTAATTTTATTCACTATCCGAATGTAATATGTAAGAAAATAATATATGATAATCCAATTAATTATTATAAAAAGTGTGTTAAATATATCTTTGGCTTAACTATAAATATAGTAATGTGTAATTTGTTAAATAGTATTCTAGTGAACTCAAATTTATTGATGTGGTTTATTAATGGGGCTATTTTATTTGCTGCCAATTTCATATTAACAACAGTCTATTACTATGTAGTAAAAGAAACCGCTCTTTTCGAAAGAACAAAATATTTGTTTTCAAGAAAGGCTAACAATTAAATATACATTCACATATAAAAAATAAAATGTTATAATGTAGTCGAGGTGATATTATGGAAACTGTAATAAATAATACTGAAGAGAAAATGTTAAAAGCAATTGAAAGTATGGAAGGTAGGTTTGCTAATGTAAGAGCAGGTCGTGCTAATCCTAAAATATTAGATGGTGTTATGGTTAAATATTATGGAGTAGAGACACCACTTATTCAACTTGCTACAATATCTGTTCCAGAAGCTAGGATGATAGTAATTAAGCCATTTGATAGATCTTGTATATCTGATATAGAGAAGGGTATTTATGAGGCTAATATTGGACTTACTCCAAATAATAATGGAGAAATGGTTACTTTAGTTATTCCTGAACTTACTGAAGAAAGAAGAAAAGAATATGTAAAAGAAGTTAAGTCTATGGCTGAAGATGCTAAGATTGCTCTTAGGAATATTAGGCAAGATGCTAATAATGAGATTAAAAAATTGGAACTACCTGAAGATGAAGAAAAAAGAGGAATGGATAGAATTCAAGATTTAATAGGTAAATATAATAAAGAAGTAGATAATTTACTTTCTGAAAAAGAAAAAGAATTAATGACTATTTAACTTGAAAAATAATAAAAATATGTTATAATCTATTTTGAAAAACGAAGAGATTAGAGTAGTAATAAGTGATTTACTTATAGAGAGTTAGTGTATGGTGTAAACTAATAGTAATAATTTATGAATTCGCTAATTGAGTACATATGTAAAATATATGTCGTTAATCGCGTTAAGATTTAAGTGCATAGAATCTATGAACTAAGGTGGTACCGTCCTTTTGGACCCTTAGATTATAGATTTTTTTATTTTAAGGAGGAAGTATGAAAGAAGATATTAGTACTATTAAAAATGAATTTATTAATGCTTTAGATAGTATTAGTAATTTAAATGAATTGAATGATTTAAGAGTTAATTACTTGGGTAAAAAGAGTAAGATTCAAGAGTTTTCATCTATGATGAAGAATTTAAGTGTGGATGAAAAGAAGGAATGTGGACGTCTTATTAATGAACTTAAAAGTTATATTGAGAATTCTATTGCTGAATTAAGAAAAAAGTTAGAAGATAAGGAATTAGAAGAAAAATTAAAAAACGAAAGAATAGATGTTACTTTACCTGCAACTAATATTAAAGTAGGTAGTGTTCATCCAATTACTAGAGTTATAAATGAAGTAGAAGATTTATTCATATCTATGGGGTATGATGTTTTAGAAGGTCCTGAAGTAGAAATAGATTTATATAATTTTGAAATGCTAAATTTACCTAAGGGGCATCCTGCTAGAGATACTCAAGATAGTTTTTATATAACTGACGAGACTTTACTTAGAACTCAAACTAGTCCTGTTCAGGTTAGAACTATGCTTTCTAACAAAGAAAAGACTCCAATAAGAATAATATGTCCTGGTAAAACGTATAGGAAAGATAACGATGATGCGACTCATTCTCATCAATTCCATCAAATAGAAGGATTGGTAGTTGATGAAAATATATCTATGGCTGATTTAAAGGGTACTTTAGAAGTATTTGCAAAAAAGATGTTTGGTGAGAAAAGAGAAATAAGGTTTAGACCTAGCTATTTTCCATTTACTGAACCTAGTATAGAAGTTGATGTATCTTGTTTTAATTGTAATGGTAATGGCTGCAATATTTGTAAAGGTACTGGTTGGATAGAAATATTAGGTGCTGGTATGGTGCATCCAAATGTCTTAAATATGTGCGGCTATGATAGTAATAAGTTTACAGGTTTTGCGTTTGGCATTGGGCCTGAGAGAATTGCAATGTTAAAGTATGGAATAACTGATATTAGAAATTTCTATACTAATGATTTGAGATTTTTAAAAGAGTTTGATAGAGAGGAGAAGGATATATGAGAGTTAGTTATTCATGGTTAAAAGAATTAGTTGATATAGATGAAGATGTAAATAGTCTTGCTAATAAGATGCTTTTTGTTGGTAATGAATATGAAAGTATTAATGAGTTATGTCCTTCAACTAATCTAGTTGTTGGTAGAGTAGTAAGTAAAGTTCTTCATCCTGATTCTGATCATTTAAATGTTTGTGAGGTTGATTTGGGTGATAAGGTATATAAGATTGTATGTGGTGCGCCTAACGTTGATGTAAATCAAAAGGTTATTGTAGCAAAAGTAGGTGCAAAACTACCTGGTGGTGAAATAAAATCAAGTGTAATTAGAGGTGTAGAATCTAATGGTATGATTTGTTCTCTTGCTGAATTGGGGTTAGAATCTAAATATGTAAGAGAAGAAGATAAAAGAGGAATACATGTTCTTCCAGAAAGTGCTCCAATTGGGGTAGATGCTAAGGAATATATGGGATTAAACGATGTTTATGTTGATTATGAGTTGACTGCAAATAGAAGCGATTTATTATCGATGTTAGGAATGGCATATGAAGTAGGTGCAATTTATGATAAGAAAGTAAATCTTCCTATAGTTGATTTAGATGAGAAGTCTGATAAGACATCAAAATATATAACTGTAAACAATAAAACAAATAATTGTAAATCTTATATGACTAGAATCGTCAAGAACGTAAAAATAAAAGAAAGCCCAGATTTTATTAAATCTAGACTAATGTCTGCAGGTATTAGGCCAATAAATAATGTAGTAGATATTAGTAATTATGTAATGATGGAATATGGTCAGCCACTACATTTCTTTGATTTAGATAAAGTTGGTGATGAGATAATAATTAGGCAAGCACAAAATGATGAAACTATAGTTACATTAGATAATGTAGAAAGAAAATTGAAAGATTCAGATATAGTAATATGTGATAAGACTCATCCAATTGCGCTTGCAGGTGTTATGGGTGGACTTGATACTGAGGTGACAGAAGATACTAAGGACATCTTAATTGAAAGTGCAATATTTAATCCATATAATATTAGATATACTTCTAAGGAAATATTAAGAAGTGAGGCATCAATTAGATTTGAAAAAGGAATTGATCCAAAAAGGGTAAATGAAGCTCTTGATAGGGCAGCATATTTACTTAGTGAATATGCTGAAGGTGAAGTTTTATCTGGAATAGTAGGATTTAATGATGTAGATACTGATGATAAAGAGATTGAAGTTACTTCTTCAAAGATAAATAAAGTATTAGGAATGGAAATTGACAATAGAGAAATTGGAGATATATTTAGAAGATTAGGTTTTGATTATAAAGAAAAAGATGGCAAATTTAAAGTATATGTTCCTTCTAGAAGATTAGATATTAATATTAAAGAAGATTTAATAGAAGAAGTTGGAAGAATTCATGGTTATGATAATATGGTTGGCAAATTGCCTTTGGTTCCAATAAAAAGTGGCAAATTGCTTCCTAAAAATAAATATATAAAAGATATTAAAAATAGATTATATTCTTTAGGTTTATCTGAAGTAATTACATATTCGTTAATAAATAAAGAAGAAATAGAGATGTTTAAAGATAAACCATTTGAATATATTAAAGTATCATCTCCTCTTACTGAAGATAGATCTATAATGAGATATTCATTATTACCATCATTATTAAAGGTTGCAGATTATAACTTACAAAGAAGTATAAAAGATATATGTATATATGAAGTAAGTAAAGTGTATTATTTAGAAGAGGATTATAAAGAAGTAAATAAGTTAGCTATTCTTATGACTGGTAATTATATTGAAAATAGTTGGAATAATAAAATATCTATTGATTTTTATACTATAAAAGGAGTATTAGAAAACTTATTTAGTTATTTAGGTATTATAAATAGATACAAGTTATCTACTGATGATATTCCTAAGTCTTATCACCCAGGTGTAAGTGCTAGAATAATTGTAGATAATGATGTGGTTGGATATATTGGTAAACCGCATCCAAATATAAATAAAAATGATGTATATGTATGTGAACTTGATTTAGATAAATTATATGATGTTCAAGTTAAAAAGATTAAATCTAAAGAAGTTCCAAAATATCCATCTGTAGTTAAAGATATGGCATTTATTTTGGATAATGATATTAAAGCTGGAGATGTAATTTCTACTATTAGTAAAAAAGGCGGTAAGATAGTGGTGGATGTATCTGTATTTGATGTATTCAAGATGGATGATAATAAGAAGTCAGTAGCGTTTAAAATAACATTCCAAGATGCATCTAAAACATTAACTGAGGAAGAAGTTTTAAAATCATTTAATATAATAATAGAATCTATTGAAAAAGAATATAATGCAGTATTAAGAAATAAGTAGATATATTTATTTATTTTTGGTATAATAAATATATACTAGAAAGGAGTATACTATGAACATATATAAGATGAATAAGGAAGAATTTAAAAAAGTAGATAAGGAATTTTCTAAAACAATATATGGGAAATGGATAAATTTACTTAATTTCATACCTTTAATTTTTGGATACATGTCACTTATAGCAAGTATTGTATTCATTGTTGTAGACATTAAAACAGATGGTTCTTTAACTAAAGAAGTATTAGTAGCATGTGTAGTGGGATTTTTTATGTTTTCACTATCTGCAATTAGTAATATTTTATGTTTTAGAGAATTAAGAAAATATGTAGAATATAAAAATACAAAGTAATTTACAAAATCGTTAGTACGTGGTAATATAATTAATAGAGGAGGATGAGAATATGCCAGTATGGTTAATTGCAATTATAGTTGTCCTTGTTCTTTTGGTATCTTTCTTTGCTGGTACTTATAATAGTTTAGTATCACTAAGAAATAAAGTTAAGGATCAATGGGCACAAATCGACGTTCAATTAAAGAAAAGATTTGATTTAATACCTAATTTAGTTGAAACAGTCAAAGGTTATGCAAAACATGAGAATGAAACATTTAAGGAGGTAATTGAAGCAAGGAATAAATTCCAATCTGCTAATACTCCAGAAGAAGAAATGGCTGCGAGTGGAGAACTTAGTAAGTCATTAAGTAGATTAATGGTTTTAGCTGAGTCATATCCTGAACTTAAAGCTAATGAGAACTTCTTAAGTTTACAATCTGATTTAAAAGATTGTGAAGAAAAAATTGCTTATTCTAGACAATTCTATAATGATTCAGTATTGTCTTATATGAATAAAGTTCAAATGTTTCCTTCAAATATAATTGCATCAATGTTTGGTTTTGGTGAAATGAAATATTTTGAAGTTGCTGAAGGCGAAAAAGAAGCTCCAAAAGTATCATTTTAAAGCTTACTTTTGTAAGCTTTTTTCTTAGGAGGAATTATGAAGAAAATATTATTATTTATATGCTTATTATTATTTCCATTTGTAACTAATGCGACTTCTATATCTAGTATAGATATGGATATTACTTTAGATAAAAATGGTAAAGCACATGTAGTTGAAACTTGGGATGCTAATGTAAGTAATGGTACTGAAGGATGGCACCCATATTATAATATAGGTAAGTCTAGTATAGAGGTTACGAAAGCCAGTATGGATGGTGTAGAGTATCAAATAGTAAGTTCTTGGAATGAGGGGGCATCGCTAAGTTCCAAAGCTAATAAAGCTGGAATTTATCATCCAGCATCAAACGAAGTAGATGTTGTATTTGGTATAACAAGTTATGGAAAGCATAAATATGTTATAGAATATGATATAACTAATTTTATATCTAATCTTAATGATTCGGATATGTTGTATTGGACTTTGTTCCCATCTGGTTTTAGTGCAGAGCCTAATAATGTTACTATAAAGGTAAGCGGTCCATATGAATATCCTGATACATTGGATGTATGGGGATATGGTATGTATGGGGCACCATGTTATGTTAAAGATGGTGCAATATATATGACTAGTGATGGAAAGATTAGTTCTAGTGAATATTTAGTATTACTTGCAAAATATCCAAAAGATACATTTAATACTACTTCTAAGTATGATGAAGAGTTTGATTATTATTTGAATAGAGCAAGTGAAGGTGCAAAGGAATATGTTAATCCAGATAGTGGCAAGAAAAAGAGCGGTTTTGCTGCTTTCATAGGTGCTTTACTCAATATGATTTTGCCATTATTGATGTTTATTGGTGTTGGTGTTCTTGCTTCTAGATCTTCTAAAAACAATAAGTATAATTATGGAGAAAAAGGTAAGAATTTAGGAGAAGTTCCTAATTTTAGAGATATACCATGTGATAAGAATATATTCTATGCATTTTGGATATCTGAAGTTTATGATTTAAATAAGAATAAAACAGATTTTTTAGGTGCCGTATTATTAAAATGGATTAATGAGGGTGTAGTTACTATTGAAAATGTAGAAATTAGAAAAATATTTAAGAAAGATAGTGAAAGCGTAATTACATTTGTAAAACCACCAGAAAATGGCACATCAAAAGAACTAGATCTATATAAATATATGTTGTCTGCTAGTGGAGATGGTAAACTAGAGACTAATGAATTTAAAAAATGGTGTAGAAATAATTATACAAAAATACTTAATTGGTTTGATGAAATAGTTAATGAAGAAAGAAGTGCACTTGTAGAGAAAAATTTGGTTTTAAACAATGAATATCAAGGTGGTAAAATATTTAAATATACATATCATCAATATTTAATAACTGATAGAGTAAGAGAAGAAGCTATGAGAATGAAAGGTTTAAAACAATATTTACAAGAATTTTCTAGAATTAAAGAAAAAGAACCAATAGAAGTTAAATTGTGGAATGAGTATTTGATGTATGCTCAAATATTTGGTATTGCAAAAGAAGTAATGGAACAATTTAAGAAATTATATCCTGAAGTACTAGAGGATATGGATAATTATAACTATAATTATAATACATTTATGTTTGTTAATTCATTATCTGATACAGGTGTTAAAGCTGCATCTGCCGCAAGAAGTGCTGCTGAAAATTATTCTTCTGGAGGAGGAGGATTCTCTTCTGGAGGAGGAGGCGGCGGTTCCTTCGGTGGTGGAGGAGGAGGCGGAGGCTTCCGTTAGAAAAATTCACATATGTGAATTTTTTCTTTTTATCTACAAATTTCATCAAAATTCGATAAATTATAGTGATATTTTAGGGGAAATTGTAATTTTTTTTGAAAAATTATAATTAGAGGGAGGTGAAATTGTGAGTGAATATGAGATTAATGGTGATACGTTAGCAATACTACCTATTGATGAATATAAATCCAAGATAATTGAAAAAGATAGAACATTTATTGTTAACCAACCACCAATCAAAATAATTGATAAGAGTTGTAGATATTTTGGTAGTTCATATCAGGGTAGATTTTTGGGTACAAAAAATTTAATTGGAATTAGTCATAAGGCACCGATAATAATAGAAGAAAGTAGAGAAATTATATTCTTTCCTACGAGTTCTCCTAGATTATACAGTTGTGCTTGGATTTCTCTAAAAAATTTACAAAATTATAAGAAGAATGACAATAAGACTATGTTAATTTTTAATAGTGGTAATTTACTGGATTTAAATATTTCATATGGAATGATAGATAATCAAGTACTTAGAGCTGCTAGGTTAGAGAGTGTTTTAAGATTAAGAAAAAATAATAATTAATAAAAGTATTTTACAAACTTAAAAATTGTGTTATACTAGTATAGTAAATATAATAAAGAGGGAGTGAATATATGGCAACTAAAAGTGCATCTAAATCTGCACCTAAAAAGAGTACTGCTAAAAAGCCAGCTGCTAAGAAGACTACTGTAAAGAAAACTACTGCTAGTAAAGTTGTAAAACCTGCTGTTAAAAAAGAAGTAGTAAAAGAATCAAGTATTGATTATAATACAGAAGTATCTATAGTATTTGCTATGGCTGCGGTAGCAATTTTAATGTTCATAGCGTATTTGATCGTATTACGTGCTCTTTAGAAAGACTTTATGTCTTTTTTTTTATTTTATACTTTTGTTATCTTTGCCAAAATGATATACTATTAACTGAAAAGAGGTATATTATGGATGAATTAACTGAAAGTGATGTTCTTCATGTTGCTGATCTAGCAAGAGTTAGTGTAAGTGAGGATGAAGTTGAACTTTATAAAAAACAACTTAATCAGATATTAACTGAATTAAAAAGAATAAATGAAGTTGATGTTGAAAGTGATGAAATAATGATTTCACCTAGTACTAATAAAAATGTTTATAGAGAAGATATCCCTATAGATGAAAGTGTAGATATATCTTTGAATGCTCCTAAAACTAATGGTAATTATATTGAGATAAAGAGGGTTGTAAATGACTAAATATTTAGATTTAAGTATTATTGAGATAAATAATAAATTAAAAAATAAGGAAATTAAACCATTAGATTTAGTATTAGAGTGTTTTGATAGAATTGAAGAAAATAAAGAATATAATGCATTTATAACGCTTAATAAGGATGAAGCAATAAAGACTGCGAAAGAGTTAGAGAATAAAGAAGTTGATAATATATTATTTGGTATACCAATTGCGATTAAGGATAATATTATCACTAAGGGATTAAAAACAACTTGTGCATCTAAAATTTTATCTAATTTTATTCCAACATATGATGCTACTGTAATAGAGAAGTTAAAATCTAAACATATGATAATTGTTGGTAAATTAAATATGGATGAATTTGCTATGGGTTCTTCTAATGAGACTAGTTATTATGGGCATGTATTAAATACGTATGATAAAACTCGTGTATCAGGAGGTTCTAGTGGAGGAAGCGCAGTATCAGTTGGAAGAGGAATTGTACCATATAGTTTAGGTAGTGATACTGGTGGTTCTATTAGGCAACCATCAGCATTTAATGGTATAGTTGGATTAAAGCCTACATATGGAAGAGTATCTAGGTTTGGTTTAGTTGCTTTTGCGTCTTCTCTAGATCAAATTGGCCCTATGGCTAGAAACGTGTACGAGAATGCATTATTACTTAATGCATTATGTGGTAAGGATGATAATGATTTAACTAGTGTAGATACCAATGAAGACTTTACTAGATTGATAGGTGAAGATGTTAGTGGTATGAAAATTGCGGTTCCAAAGTTTTATATGAGTGATGTTATAAATCCTGAAATTAGGAATAGAATATCAGATGTAATTAAGTTTTTAGAAAGTAAAAATGTAGTTATTGATTATGTTGATATAGATTATATTGAATATTCTGTGCCTTTATATCAAGTTATTGCACTTGCAGAGGCATCATCTAATTTAGCTCGTTATGATGGAGTAAGATATGGATACAGGACTAGTAATGATTATAAAGATGTAGATGAAATGTATAAGCTTACTAGAGGTGAAGGATTCGGTAGTGAAGTAAAAAGAAGACTTATGATTGGTTCTTATGTACTTTCTGGTAAGAATGCGAAGGATTATTATTATAAAGCTTTAAAAATAAGAAATAATATTAGTATGAGTTTTTCTAAAATATTTGAAAAGTATGATTTAATAATTGGTCCTACTACAACTGATTTTGCATATAAATTAGGTGCTGGACTTGATGATGCAGTAAAAAGTTTTACTGATGATTTACTTACAATTCCTGTTAATATGGCAGGGCTTCCAGGTATGTCTATACCAGTTGGATTTAGTAATAAATTACCTATTGGTATGCAAATAATTGGTAATAAGTTTGATGAGGCTAAAATGTATAAATTAGCTAGTTATATTGAATCTAATTATAAAGGAGGAGAAAAATGTTAAAACCAACGATTGGAATAGAAGTTCATTGTGAATTGAAAACTAATAGTAAAGCATTTTCATCTACTCCAAATACTTATGGTGAAGTACCAAATAAAAAAGCAAATATTCTTGATTTAGGATATCCTGGAACACTTCCAAAACTTAATAAGGGATTGCTTGATTTGGGAATAAAATGTGCTTTGGCCTTACATTGTGATGTCACAAGGGAAATGTATTTTGATAGAAAGAATTATTTCTATCCAGATAATCCTAGAAATTATCAAATTACTCAAAATAATACTCCTATAGGTAGAAATGGATATGTTGAGATTGAATATGATGGTATTAAAAAGAAGATTGAAATAGAAGAAATACATGTTGAAGAAGATACTTGTAAAAGTATTCATGAAAAAGATCATACTTTATTAAATTTTAATAGAGCTGGAATACCTCTTATTGAAATTGTTACTAAACCATGTATCTCAAGTGATAAAGAAGCAGTATTATATTTAGAAAATCTAAGGGAATTACTATTATATGCAGGTGTATCTGATGTTAAAATTGAAGAAGGTAGTATGAGGTGTGAACCTAACATATCTTTAAGTGAGAATGATAAATTAGGTACTAAAGTAGAAGTTAAAAATATAGGAAGTATAAGTGCGGTAAGAGATAGTATATTATATGAAATAGATAGACAATCTAAATTAATAAATGATGGAAAAACTTTAAAAGAAGAAACAAGAAGATGGGATGATAAAACTAAAACTACTATTCTTATGAGAGTAAAAGAAACAGGCAATGATTATAGATATTTTCCTGAACCTGATATTCCTAAAGTAGTGGTTAGTGAAGAGTGGATTGAGAGTATTAGAAAAGAAATTCCAATGCTTCCAAACGAATTGAGAGATAAATATAAAAATTTAGGAATAGGAGATGTTCCAATTAAATCTTTAATTCAGAATAGAGAATTAAATATTGTATTAAATGAATTGATAGATGAAGGTGTAAATCCTATTTTAAGTGCTAATATTTTAACTGGAGATGTTTTATCTTATATGAATTCTCATTATTCAAATTTTACTTCTCTAAATATTACAAAGGATAATATTAAAGATATAGTCAATTTGTTAGATTCTAATAAAATATCATCTAAGATAGCCAAAGAAATAGTATATGAATTATTAGAAAATGGTGGTAATGTAGATAATATTATTAAAGAAAAAGGCTTATCTCAAATAAGTGATGAGAGTGCATTAATAAGTATTATAAATAAAGTAATAGATAATAATTTAAATGCAGTAGAGGATTATAAAAACGGGCTTGATAGAAGTATTAAATTCTTAATGGGACAAATAATGAAAGAAACTAAAGGTCAAGCAAATCCTATACTTGCTAATAAGTTATTAATACAAGAATTAAATAATAAAAATCACTAAAAAATAATTTTTAGTGATTTTTTATATACAATAAATTAAATATTAAAATATAAAATAGATGTTACTATAATGATGCTATAGCTAAAATAAAATTTTAGTAATTTGAGTAACTATTAATAATTTGATATAGTCTATATTGGATATATTTGAGATTAAGTGCTTTCCTTTAATTCTAGAAAGGAAGGTGGTGGTGTTATGACAAAACGAGAAAAAAACTCAATTTATTATAATACTCCTTTTATTCTACATAGTAATCACCTTACTACAAAAATAAAAAAAGCACTTAATCG
>JAEEGL011519821.1_pt1 | contig 11679 bp, 9 predicted proteins | sample 9134231 | NCBI WGS metagenome assembly JAEEGL01 (sample SAMN16246548, study PRJNA631951) | gut metagenome | biome: gut microbiome; feature: rumen; material: fiber-attached | host: Bos | place: Iran: Karaj | collected 2018-10 | reverse complement strand
CAATCGTCACCGGCATCACCGTGCGCAACATCGCGCACTCGCACGCCAGTCTGGGATTCCTGCTATGGATTGCCCTGATGAGCCTCATTGTGTGCCTGGTGCAGTTTGCCCTGGGCCGACGAGTGGGTGGGCGCTGGAATGCCGTGCTCGAGGGCGGCCAGGCATTGGGGCAGAAGAACACCGCCTTCGCCATCTGGATTGCCTCACTCTACCTCAATCCCGTCTCGACCGTGGCTCCCGGCTGCTACATCCTGTGGCAAAACCTCGTGAACAGCTACGAGCTCTACCGCTCCGCCCGCTCGGCGGAGTGAGTAGCATGAGTCGCTCGTCAGAGCGGTGTGCGATAAACGAACCTCCGCCACCCCCGCCAATAACGACGCAGATTTTGCGACAATAACATACGGAAAACGACGCAGATTTTGCGTCGTTTTTTTTATGTTTAGTTCTTGGGTTGGAGGGAGGCGAGGCGGTTGTAGAGGCGCTCGAGGCGGTTGTGCGACTGGAGCAGGCGGGCGTAGGGTATCTCGCCGCGCTTGACGGCCTCCACGATGATGTCGACCAGGCGGAAGGGCCGGTCGGGCTCAAAACCGGTGTTGATGTTGTTGCCCACACAGATGAGGTCGGCGCCGGCATTGATGGCGAGCACCAGTGCACGCTCGATGCTATACTGGTTGATGATGCCCTCCATATACATGTCGTCGGTCACCACCACGCCGTCGTAGCCCAACTCCTTGCGCAGCAAGCCTTCGAGGGTCTTGCGCGAGAGGGTGGCGGGATAGTCGGGATCGAGTTTCTGGTTGAAGATGTGCGCCGTCATCACCAGATCGATGAGGTTATCATGAATGAGTCGCCTGAACGGGATGAGTTCGGTGGGACTCCATGTCTGGGTCACATCTACAAAGCCCCAATGCGAGTCGCTGATGGCGCTGCCGTGGCCCGGAAAATGCTTCACGGCACAAAGCACGCCCTGCTTGTGATGCTCTTCGATGAGCCAGCGGGCATGCCGCACCACCTGAGTGGGACTGGCACCATAGCTGCGGTCGAGTTTGCCTATGGCGGGACACTGCGGATTGTCGAGATCGAGCACCGGTGCCAGATTGATGTTCACGCCGTGACTGTGCAGCTGTTCGCCCATGCGATGGCCATAGAAGCGAGTAGTGTCTTCGTTGTCGGTTTCACCCAGATACTTAGCCGACACAATGGGCTGGAAACCATACTGCGTCTTCATGCGCACCACACGACCGCCTTCCTGGTCGAGGGCGATGAGCAGCGGATAGTCGGCATAACTCTGCAACTTGCGGGTGAGTGTCGCCAGCTGCCCAGTCGAGGTCACATTGCGCGAGCCTATCGTGGCATCGCCCGTGAGATCGACATCGAAGAGCACGATGGCGCCCACCTTGAGGTCGCGCACATAGCGTGCGGCATCGCTCTGGTCGTTGATGCTGTCGCCCTTAAAGCCCACCATGAGCATCTGAGCGGCATAACGGCGTAAAACAGAGTCGGCGGGCAATTGGCCATAGGCCACCCCCGCCGATATGATTATCAGTATTAACGAAAGTATTTTACCTCTCATCGCTGTGCTGCATTATTTGAAGAAGTCGAAGAAGAAGTAGCAGGCTATCCACTCGAAACTGATGCCCTGGGCATAGCCAATCACATTCTTCTCGCTGTCGAGCACCTTGCCGTTCTTCTCAATCTTGCCCAGCACAAGGCTCTCGCCGTTGCACACGGTGCCATCGGTGTTGATATAACCGATGCGTTCTCCCTCGGTGTTGTAGATTTGCAGGTTTTTCACCTTGCCCACTACACGGTTAGCCTTGTCGAGCACATTGCCGTTCTTGTCGAAGAAGCCCATCGACTGATAGTTGGCATCGCGCACAGTGCCATTGGGCGAAATGCGGCCCATGCTGTGATACTCGGCGTCGCGCAGGGTCTGCGCCTGTACCTGAACGCCTGTCATGAGTGCAGCTACGAACAGGAGAATTATTGATATTTTCTTGAAAGTTTTCATAGCGTTGTCGTTTAATAACACAAAGTTATATCAAATTTTTCAAAAAAACAATAAAATCGCTTTTCTGTCGTGCTTATTTGACTCATTGACCGCCTAAAAGTTTAAATTTACTTTAAAATACATTGCATTTTTGAAAGCATATATAATAACATTTTATACTTTGCGTTTATTTTAGTATCTTTGCACGTTTTTAGGCAAATAACATCATTATCATATCATTTCAAAATGAGAAAATACAACATTATCAACAACACGCTGGGCTGGTTCACATTTCTGGTAGCAGCCATTACCTACCTGCTCACCATCGAGCCCACCGCCAGCTTCTGGGATTGTCCCGAATTCATTGCTCAAGGATATAAAGTGGAAGTCGGTCACCCGCCCGGCAACCCCATCTTCATACTCGTTGCCCGCCTGGCAGCCTGCTTTGCCGGTGGCGATGTGATGGCAGTGTCGAAGTGCGTCAACGCCATGTCGGCCATTTTGAGTGCCGCCACCATTCTGCTGCTGTTCTGGACCATCACGCACCTTGTGAAGAGGCTCGTGGTGAAAGACGGCAAGGAAGACGAGATGACACTCGCCCAATACCTGGTGGTGATGGGCAGCGGTCTGTGCGGCGCCCTGGTTTACACCTGGAGCGACACCTTCTGGTTCTCGGCAGTCGAGGCCGAGGTGTATGCCTTCTCCTCGTTCTGTACCGCACTGGTGTTCTGGCTCATACTCAAGTGGGAGAACCGAGCCGACTCGCCCACGAGCGACCGCTGGATTATTCTCATAGCCTATGTGTTCGGTTTCTCGCTGGGTGTGCACCTGCTCAACCTGCTGTGTATCCCTGCCATTGCGCTGGTCTATTACTTCCGCAAAACCAAGGAATCGAATGCCAAGGGTTCAATCATCACCCTGCTGGTGTCGTTTGCCATCGTGGGAGTGATTCTCTACGGTCTTGAACCTGGTTTTGTGGAACTAGGCGGCTACTTCGACCGCTTCTTTGTGAACACCTTGGGCATGGGCTACAACACAGGCGCCATCATCTACTCGCTTGTGCTGCTGGCAGCCATTGGCTGGTGCCTGTGGGAACTCAAGAAAGGCTCCGACGAAACACGCATGAAGGTTTCGTTCATGGTCGCCATCCTGTTGTCGGGCATCCCCTTCATCGGATCGAGCCTGCTCATCCCCATCATCATTCTCATTGCACTGGGCGTGTATCTGTTCCGCTTTGTCAAGAAAGTGCCTACGCGTGTTTATAGCAACATCATTCTCAGCATCTTCATGATTTTCGTGGGCTTCACTTGCTACGGCCTCATCCTCATCCGCTCGAGTGCCAACACACCGCTCGACGAGAACTCGCCTAACAGCGCCTTCGCCCTCAGCGGCTATCTGAGCCGTGACCAGTATGGCAAGTCACCGCTTCTCTATGGTCAGGTCTATACCGCCTCGCCCCAACTTGAGTTCACTGGCAACAGCCTCAAGTACCGAGCCAAGAATGGCAACAAGCAATATGCTCGCGTGGTGAAGCAGAACGAGAGCGACCCCGACCAGTATGTGTGCACCGGTCATGACTTCGACATTGGCTATCCTTCGGGCATGTGCATGCTGTTCCCGCGCATGTACTCGTCGATGCCGAGCCATGTGAAATATTATAACGACTTCCTGGATGTGGACAATCACCCGCTCACTCAGGTCGACATTTCTAAGGACATGATTGTGGACCAGAATGGTGACCCGGTTGACGACTACAATATTTTAAATTATGTTGAACAGAGCTATGGAATGAGCACATCAGGGTCTAAACCCTCGTTCGGCCAGAACCTCGAGTTCTTCTTCGGCTACCAGCTGCACTACATGTACTGGCGCTACTTCATGTGGAACTTCGCAGGCCGCCAGAACGACATCCAGGGCCTCAGCTCCAGCGATCTCACACATGGCAACTGGATTTCGGGTATCCCCTTCATCGACAATGCCCGCTTGGGCGACCAGAGTCTGCTGCCCGCCGACTACACCACAGGCAACAAGGGTCACAATGTGTTCTTCTGCCTGCCGTTGCTGTTGGGCTTGATTGGTATACTTTGGCAAGCCTTCTCGAGCAAACGAGGCATCGAGCAGTTCTGGGTGGTATTCTTTCTGTTCTTCATGACGGGCATCGCCATCGTGCTCTATCTGAATCAAACTCCGCTGCAACCTCGTGAACGAGACTACGCCTACGCCGGTTCGTTCTATGCCTTCGCCATTTGGGTGGGTATGGGCGTTGCAGGCCTGTGGCGCAGCATCGTGTGGCTGATGAAACGCAGCAAGAAAACGGGCGATGCCGAGAAAGACGCTGTCGTTGACCGCGAGGTTTCGGCAGGCAAGCCGGCTATGGCATTGGCAGGTGTGGCAGCCCTCATAGGTCTGCTCGTGCCACTGCAGATGGTAAGCCAGACTTGGGACGACCACGACCGCTCGGGCCGCTACTGCGCACGCGACTTCGGCATGAACTACCTGTCGAGCATCGATAAGAACGGTATCATCTTCACCAATGGCGACAACGACACCTTCCCGCTGTGGTACCTGCAGGAGGTGGAAGGCTATCGCACCGATGTGCGCGTGGTGAACCTGAGCTATCTTGCCACCGACTGGTATATAGCCCAGATGCAGCGTGCCGCCTATGACTCCAAACCGCTTCCCATGCAGGCCGACAAGTTCACCTATGCCTACGGCGACCGCCAGAGCAGCAGCGTGGATTTCGAGTCGAATCATGAACTCACTCCGCTCATCAAGAGCTTGCAGGAACTGTATAAAGATGAGTCGAACAAGAGCGAGGACGGACGCATCACAGGCAATGTGATGTATCCTAATACCTTCATCCCCATCGATGCGGACCAGGCCATTAAGGCTGGCGTGGTTACCGAGCAGGAGCGCGACCAAGTGCTCGAAGCCATCCCCGTCGACATCTCTCAGGGCAGCATGAGTTCAAGCGACATCATGACCCTTGACCTCATTGCATCGTCGATTGCCGAAGGTTGGAAACGGCCCTGCTACTTTGCCATGACCGTGGCCGACGACCTCTACTCTCGTTTCTGGACCTACATGCGCAACACCGGTATGGCCTACCAGATTGTCCCCATTAAGTACGATAATGACGACCGTGGCGACATACAATGCTATACCGACAAGATGTATGAAAACATCACCAAGAAGTTCCGCTGGGGCGGTCTCGATGAGGCCGAGCCAGGCTCCATCTATCTTGACGAAACAGTGCGCCGCATGGTCGAAACCACCCGTTCGGCGATGGTGAGCCTCGTCAACGACCTTATCAACGAGGGCATGACGGGCAAGACTGCCAAGGCCAATGGCCAAAGCGAGTTTATGGGCAAACCCGTCGATGAGTATGTGAACGACCGCTTTGCCAAGGCTATCGACATTCTCAACCTCATGGAGAAGAAACTGCCCGAGAAGGCTTGTCCGTTCACCTTGAACATGGGTGGTATGCAACGCCTTGCCGACATTTACGAGACCCTTGGCAAAGAGACCAACAAGCCCGAACTCGTGAAAAAGGCCATCGGCATCGTTGAGAGCGAAATCATGCGCTACTCGCAATACATGATCTATTATCAGTCGATTGGCGAGCGCATCAACGGATTGAGCAACTACGACCAGAATGTGATGACCATCTACTATCCACGACTCTTCAGCCGCTACAAGGAGATGAATCCTGCCGGTTACGACGGCCTCATCAAGAAGGTGAAAGGCATGGGCGTCTATACCAACGAGGTGGAAGACTATGTGAAGTCGTACGAACAGCGCAAGCAAATGGAAGCGCAGTATACCGAAGAGGAACTGCAGGCCATGTACGAGGCCGCTCAACGCCAACAGCAAGGCGGCGGCAACAATGGCCCAGGTATTAGCATTCCCAGTGCCGAAGCCGCTGCTCAAGAAGACCAGAATGCAACCCGAAACTAATCATTCACATCAGGCGACGGGGTCAGTAAAGCCCCGTCGCTTTATTTTTTGATGACATGAGACTCACAAAACTCGTTGAACGCCCGCCACTTGCCTACCGTATGCTGTTTCCCGAAACGGTGTGGCGCATCCATCACAAGCCGCACACGGTGTATCTCACCTTCGACGACGGGCCCATTCCCGAGGTCACGCCGTGGGTGCTCGACACGCTCGATCACTATGGGGTGAAGGCCACCTTCTTTTGCGTGGGTGAGAATGTGAAGCGCAATCCCCTGCTGTTCCAGGAAATCTTGTTACGCGGGCATAGCGTGGGCAACCACACCATGAGCCACGCCCAAGGCGCCTACATGAAGACCAAGGCCTATCTGCACAATGTGTTCACTGCCAACGAGTATATTCACTCGCCGCTGTTCCGTCCGCCGCACGGATTGCTGCGCTGGGCGCAGTCGAAGGTGCTGCGCGCCCGGTTTGCCATCATCATGTACGACCTGGTGACACGCGACTACAGCAAGAAACTCAACGGCGAACAGGTGCTCGACAATGTGAAGCACCTGGCTCGCAATGGCTCCATTATCGTGTTTCACGATTCGCTCAAAGCCGAGAAGAACATGAAGTATGCCCTGCCAAAAGCCATCGAGTGGCTCAAGGAGCAAGGCTACGACTTCGGTAAACTGCCCATGTAACATCCTGCCTCGTTATGAATCCTGGCACCAGCATAGAGACTCTCATCAAAGCCGAAGCCCAAAGGCTGGGTTTCGATGCCTGTGGCTTTGCGCAGGCCGAACTCGTTGACGATGATGCTGTGCAGCGCTACAGTGAGTGGATCTCCAGCGGAGAGCACTCGTGCATGGCATGGGCCGAACGGCACGATGACATTCGCCGCGACCCGCACCTGCTGCTGCCTGGAGCACGGTCAGTGATTTGCCTGGCCATGAACTACTACCCTAACCGCTTCCAGCCTGCCGATGCACCACAGTTTGCCTACTATGCCTATGGCCGCGACTACCACGAAGTGCTGCGCGACCGTGGCCGCCAGTTGGCACAATTCATCCTGGAGAAAACCGGTTGTGCTTCGCGTGTGTGCGTTGACTCGGCACCTATGCGCGAACGCTACTGGGCACAGAAGTCGGGCATCGGGTTTGTGGGGCTCAACAATATGATTATCCTGCCCGGCAAGGGTTCGTTTTATGTGCTGTGCGAGGTGATTACCGAGTTGGAACTCACACCTGACGCACCTTGCACCGAAACTTGCGGCGAGTGCCATGCCTGTGAGCGACACTGCCCAGGACAGGCACTGCATGACGGCATGGTTGATACCCGCAAGTGCCTCTCGTGCCAGACCATCGAGAACCGCGACGAGCGGCTGCCCGAATGGATTGAGCAGCGCATAGGCAACCATGTGTATGGCTGCGACGAGTGCCAGTTGTGTTGCCCACACAATCGCCATGCCATCGGCAATCATGTGCCGGAATTCCAACCCAGCGACGAATTTCTGCAACTCGATGCTCAGGCCATCCTCGACATGACGCAGGAGCAGTTCAGCCGCATCTTCAGCCACAGCGCCGTGAAGCGTGTGAAGCTGGCGGGGCTGAAAAGAAATATGCGTGCCGTGAAAGCACGCATATCATGATTCTTTAATGTCTTCATCGCAATGGAGCTGATGAAGAACAATGATATTTTAGCCGTCAATTATTTTTTAGCGCAATCCTTGCAGTCGCCGCACTGCTGTTCGGCGGTGCCACACTTGGCGCAATGGGGCGAAGTCATCTCACAAGTAGCCTTGCAGCACTGCTTTTTAGCCTCTTTCTCGCATTTCTTTTCGCAAGCTTTGGCCTCTTTGTCAGCACAAGCTTTAGCGCACTCAGGGCCTTCGCCTTTGGCACATTTGTGGCCTTCAGCCTTTTCGCATTTCTTGCCTTCGATTTTTTCGCACTTCATGTCGCCTTTAGCGCACTTCTTGGCTTCGGCCTTTTCGCACTTCATTTCTTTAGCGCACTTGTGGTCTGCTGCTTTCTCGCACTTCATGCCTTCGGCTTCGGCTTTCTCGCGCATTTTAAGAGCCTCTTCCTTAGACATTTTGGCTTCAGACTTCTTTTCGAGTTTCATCATCTCTTTCTTTGGGGTAGTCTCCTTTTTGGTGGCAACCTTGGTTTGAGCGAAACTCATCGATGCACCCAGCACGAGTGCTAAACTGATAGCTAATAATTTTTTCATATCTTTAGTTTTTTAAGTTAATATCTGCCGCAAAATTACTATTTTGTTTCAATAATCACATTATCTTTTACTTAAATAACCTTAAATAGTAAAATAGGAGACGAGTAAACGGGCTCACACAAAGCAGCACGGTTAAGCGCGTGGTTATTTTTTGACGCCCTTCGGGCTTAAAATTATAAAACTCCGTTTTAAAATTATAAAGTAAAAATTACTGCGCTGACGCGCTAATAATTTAAATTTATCTCAAAAAGTGGCGCCTATCGGCGTCGAACCACGAAGTGCTCGCGACCGAACGGGAGCCCGAAGGGCAAGCGAAGCGCAGCAAAAGCCTCGCAAGCTCGGATATTAGATGTCTCCGTGAATTATCACGAATGAACCATGAATTTTTGGGGATTGCTTGGCATGAAATATATGAAGATTGACTAAAGATTTTTGACCTCAAAATCAGGATGAATTGAAGAAAAATGCTTTTTGTTGATTATTAGAAGATTACAGAGTGTTAAATGAACTCATAAATTTGGTGCTTTCTTTTATTATTTATAAATTTGCGTTTAGTTAATTGACTTTTGCCATCATGAGCCTATGCGAATATAAATATCGGAATATGTTCCTGCCACGCGTGGCAGGAAACTTTGGTAACAAATATAAGGTTGATTGAACTTCCTTTGAATATGACTATCCCTATCTACAAATATTATTTGTCAAACCACTTAAAATTAAAATAATTATGAGGAAATTGGTTTATTTGCAAATAGTTTCAATAATGTTTTCGATAATGAATACTGGGTGTGATTATTGGCAATCAATTAGCATCAGGAACAAATCTACAGACACTTTATGGGTTGTTTCTGGAAACTCTGGTAGTGATTACGGTGATGCTTTTTTGGCAACACATAGCAAATATGGAAAGATTATTCCACCCGACACGTTTTTATATGAAGTGGACTGTGTATTTAATACCACCTTTGATTATGTAATTAAGACAGAAGGGCCTGAACATATTCTAATTTATAAAAAGGACACGGTTAACCGCTATGGAGTTGATTCGCTTTATGGAAATAAATATTTAGTTGAATATGTATTTAAATCAGGTAAAATTGCTGATTCAAATTCGTCTATTTATTATCCACCTACAAAAGAAATGATTAATAAAGGAGTTGAAGTCTATTATCCCGAAGATGTTCCACCTGGTCCTGACCACCGATAAGACAATTATAAAGTGATAATAGAATAGAGAAAATAGAGAAATTATGAGAAAATGTGGTGGGAGAAGAAGTGCCAGAGGGTGATGGCGGCGGAGTTGGCGACATTGAGGGAGTGCTTGGTGCCGCGCTGGGGAATCTCGATGCAGCAGTCGCTGGCATCGACAGCGGCTTGACTGACGCCTTTCACCTCATTGCCAAAAATGATGGCATACTTGCCACCGGCTGAAACTTTAAACTGCTCCAGGCTGATGCTGCCATGCACCTGCTCGATGCTGCAGATGTTGTAACCCTGGGCTTTGAGCTGAAGAATGGCTTCGTTTACATCTTTATAATATTGCCACTGCACACTGTCTTCGGCGCCGAGAGCAGTCTTGTGAATTTCGGGCTGCGGAGGTGTGGAAGTAATGCCACACAACATTATTTTTTCAACCAGAAAAGCGTCGGCCGTGCGAAAAATGCTGCCCACATTCATCTCGCTGCGCACATCGTCGAGCACGACGACGACCGGCAGTTTCTCCACTTGCTTGAACTCGTCTACATCGATGCGATGCAGATCGATCATCGATTTCTTCTTCATGAGACAAAAACAATTTTGCGAAGGCAAAATTACGCAGGAAAAGCGAAATTATCAACATTTAGAAACCCAAATCGCTCATTAGGATTAAAACTTGTTGATAACCGTGTGGAAAGGTGTTAATAAAAACGGCAAAAAAAATAACGAAAAAACTTGACTTTTGAAAATCGAGTCGGCTTAAACAAATGATGAAGAAAAGCAAAATAGTTAGCAAAAACATTTTAAACGGCTTTTATCACATTTTTCACCACGATTTGATAGGGCAAAAGTGAATAATTTATTAACTTTGCAGAATATTGACAGGTTGTTAATGAGCAAGTGAAGATGCTCTAAATCAAAAATAAAGATTGTTGATAACCGTTTTAATAACGCGACTGCGCAGTTCAATAACTGAAAAAGCAAGAAAAACGGCGAAAAGTTATCATCACAATTCACAGCCTATCAGTAGCAGAAGTTAATTACATTAAAAAATAAAAATTATAAAAATATTTATCATGAATGTTGAAAAAGGCTACGTCGACGCGCCCATCCCTGAAGGCCTCGATTTGAAAGAAGAGATCAAGCGACTGAAGAAGGAGAAAAATGCCGTGATCATGGCTCACTACTATCAGCGCGAAGAGATACAGGAACTTGCCGACTACATAGGCGACAGTCTGGCGCTGGCGCAGCTGGCCGCCAAGGTAGAGGAACCGGTGATAATCTTGTGCGGCGTGCACTTCATGGGCGAGACTGCCAAGATATTGTGCCCCGAGAAGACGGTGATTGTGCCCGACCTGAGCGCCGGCTGTTCGCTTGCCGACAGCTGCCCTGCCGATGAATTCAAAAAATTCATCAAGGAGAATCCCGGCCACACGGTGGTGAGCTATGTGAACACCACTGCTGCCGTGAAGGCGCTGACCGATGTGGTGGTGACCTCGTCGAATGCCAAGCAGATTGTTGACAGTCTGCCCGAGGATGAGAAAATCATCTTTGGTCCCGACCGCAACCTTGGTAACTACATCAACAGCATCACCGGCCGCCAGATGAAGGTGTGGGACGGTGCCTGCCATGTGCATGAGCAATTCTCGATTGAGAAAATCATGAAACTCAAGGAGGAGAACGAAGATGCCAAGGTGCTGGTGCACCCCGAGTGCCCGAAGCCCATCAGGCTCATTGCCGACAAGATTGGATCGACGCAGGCACTGCTCAACTATGCAGTTGAAAACGAGTCGAAAAAATTCATTGTGTGCACCGAGAGCGGCATTCTGATTCAGATGCAGAAGCAGTGCCCCGAGAAGACTTTCATCCCTGCTCCGCCCGAAGACGGCACCTGCGCCTGCAACGAGTGCAATTTTATGAAGATGATTACGCTCGAGAAACTCTATAATTCGCTGAAATATCTTGCACCCGAAATCGAGGTTGACGAAAAACTCGCCAAGAAGGCCATCAAGCCAGTGAAGCGCATGCTGGAGATTTCCAAAAAGTTAGGAATAATTAAATAATGGTTGAGGGTTGAGAGTTTGACGGAGGTTCGCTTTTCGCACACCAGCCTTTGGCTTACTCATGCTGCTCACTCCGTCGAGCTAGCGGTTAGAGTTTAGTGATCATTTAGTTAAGAGATTTGATATGAAAAAGGTTTTAACGATATTATTCACAATATTAAGTATAAGTGTTATGGCACAAAATGTATATGATTTTACGGTACTTGACCGTAGAGGCAAAGAAGTTTCGTTAAGCGAATATAAAGGCAAGGTGCTGCT
>JAEEGL011243742.1_pt1 | contig 11679 bp, 13 predicted proteins | sample 9134231 | NCBI WGS metagenome assembly JAEEGL01 (sample SAMN16246548, study PRJNA631951) | gut metagenome | biome: gut microbiome; feature: rumen; material: fiber-attached | host: Bos | place: Iran: Karaj | collected 2018-10 | reverse complement strand
TTTTACATCTGCTTCGATGTTTTGTGAGAGAGTTGGTTCGATAAAAATCTTGCCGTCCATGATACTAATGTTTTTCAATTTTAATTCCTTTTACAATGTGAAACGTTTGCTTACACTATTTATATCGGTAAAATTTTTCGAAACTTTACTTAAAAATAAAAAAATCATACTTTTGTTGTAGAAAAATAATTCTAAAGTTAAAATTCGCATAATTTATCATGGTTAGCGGCAGAGTACGTTTATACGTACCATTATGTTTGTTTGCCGCATTTATCGAATTTTAACCCGACCTATCTGAAATATCAGTGTTATACGATTATATAATTTAAAAATCTGTAACTTTATCGCTTGCATTTGGTTATATATATATTAATAAACAAAATTTAAAGCGCTATTATTTATATAAAATATTTTTTATGCTATTCTGACTTTATAAACTACTAAAAAGGTAAAATTATAATGGATGAACAAATTGAAAAAGGAGATGTTGATTTCAGCATATATAACAATATTGCAACCGCTTATTTCGAATTGCAAAATTATGATAAAGCAATAGAATTTTATGAAAAAGCTCTGCAAAAAAATATTAATGCCCCTGATATTTATATGAATTTAGCATCTGTTTATCACAGAATCAACGATTTAAACAGCGCAATAAATGTTTTGGAAAATGCCAATGCGGTTTTGCCTGAGAATTTAAATATCAGACAAATGAAAGCCGATTTATTACTCGAGGATTTGCAATATGATAATGCTATGCAGGAATTAGAAATGATTTTGGACAAAAATCCGAATGATATTGATGCAAATTATGATATTGCAAAGATTTATTTTGATACCGGATTTTATGAAAGCGCAATAAATCACTATGAAAAAGTACTTGAAGAAAAAGAGGATTCTGCAGATATTCATTATGCCGCAGCTCAAGCTTACAGTGCTAATGACGATATAGATAAAGCTATATTCCATTTATTTACGGTTATCAGTATAAATCAAGCTTATTACCCCGCCTATAAAAAATTGGGGATTATGCTTCTTGCCAAAGGCGAAAAAGAGGAAGCCAATGAATACTTTGAAAAATATATAAAATTTGATTTACCGAAAGAAGAAATAGAGGAAATAAAAAAAATAATTAACAGATAGTATGCAAAAAAATTTTGAGCATGTATAATAAAATTAATTACGGACGCATTAAAAAATAATAGGAGTCAAAAATGGAAAATACAGTTAAAATTGAAGCAAGAGAACAAGGTAAAAATCCCCGTCAATTAAGAGAAGAAGGTTTTTTACCTGCAACAATATACGCAAAAGGACAAGAATCTGTATCAGTTCAAATGAACAAACGTGATTTTATCAACGTTTACAAAAAAGTAAAAGATGGTACTTATGAACTCGTTATGGGAAATAAAAAATATAACGCGGTTATTCAAAATTTACAGGTTGAAGCAAGTACACAAAAAGAATTAAACGTTGAGTTTAAAGCTGTATAAGTTGCGTTAAAGCTTACAAAAAAGCTCTGTTTATGACAGAGCTTTTTTTTATTCATAATTTTATTTTATATATTATCGGCTATGTATAGTTATTGATGTTGGTATGATTATTGAGAGTATTATACAAGTAAAGAATAGTATTAATCCGACATTTGTCCAAATTTTTTGTATCCTCTCAAATTCTTCAAGGCTTTCCCATTGTTTATTTTGCCATGCTAATTTGTTTCCGACAAAACCGAGCCAAATAGAAAAACCTAAACAAACTATTCCTCCCAAAAACGGAATAAAAGCAAATAATAAAGCAAAAAGTGCAAAATACACTTTATTTCCTATACCCCAAATCCAATTCAAAAAGAACGCACCCCAATTAAAACGATTTGCAATTTCTTCAGGAACCATAGAATCTTTGCCAAAGCCGGAAGAATTACCGTAACTATTTACAAAATCACTATTCCCAACATTTTCGCTCATATAGTACCTCCAAATTTTATACCGTCTTAAATTAGCATATTTTTATAAGCTGTGACAATACTCAAAATTGCCGATATTTATTTGCTTTTATATAACAAATTTATTAATACAATCAGATGAGAAAAAATAAAAATTTCCACTTCTCAAAATATCGATATTTAGGCTCTTTTCAACTCTTATTAATCTAAAGGTTTAGATCCTTTTTTAAATCTTATAAAGGGGTGAAATAAACCTTGTTATCGATGTTAGCCTCATATAAACAGAGTACTATTATTAGTGTAGATTAGTTATATTTTCGTAATTTTACTAATTTATTTGTACTAATTAATAGGGGAGAAAGCAAATGAGAAGACCTAAATTACATTCAGGTATTCAGGTTCTGGTTGTAGATGACAATCACGATCATGCGGCAGGTATAAGGGGAATAGCAACTTTAGACGGCGGTTTTGATGTTGTCGGTATTGCTTCAAATGCGGACATCTGTATGGCAATGGTAAAGAAATATCATCCTACCGTAGTTTTAATGGATATTAATATGCCTGATGTTGACGGTATCAGTTTGATGCAGAAAATTCGTAAGTTTGACAAAAACGTAAAAGTGTTGGCAGTAACAGGGTATGATGATTCTGATTTAATTTATCGAGTCATGAAAGAAGGTGCAAGGGGATACATATTAAAAACAATGGCATCTTCAATGTTAATTCAAGGTATTATAGAAGTTGCAAATGGAAAAATTTATCTTCCGTCTGTAATTGCTCAAAAATTCTTTGATCATTTCTGTTCTACTCAAGAAACAGGTATCTTCTGTAATCAAAGTGAAGATAACTTGTTAGATTATTTAACTCAAAGAGAAACTGAAGTACTTGAGCTTTTGGTTCAAGGTTTACCTTACAAAGGTGTATCAGCAAGATTATGCATAAGTGAAACAACTGTTAAGACTCACGTTAATAACATTTTTCAAAAATTACAAGTAAATGACCGTACACAAGCAGTTTTATATGCTGTTAATAACGGTATGGCAAGAAAACTTAGCGGGGCAAAATTAGTAGTATAGGGAAGGATAGTAAAATAATAATGATTAACGAGCTGAAAAAAATATCTATATTTCCCCTATTTGAAAACGAGCAGACACTTTTTGTAAAACAAACCGTTCTCAGTATGTTTCGTGCTTTGCTTGAAACAATTATGGATTTGAGGAGTGAAAGTCTTGTTATTTTAAAAACTCAAAGTTTAGATTCAACCGAAGGTATTTTAACAAGATTATCTTATTCGAATGCTAAAGTTTTCAGCTTTGATGATACAAGCTTGTACAACAATTTTTCTATTTTAAGAGAGGAAAATGTTACTTTTACGGAAGATTTTTTAATTATATTTGCGGAAAGATTTTCTGTAATACTTGCTTGGGCTCCTACCGAAACAAAAGGGTTTTTCAATGCGTCTGTCAGTCTTAGTTCGGCTACCGTTAATCAAATATACAATACTGTTAAAAGTAATGCCCATTTTGAAGAAGTTGAAGAATGTATAAAGAAGTTTCAGTTAGACAGACGTGGAAACGTTATATTTAACTCAATTTTAAACAAACTTCTTTTAAAAGTTGAAGATTATCAAAGAGATTTGATATGTGCAAATAATGAGATAGAAGAAAGCAGTATCAATCAGGAAAAAGATATAAGAAAGGTTTTGAGAGAATATTCTCATGAACTCAGAAATTCTATGGGTATGATGGGAGTTTATGCAAAACTTTTACAATCTCATGCAGCTCAAATTAAATCTCAAAAAGTATCTCAAGATTCTCTTGATGGAATTTTAAGAGCATCAACGGTTATTATGAATGCGGTTGAAAATGCAGAAAACATTTTAAGTGAGATGTCAAATTATTCGCAAGAAATTAAATTAAATCTTCAAGAAGAAAATTTAAAAGATATTCTTACGAGAAGTGTAGATTTTGTATCATGTTCATATAATCAAAAAGGCGTAAAGCTTGAGCTTGATACAAAGGAAGATATTTATTTGAATTTAGATAAAAATAAAATATTTCAAGTGCTTTTAAATCTTTTGAAAAATGCTTTAGAAGCCACAGATAGCGGAAAAAGAGTTCTCGTAACAATGGAAAAGAACGAGAATAAGACCAAAATAAAAGTTAAAGATGAGGGTTGCGGTATAAGCAGCGAAAATCAAGCTAAAATTTTCAGACAGTATTTTTCAACTAAAGAAAAAGGTAACGGATTAGGTTTATCTGTTTCAAAAGAAATAATCGAAAAACATAACGGAACATTAGAGTTGGTTTCTTCTTCAAATGAAGGAAGCGAATTTGTTATAACTTTAAAATAAAGGTGAATTATGAACGACATTACGGTTACAAGACAAGCAAAAATTATAGAAAAAGCACTTGACGGGTTAAGTGCAAGACAGAAAGCATTAGCTGCAAATGTTGCTAATGTTCAGTCTACTGATTATACCCGTAGTGATGTTGTTTTTGAAGATCAACTTCAATACATAATTAATCAAGAAAATTTAGGAGAAAAAACCCGTATAGAAAATTCAAGGATGCCGCTTTCAGTAAATTATAATATGCAACTGGCATCTTTGCCAAACATAACGGCAGATTATAATAATTTTCTTCCGGAAAATTTTATAGATACGGAAAGTCCGGTAATAGCAAATAACAACAACGTAAATATTGAATATGAGTTGGCTCAATTATCAAAGAACGCTTCCAGATATCAGGTATTGAGCCAACTTCAGGCAAAACAATTTTCACAGATGTTAGAACAAATTAAATCAGCAGGTACATTATCATGAGCTTTGACGCACTAGACATTGGTGCAAGCGGAATGTTTGCACAAAGATTAAAAATGGATACGATTTCAAGTAATATTGCAAATGTCAATACTACAAGAAATCAAAACGGCGAAATTGAGCCATACGCAAAGAAAAATGTGGTATTTTCTGCCGTTTATGACGAATCAAGAAAAGGGCCGGTTATGCCTTCTCAGTCCATACAACCCGGATACGATTCGACAGCAGGAGAGATGGTTCTTAAAGGCAGAGTCAGTTACGATTCTCCTCTTATTTCAAGCGGAGTAGAGGTTGCTGAAATAACCGAAGATACTGATTTTAAAGTTGTTTATGACCCTTCTCATCCCGATGCAAATGAGGATGGATTTGTAAAAATGCCAAACATTAATATCGTTACCGAAATGGTGGATATGATGATGGCAAGCAGAGCTTATGAAGCAAATGTTGCTTCTATTGAGGCAGCAAGAGGTATGATTTCAAGCGCACTAAAAATAGGGGGCTAGGTAGGTAATGAGTGAAATCAATTCTTTTAATACTTTAAATTCATTGGATGCTTATGCCAAAGTTATGAACGAAAACGGAGGAATAGGTAAGTTTAATCCTGACTTACAAAAATCTCCTTTGCAAGGTCATATCGAGCTTAATGTTAATCAAATGAATGATAAAGAATTGTTGAATGATTTATCCGCCCTTAATATTAATCCTGCTAACAGAGTTGCAACTCCTGATTCAGCCGATGAAATGTTTAAGAGTTTTTCAAATGCACTCTCTAACGGTATCAACAATTTAAACGGCTTGCAAAAAAATTCAGAAGATATTACTTCCCAATTTGCTGCAGGAGCAAATATAGACGTACATACAGTTATGATAGCCGCACAAAAAGCTCATTTGAGTTTAGAATTAGCAACACAACTGCGTAATAAAATGATTAATGCATATAAAGAAATTACAAAATTGCAATTTTAATCTTTAATTTAATTTAACATTTTTGATATGAAGAAAAACTAATGTAAAATGTAGATATAAAAGATAAAGAAGGAATATAAAATTGAATAATTATTTTGAAATGATTCTGACTGACTTAAAAAAATTATGGTATGGACTGGCGTTTCCTCAAAAGCTCTCTCTTTGTGCATTAATTATTGCACTTGTCGGGGCATTAACATTTTTTATTGCAAAATCAACAGAACCTAATTGGTCTGTATTATACAGCGATTTAGCTCCAAACGATATAATGGCTATTAGTGAAAGCTTAAAGAAAAACGGTTATCAATATAAAATCAGTGATGATAAAACAACAATTCTTGTTCCTCTTAACCAAAAAGAAGATTTAAGAATTTTTGTTGCGGAAAATGATATTATTACAAATTCTACACCCGGATTTGAACTTTTAGATAAAGTTCAGTTAGGTGCTACTGATTTTCAAAACAAACTTACAAGACAAAGAATTTTCCAAGGTGAATTAACAAAAACCATTGAAAGAATAAACGGTGTAGAAAAAGTCAGAGTTCAAATAGCAGAACCCGAACGTTCTGTTTTCTCAAACGGAGAAGATGAACCGTCCGCATCAGTTATGCTGGTATTAGCTCCCGGTTTCAGATTAAAAGTAGACCAAGTAAAAGCTATTAAAAATCTCGTTGCGTACTCTATTCCAAGATTAAAACCTGACAGAGTTTTTGTATCGGATCAAAACGGTGAAGTTTTGAGTGAAGAATTAAATAAAAGCTCTAATGACATAACTATTTACAAAGCTAATTTTGAAAAGAATACGGCTAAGAAAGTTACATCAGTTTTAGAAAAAATAGTCGGAGAAGAAAATGTTTCTGTTGAAGTTTCTGCCGATATGAATTTTGACTCTGCTAAGGCTACAATAGAAAAATATATTCCGCAAGAAGGCAGTAATGAGGGTGTTTTAGCCTCAACCCAAACAGAAACGGAAACTTATGACAAGGGTAAAAAACCTCAAGCTTTGGCAGAAGGTGAAGATAAAAAACAAACTAAAGCCGAAAAAGAAGAGGCTAAAGTTAATGATAAAACAATAAACTATGAAAAAGAAAGAACAAGTGCTACTTATAATGTTACAAAAGAAGTTAAACAGGTAATCTATGCACCCGGTTCTATTAACAGAATGACTGTTGCTATTGCAATTAACAAAATCTTAACCGAAGAAGAAATGAACGAATTAAAATCTTTGGCAATGTCTGCAGCAGGTGCAAATGAAGAACGAGGTGATATTGTAAAAATTACAAGTATGCAATTTACTTCTTTTGATGATTCAAAAGCTGCCGAAGCAAAATTTGAACAGGAAGTTGAATTTGAAAGAACAGTAAACTTCTGGTTGACAAAAGTAGGACCTTTGGCTGTAGTTCTTATTCTCGGCTTGATGGCACTTATGATAATCAAATCCTTTATTTCAAAACCGTTCCAAGGTCAGCTTCTTCATAAAGAAAATGCTATTGAAGATGTATCATTTGATGATTTTTCACAACAGGAGGCTGAACTTGATAAATTGGCACAAGAATCTCAAAAGCTTTTGGATGTGTCAGCACTCCCTAAATTAGAAGCAAAACTGGCTCCCGAAATAGAAATGATGAAATCACAATTAAACAATATGATTTTATCTAACCCGTCAGATGCTTCCAGATTAATACTTTCATTTATTAAGGACTAATAAAATATGCAGCAAACTCAATTAGATTTTCAAAATATGACAAATACTCAAAAGGTCGCAGCCCTTTTGATAGTTCTCGGGCCGAATACAGCATCAGAAATATTAAAAAATCTTTCGGACGATAATATAATAGAGCAGATTACACTCGATATTGCAGCCTTAAATAAAGTTCCGCCGGAGGCTCTTGATGAAGTTTTAGAGGAATTTTATTCATTATTTCAGGCAAGCAGTTATTTGTCTTTAGGCGGTATGAATTATGCACAAACACTTTTGGAAAAGGTTTACGGTGCGGATAAATCACAGAATGTATTGAATAAGCTGCTTTCCTCAATGCATACTGATCCGTTTGAATTTTTCAGTGATGCAGACCCTGCTCAGCTTGCTACATCATTCCAAAACGAAAATCCGCAGTTGATTGCACTTATTTTGGCTTATTTAAAGCCCGAAAAGGCTGCACAGGTTATGAACAACCTGCCTCCGAAAATTCAATCAGCTGTTTCTTTAAAAATAGCCGAAATGGACAGAACAAATCCTGAAATTTTGAGTGAAGTTGAAAAAATTGTCGAACAGAAGTTTTCTTCGGTTGTTACTCAGGACTTTTCAAAGGCAGGCGGAGTTGAATCCTTAGCAAGCATTTTAAACAGAGCTGAACGTTCTACAGAAAAATCCATTATAGAAACATTAGAAATGCAAAATCCTGATTTAGCAGAAGAAATCAGAAGTTTGATGTTTGTATTTGAAGATATTGTTCTTCTTGATGACAGATCTATTCAAAGAGTATTAAGAGAAATCGATTCAAGAGAATTAGCACTTGCACTAAAAGGTGCTAATGATGATGTAAAAGAAAAGATATTCAAAAATATGTCAGAAAGAGCAGGCGATATGTTAAAAGACGATATGGAATATATGGGACCTGTTCGTTCAAAAGAAGTTCAAGAATCTCAGTCAAAGATTGTTGCCGTTCTTCGTGCGCTTGAAGCCTCAGGAGAAATTGTTATCATGAGAGCCGGTGGTGACGATGAATACATCATGTAAAATTAAAGGCGGAGATATTAAATACGGCAAATCCGTTGTTCTCTCTGATGATTCAGAGGATGACGGCATCGGAAATCTTGAAACACAGAAGAAAAATCTGCAAAAAGAGATTGACGAAATGAACAAAAAAATAGCTGCTTTAAAAAACAGCTATAAAGAAGCCGAATATCAAAAAGAAAATCTTTTGAAAGATGCCGCTAAAGAAGTCGAGGAGATAAAACAGCAGGCAAACCAAGAGGCAGATAACATATTAAAAGAAGCTACAATGCAAAGAGATAAAGAATTTGCAAAAGCACAGGAGGAGGGACATAAGCAAGGCTTTGATGCGGGTTATCAGGAAGGCTCTGACAAATTTATAAATGATTTTACCAATAATATAAACTCCTTAAATGCCCTTTGTAATGCAGCTTTTGAGGTTAAATCGGAAATTATTACGAGCGCTCAGAATGATATTATTGAAATGGCTCTGTTGATAGCACAAAAAGTTACTCAAGTTGAATTTGATAAAGACTCTGTCACCTTTAAAAAAATGGCAAAAAAAGCAATATCTTTATTAAAAGAGCAAGAGGATATTAAAATTGTAGTTAATCCCAAGCTTATTGATTATGCTAAAGAATTGTCGGAAGAATTGCCAAAGATATTTCAAAATCTTGATAAAATAAAAATAATAAAAGATAAAACCGTTTCAGCTGACGGAGTACTTGTAGAATCATTGGATTCAAGAATAGATGCAAGATTATCTACGGAAATAGAAAAAATTGCCCGTATATTATTAATAGAAGAAAAGCAAGATGAAGTTTTAAACGAAGAAATAGAAGAAAAAATTTCCGAAAAAATTAAGGAACAGGATGATTAATTTAACTCACTATAAAGAGATAATAAATAATATAAATCCGATGAGTGAAGTCGGAAAAGTTATACAAATTATCGGTTTGGTTATTGAAGCAGACGGACCGTCCTCCTCTATCGGGGATTTGTGTTATATATATCTGAGTTCTGATAAGCCGCCTATTTCTGCAGAAGTTGTAGGCTTCAGAGAAAATAAAATACTTCTGATGCCTCTTGGCGATATGGAGGGGCTAAAGCCCGGTTCTATTGTTATAAATACGGGTTCACCCATGAAGGTTCAAGTAGGGTTTGAACTTTTAGGCAGAGTATTGGACGGATTAGGGAAACCTCTTGATACCTCTTTAGAAATAAAATCAAATAAATTTTATCCTACGAGCGGAAAAAATATTAACCCGTTGACAAGAAAAAGGATATTAGAGCCTATTTCACTCGGAATAAGGTCTGTTGACGGGTTAATTACGGTTGGTAAAGGTCAGCGTATGGGTATTTTCGCAGGTTCAGGTGTCGGTAAAAGTACGACAATGGCGATGATAGCAAGAAATACTAATGCTGACATGAATGTTATAGCTCTAATCGGAGAAAGAGGACGTGAGGTCAGGGAATTTGTCGAGAGTTCCTTAGGAGAGGAAGGGCTAAAACGTTCTGTTGTTATTGTTGCAACAAGCGAACAGCCTGCACTTGTAAAAATTAAAGCAGCCTTTGTTGCAACTGCGGTTGCTGAATATTTCAGAGATAAAGGACATGATGTCCTTTTTATGCTTGATTCGGTTACTCGTATTGCCATGGCACAACGTGAAGTTGGTTTGGCAATAGGCGAACCTCCTGCAACGAAAGGGTATACTCCATCTGTATTTACGATAATGCCTAAACTGCTTGAAAGAACAGGTGCGGGAGAAACAGGAACAATAACAGGTCTGTATACAGTTCTTGTTGAGGGTGATGATTTTAACGAGCCTATTTCAGATATGGCAAGAAGTATTCTTGACGGACACATAATGCTTTCAAGAGAGCTTGCTCATAAAAACCATTATCCCGCTATTGATGTTTTGCAAAGTATAAGCCGTGTTATGAATGATATTACAACTCCTGAACATCGTGAAGCTGCAGGTATATTAAGAAATCTCCTTGCAACATATCAGAAAAATGCTGACTTAATTAATATAGGTGCTTACGTTGAGGGTTCGGATAAAAATGTAGACAAAGCAATTTCTCTAATTGACCAAATTAACGCTTTTCTTACTCAATCCGTTACCGAAAAATGCAGCTATGAGGAAACTGTTTCCGAGCTTATGCGGATAGCAAGTTTATAGATTTCGTTTTTATTGCCAAAATTAAGCTCTGAAAGGATAATACTTATATCTTTTGCAGAAAAGCCTTTATTCAAAAGTTTTGTTATTTCTGCTAGGCAATTTTTATCTTCATTCGGCTTATTTGATTTGTGAATAAGAGCAACAATTTCTCCCTTAAGAGTATTTGACTTCAAATATTCAAGCATTTCAGTTATTTCAAAGGTATTAATATCTTCAAATTTTTTGGTTAATTCTCTGCCAATAGAAATTTTTATTTTTTCGCCAAAAGCTTCTTTTATATTTTCAAATGTCTCTATTATTCTGTTAGCGGCTTCATAAAAAACAATATCAAAATCATAAATAATTTTTTCAAGAAGCTTTATTTCCTCTTTTTTTTGCGGAAAAAACCCTATAAAAGCGAAATTTCCCGAATTTTGTACGGACTGTAACAACCCTATAACAGCACAAGCCCCTACAATAGGAGTAATTTTTATGCTTTCTTTTCTTGCATTTTCAATTAATATGCTTCCGGGATCACTAATAAGAGGCGTCCCCGCATCGGTAACAAGTGCAACGTTTAGTCCGTTATTCAAATGTTCTATAATTTCAACCGAGCGTTTTTGTTCGGAAAATTTATGATAACTGATAGTCTTAGTTTTTATGTCAAAATGATTTAATAATTTTTGAGTTACCCTTGTATCTTCGCAAGCAATAATATCAACAGAACTCAAAACCTCAACGGCTCTCTGCGTAATATCAGAGAGATTTCCTATCGGAGTTGCAACAGTATATAAAGTTCCTTTATTCATAATTTAAGAAAGCTTAAAACCGCCGTCATCAGCATTCACTATTAAATCAACAGTCATTTTTGCTCTGAGATTTTTGATATATTTATATATGTAATCTCGTTTAAGCTCAAGCAATTCGGCTAAATCTTTTGCAAAAACGATTTCGCCCCTTCTTTTTATGAAATAATCAAGTACTTTTTCTTCTCTGTCAGTAAGTGCTTTTGTAAATTCTATTTCAACTCCGCCCTTTTTAATCTTTAATTTATCGGAGGAGGACTCGGTTTTAG
>JAEEGL010477405.1_pt1 | contig 11679 bp, 13 predicted proteins | sample 9134231 | NCBI WGS metagenome assembly JAEEGL01 (sample SAMN16246548, study PRJNA631951) | gut metagenome | biome: gut microbiome; feature: rumen; material: fiber-attached | host: Bos | place: Iran: Karaj | collected 2018-10 | reverse complement strand
CTCAAAAATAAATATTTATTCTTATCTTGTATGGCATGTCCACATTCATGACAAGCTACTGATACAGCTGCTATAGTAGCATCACCATAAATACTTTGAGACAATCTTATTGTTCTTGCCTTTGGATCATAGTGATCAGTTAAGTACCCCGTTGTCTCAACTACTTTAATATCAGTAAGTCCGTTTCTATCTAGTATTTTTCTTGCAACGTCACTTCCTGTTAATCCATTAGCATTTTTTATTTTAGAATACTTACTATAACTACTAGAGATAAATGCTTGAGCTCCTAAAGTTATAAGTAAAGATAGTATTGCTAATCCATAAAATATAATCATATCACCCATATTATCATCTCCTATTACTTTTTAAGGTATATTGAAAATTTTCTTTATCAAGATTAATTGCTTCATAATCTAAATTCTTTACCATACCTACATTATCTTGATTCACATAAGTTGGCCAAGATTCTTTATCACAGGCCACTTTAATTGAATAGTTACCATTAAATCTTTTAAGCATCATAGTATTTACTACTCTAGCAGTATCCACTGATACTTCACCTTTTTTATTAAGTATTATTCCAAAATATGAACTGTTATTTAAAGTTGCCCTTATATTCGATAAAACTATGTCAAGTTTTACAACCGGTATTTTTAAATCAGCAATATCAAGGCTTAAATCATCTTTAGTAACAAGTTCTCTATGAAACTCTTTATAAAAATCTCTTGTTTCTTTAACTAATTTAACCAATTCATCAAATGATGATATTTTATAATCTTTATACATGCCTAAGCTTTCTAATGAAGTAAATAAATCAGTGAACTCTTCTCCAGTTACATTTAATTCTTCATCATTACTCATTCTTTGCAATATTTCACTTGCTACACATGAATCAAAATGTTCCTTAGCAACATGTGATAAAAAATACTTGCTACAATCTTTTATTTTTTCAACTGAATAAAGAGAAAAATTATCAACTGATATTATCATAGGTTTATTTCCATTACGAACAATTGGATACTTATCTTCCAATTCTTTTATTCTTACATCCCTATCTTCTTCTTTTCCATATATAAATTGTGATCTAGTTGTATTAATTACTTTTTGTTCAAATGTTCTAGCCATAATATCACCTGCAAGTTATTATAGCACACTTTGATTATTTTTAATAGTCTATTGAATATTAACCCCATCACTTAATTTTTTTATGCATAAGAAGTAAACAACAGCTGTAATAACCAAATATGATGTGATTCCTAAACCTAGCACTAATTTAATTGCATTTAAGTCTAAAAGTACATTCGAAGTAAATAATGACATGATAGTATCATTAAATAACCCGCAAATATAAATAAATAAAAGCAAAGATAATTGAGTTGCTATGTAAGTAATAAAGCCATATAAAATAGATTTTGCTATTTTATTATTATTACTCTTATGTCCAAGTATAATACCTAAAAAGCCTGATTGAATACCATTAAATATCTCCAAAAATATAATAAGTAGCATTGTAACAACAAATGGAAAAGTTGCGATATTTAATCCTGTAGAAATACTATTTATAACATCTTTCAAGATATTCCAATTATCCTTTGTATAGAACGCTATAAATAAGCATATAACAATAACAATAAATGCAACTAATGAATATATAAGTGTTAATAAAAATTTTGATTGATATATTTGTTTTTTGGTAACAGGTAGAGTATGAGTTAAATATGATTCATCACCATACACACTTTCCTTAAATCTAACCCAACTTCTTATCATAGTGTTTATAGAAGTATTAAATAACATTGCAAATAAGAATCCCATTGATATTTTATACATTAAAGTATTAATAAATGTTTCACTTAAAAGGCCTAAAACTCTCGTTAATATTGCAAAGAAAAAAGATAATATATAGAAAACACTAATTGATTTAAGCATATATTTTAAGTCATATTTTAATAATTTATTTAACATTTGAACATCCTCCTAAAGACTTCATCAATTGATTTCTTTTCTTTTTTTCTCAATACTTCTGCATCACTTTGAAGAATTATTTCACCCTTATCGATAAAAACTACTTCATCTAATATTCTTTCAATATCAGAGATTAAATGGGTTGAAATAATAACTGAGGCATTCTCATTAAAATTATTTAAGATTGTATCTAAAATATAATCTCTTGTAGCTGGATCTACTCCACCTAAAGGTTCATCTAATATATAAAGATCAGCCTTCCTAGACATAACTAGAACTAATTGAACTTTTTCTTGCATGCCTTTACTCATTTTAGAAAGTTTTTGATTTATATCAAGATCTAAATCTTTTAATAATTTTTCTGCTTTCTTAGAATCAAAATTATTATAGAAATCATTAAAGTATTCAATTATTTCAGTTATTTTCATATTTTTATTTAAATATGTTCGTTCAGGTAAATAACTAATAACCTTTTTTGTATCAACACCTATTTTTTTACCTTTAACTAAAATTTCTCCACTATCTGGTGTTAATAAATCATTTATTAATTTAATCAGAGTAGTCTTTCCAGTACCATTTTTACCAAGTAAACCGACTATTTTCCCACTTGATATTTTTAAATTAATATTTTTTAAAACCAACTTATCATCATAAGATTTACAAATATCATTAATTTCTAATAATTCCATTATTTCTTATCCTCCAAAAGAAAACTAATTGCGTCTTCTTTTACTAAACCAATTTTTTTCATATTATTAAAGTATTCATCAGCTACTTTTGTAGCATATTCTTTTCTAACTTTTTCAATTACTTTATCACTATCTGTAACATATTTTCCATTTGTACTGTCAGTGTATATAAGTTTAGATTCCTCTAGCTCAGCAAGTGCTTTTTGCACTGTATTAGGATTTACTCTAAAGATGGAAGCAAATTCTCTTACCGATGGAAGTTTCTCTCCTTTTTTATACTTACCAGCTACAATGTCTGTTTTTATATAATCAAGTAACTGAATAAAAATAGGTATATTATTATCAAAATTCATATCCATATCAGCACCATTGTATTACTTGAATAATACAATAATATTGTACTATATTAATGTGTTTTGTCAATATTAGGGCATTAAAAAAAGTCAGTTTACTGACTTCTTTATTATTATACTCTAACTCCTTCTGGTTGTGGGACACCTGATGCATATACGTTTGTCATATCAAGTCCAGTGTATCCTTCACTACCAAAGGCATATTTTAAATCACGGTATGAATATTTCTTTATCTGAACAGGAGCTCCAGCTTCTGCAGTATATATAGTTTCCGTTAACGGATCATTTTTTACAACCAACATAACGTGGTTTCCAGGTGAAGATAAAACATCACCATATTGTAGATTGCCATAATATACTTCCTGAGCACCAAGATAATCAGTTGTAAAGTTTTTACTTCCTATATATTGGAAATTAATACTTTGATCAAGTGACCATGAAACAAAGCCACTACAATCTATTCCAGTCTTAGGATCTTTACCACCACGGTCATAATTAATTCCAACGCCTTTTTCTGCAAGGAATTTAATTAATCCTACCGCAGCTAAAGTAGTTTTGTCTCTTCCCGTAGTACCTTGAGTTAAATTAGCCAAATACAAATCCAACTCACCTTTATCAACATAATTATAGATGCTTTCATTTTCACCAAGCTCTTTTATTTTTTTGCTATGACAAAGTTCATACAATGCATCTATATCAATATCTGAATTAATAAATGTCTTGTTTCTCATTTCAACGAATTCTGTGAATAAGCCACCACTGCCACTAGTTGCTTCAATTATTGAAAGCTTAATTGTAGCAAGTTTAGCAATTATTGCATCTAGAAGTGGTTTACCTTTTTCATTATATTCATCTACTTCTTTTTTTAATTCATCAATTCTTTTTTGATCATTTTCCACTCTGTGGGTGCCAATTACATTACCATTTTCATCTTTATCCTCTACAGTTTCAGCTTCTTTTAATGGTTTGCCTTCTTCAATATCCGCAAGTATTTTATCAACTATTTCTTTTAATCTGCCACAGTCTTCAAGGGCAGATTTAAGTATTTCTGTAGCTCCAGCGATTTGCTCAATTGCTTCTTTAATCAAATCTAACGCTTGAATTGTCATTTTATTATTGCTAGTAGTCCATGATCCACTAATACCTTGTGAAACATCAGTATATTTTTGCCCGGAATCTTTTACACTTTCTTGCAAAGTTGCTACTGAAGAACTCATTGCTCCAATATCACTACCCATTTTAGAATTGAATTCTTCTAATCTTGTATCTAAACTTCCTACATTTGCCATGTAATCACATCCTAACTAAACATTTCGTTATTCATTTGCTCTTCTATATTACTTTCATGTATACTCTTTATTTCATCAATATTCTCTTGGCCATCCATCATTTCAACATTTTGATTTACTACTGTTGCTCCACCATATGGACTACCAGTTGCAGTACCTGTATCAACTTTAATCTCTTCAACCATAACAGGTCTATCAACTGTATGATTTGGTCCATAATGAGTTTTATCAACTAAATCTGCATCTAGCGACCTATCTGAACTATCGACAACATTTTCATTCGTTTTATCATAATGTTTATAAGTTGAAAGAGCAGACTTTAAATAATTAGTATCATCAGCGGTTTGTTCCTTAATAGTTGGAACTTTTTTAAGTATATTCTCAAGTTGAGGTAAAACTTCTTCAGCTTCAGTTCCTGACCAATTCTTTTCGTCTTCAAAAAATCTTTTTGACTCGTTTTTAATATCACTAAGTGTACTATTTAAAGCATTAATATTATTTTCAAAATCATTTGTCCATGATTCTAATTTCTCATATGATACATTAACATCTCTACCCATATTATTTTACCTCTGGTCTCATTTTCTTATTATTATAATATTGCGTAAAAGCACCATTATATCTTTGTAATTTTTTAGTTATAAGATTAATAGTATCTCCTAATTCTTTACTTGTAATCTTAGCATCAGTCAATTGATCTATCATATTGTTTTTAAATTTATTTGCTGGATCTCCAGCCCAAATAGCATTATTTGACATATCAGCGCTTCCACCAATTTCATTTAAAGAATTATCTAATTTAGTGATTATATCATCGAGTCTTTCTTTTTTTCCTTTCAAGAAAACTAAATATCTTTGAACTTCGTCTGGGTTATATTGTAATATTCTTGCCATAAAAACCTCCTACATTTTACTAAAATAATTATTTGCTACCATACTAACTTCTGAATTAGAACAATTAGATACTAATCCAAAGAATTCAGCAGTTCTTGCAAATTCTGATGTTGCATCCTTCAAAACATCAGCATATGAAGGATCTGTTAATAATTCTTCATATGGTATATCAGATTGTCCTGATATTGTATCTACGAATTCGTTTGTTACACCAACATTAGATGATGATAACTCTGAAGGAATATCTCCATTATATACTTCCAATAGATTTGATTGTACTTCTTCTCCAGATAAATTCTCCCAGCCATCATATAAATGAGCTGCTTCTTCGCAATCAGACATAGCACTCTTTAATAAATCTGAATATTGTGGATCATTTAGCAATTGCTCAACAGTAATTCCATTTTTCTCAGCAATACTTGTTAAATAATTGAATAATATTCCAACGTTCAAATCATTTAATGCAAATAATTCATAACCACCTTTTTTCAACATAGCTGCAATAAACATACGGGCTACTGTACTATCCATATTCATTATAAGCTGTTTCATATTATCTGAAACCTTTTGAGAATTCAATAATGTCCTCTTAATAAGATCTGAATATTTATCATCTGCTAACAATTGAATTAATGTTAAATTATTAAGTTTTGCAAGAGCTTCTAATTCTCCAGCAATACCTTCTAACTCAATTTGCTCTACATCTGGATCAACTTTTGTCTTTTTACCAGGATCGACATCATCAGTGCCTCTAGCAGATTCGTCGCTTCCGTTTCCGCCGCCGCCACCTTTTCTCTTCTTATGTGTCTTAACTTCATCATCAGCTAAAGGACTTAACGCAGCAATAAGTGCATCAAAGTATCCCTGTTCACTTCTTGTAAAATCCAAAATTGCTTCAATGCTCTTTTCTATTTCATTAATACAATTCTCAGCTAAGTAAAAACTACCGAAACTTGATTTAAATTTTCCGGCGCATGACTCTTCAAAATAATCATTAGCAGCTTTCCATTTAGAAACGCATTCATCCAAGCCATCAAAATTCATACTAGTTTGTTCGTACATATTATCACATCCTAATCATATTATACCATTTTTAGTATAACATATTAATATTTGTTTTACCATATATTAAATATGTTTTTTAATACTATACGTAAAAATATTTTTAAATTTTATTCTTTATATACTTCAAAAAAATCTTACCAATCATAAGTTGTATTGCAATAATTACTATTTCTAATAGGTATAGTAGAAAACTACTTTTCGCTATACCCTGAAATAATTGTAAATTTTCTATACTGCTATTCACATATTCTAAGGGTTCATTATAACTAAAATTAAACATATTATTTATGAATATAATTACTATAAAATACGCTACTAGAAACTTTATTGTCTTTGAAAAATCAAATAGACTATAATTCAATTTCTCAGTGAACATAAAGGCGATATTAAAAATAAATACAAGGTGATGAATTATTAAAAATGAGTAAAATGAATATCCTTCCCAAGAAAAATTACTTGCTGGAAATATAATCGATAAAAGCGGTCCAACAAACGCCATATAATAACAGATTGGATATATTTTTTTAGAACCAGTTAAACCATATATAATAAACATTATTGAAGTAAAATTACAAAAACCTATATCCAAATTATATTCAGGACTATAAACTCCATAATATAAATAACTGCCTCTTCTAAGAATAAGATTTATGATTAACAATAATGCTAAAAAGATTCTCATTTTTTTCTTCTTTTTGCTATTCATATTTATGAAATATTTCTTATTCTTAATTATCAAATAACTGGCAAAAAAGGTTATAAAAACAAGAAAAAAATGGTATATACCAAAAATTTTAATATCAATATTTGAACTTTCATTTAGAAAGAAATACCTTAGATTTTCAGCCATATTGCTACTCCTATTTTATAGAACAATTATAACATAAAAAAAGCAATGATATACACTGCTTTAACTATACTCCTATTAACTTTTTAATAACTGGTATTTTGGAAATAATAAATGAGATTAAAAATGATATCGCTAGTACTGAGATTGTTACAATTATATTTCCTAAAATTGGATTTATTATATTAGAGTGAATTCCATATCTTTGCAATACTTTTATTACAAGGAAATGAACTAAATAAACTCCAAACGATAATTCACCAAGATTATTAATAACTTTATTCTTTTTATTAGAAAATTTATTATTAATAAATATGAATAAACAAGATGCGCATATAGTACCAAATATTGTATATGTCTGAGAATAATTAATTCGTGTCGTTTCCTTATAAGACATATAATTACTAAATGATGCTACTAGAATACTAACAACGAAAAATCCAATGAGTATTAATAATATATTTTTCTTAGTCTTAATTTTCACTTTATTAAGTGCATACCCTAATATAAAGTAAAACATGTATTGACTAAATTGTAATACTATAAATGGTTCTACATAGTCAATATCTATACCAAACAATAAGTTAATGGTTGGTAATACAATTGAAACAATTCCACTAATTACTAGTAGATAAAGTAACATCTTGTCATCGAGATTATTTACTAATTTACTAATTAAAGGAAGAATTATATAAATTCCTATTAATAAATATAAATACCACAGATGAGAATATGTTTTACTCAGCAACATATTTTTAATTGCTAGACCCAAATTATTAAAAGTAAATTCACTATTAGTATAAAAATAATATAATAAATGCCAGAATACTAAACATATTAGTATCCTTGGTATATATTTAGAGAATACTTTTTTTATTGTAATATTTTTGCTTAATAAAAGAGCTCCAGAGACCATTAAGAATAGTGGTACTGCCCAAGAATGAAATAAGGCATTTATAAAATTATTGATTAACCAATCATTATCAATACTTGTTTGATACCAGTTAGTTGCACTAACATGTATGATAACAACAGCAATAATTGCCACTATTTTAATTAGATCATAAGATAGAACTCTTTCTTTCATTTTATCCTTAAACCTTTCGAAGATTATTCTTCTTTTTTAACAATCAACTGATACTTCTTTGTGATATCAGAATTATGTTTTTGATAATTAAATGGGACTGATTCCCTTGTCTTTTTATTATCAAAATATTCTACCATAGCATCAGTAATATTATCTGTTACAACACCATATCCTTGATTACAAATTTCTTTTGAGGCACCACTACCAGTTGAAATTATTGGTATTCCAAGTACTCTTGCCTCATCAAGTACCATTCCATATCCCTCATAGAATGATGTAAATAACAATGCATTACTTTTTAGCAAATATGGGAAAGGATTCTTTTTGCTACCCAAAACTTTAACATAATCATTTAAGCCATACTCATTAATTTTATCAATATAACTATGAGTATCTGGGCCTTCCCCAACTAATAATATTTGAAATTTCTTTTGTTTGTCCTTCAATACTTTTGCAGATTCAATAATTAAATTAATATTTTTATATTCTTCTACATGATTAGCAATACTTATAAAAGTAGGTATTGAAAAATCAATATCTTCGGTTATTTCTTCTTTAGACTTTTTAATTATTGCATCACCATCTACATAGTTTGGTATAACTATACACTTGTCTGCAATACTTTTATCATATAAATTAATAACAGATTCTTTAGCCTTCGTTGAAACACAAACGATATTATCAAATTTATCAAATGCCATTTTCTTTTTAAATTTATTTCTAAATTTTTGATCTTTATAGCGATCCAAATCACTATGAACTACTATAATTGATTTTTTAGAATTTTTTCTACTAAGCTTTGATAAAATTCCCTTATGAGTTGAGTAATCTAAAGAAACATCACATTTAGGAGTTTTAATTAGTAATCCCAATAATTTAAATGCAGTAAATCCTTTGCCAATTAAATTCCATTTACCCTTACATAAAAGATGAATTTTTACTCTTTTATCTATTAAATCAATTAATTCTTTATTAATAACAAATGTTAAATATAAATGAACATCATAATTATCACAAAACTTTGCATTATTAAGCACATTGATTAGTGATAATTCCATTCCTCCATATTTAAGACGTGTCATATATACATTTAATCTTTTCATAAATTATAAATGATATACCTTTGCATCTTTAAGTTTGCAAACATTTTGAGTATCGAATACTATTTTGCCTTTTAATTTATCCATATTATCAATTATTTCTTTATGTTTTACCATTAAAATAACAAAATCTACTTTACTTAAGAATTCATCTAAATCATGGCATTGATTTGGAACAATATCCTTTGTTATAAATGGATCATATGTTAATAATGGATTAGCAAGATTTTCTTTTTGACGTTCTAATAGTTGTAATGTTGGACTTTCACGGAAGTCATCAACATTTTCTTTATAAGTTAAACCATATAAACCAACTCTTGAGTAATCAGTTAATTTATTTTCTTCCATTATTTCACTTACTCTTTTTAAAACAAATGAAGGCATTGAATCATTAACATACATTGATTCACCAATTACCTTAGTAAGTTGAGGATAATCACCAACTAAGAACCAAGGGTCAACAGATATACAATGTCCACCTACTCCTGGTCCTGGGTTTAAGATATTAACTCTTGGATGCATGTTACAAATACGAATTATTTCATAAACATCCATACCATCATGGCTACATATTTTTGCAAGTTCATTTGCAAGAGCAATATTAACTGCTCTAAATGTATTTTCTACAACTTTAGTCATTTCTGCACTTTTAATATCGGTAACAACAACCTCTCCATCAGTTGTTTTTTGGTAAATAGCAGCAACCCTCTTACCTATTTTTGGATCATCTGCTCCAATTGTTCTTGAATTATGTTTTAATTCATATATCATGTTTCCAGGAATAATTCTTTCTGGAGCATGTACCAAATGAACCTTTTTATTAATTATTGGTCTCACTAGTTTATTAATTGTTCCAGGTGAAATAGTTGACTCAATAATTATTACTGCATCTTCTTTGCAAACTTTCAACACTTCTTGAACAGCACTTATTACATAACTAGGATCTAATTTCTTTGAGAATTTATCATATGGTGTTGGTACTGATACTATATAGTAATCAGCAGATGCATATTTAGTAGTAAACTCTATATTTCCACTGTTAACAGCAGAAGAGAATAAATCCTCTAACCCATCTTCCTTAAATGAAACTTTTCCTTCATTCAATGTTTTTACTAAATCCTTGTTATAATCTGTACCAATTACCTTAAATCCAGCATTTGCCATAGTTAAGGATGTTGGCAAACCAATATAACCTAATCCAACCACATTAATTATTTCTTTCATTTTTTATCCACTTCCTTCTTACTAAATAATACAATAAAGAAAAATTTAAATAATTTCAACTGTCTAAATATTCTTTTTGGTTCTTTTATTAATCTATAAAACCATTCTAAACCAATTTTTTGCATCCATTTTGGTGCTCTTTTAATATTTCCACTAAATACATCGAAAGATCCTCCAACACCTTGAAATATGTACGGGCAAACATTATTCATATTTTCCGTAATCCAAAGTTCTTGTTTTGGAGAACCCATAGCAACAAAGATGATATCAGCTTCACTTTCGTTAATGGTTTTAACTATTTTATCATTGTCTTTTTCATAACCATTCATTGTGCCAACAATTTTAATATTTGGATATTTAGCTTCTAAGTTCTCTTTCGCTTTTACGATTACTTCTTCTTTGGCACCATACATAAATATTCTATATCCTAATTCATTTGATATGCCACAAAGCATTTCCATACTATCAATGCCAGTAATACGAGATCTAATTCTTCCTCTTTTTAATTTAGAAGCATAAACAACCCCAATACCATCTGGTATTTGATATGTTGCGCTGTTAAGAAGATTCTTTAACGATTCATCTTTCCTAGCTTTTAATATTTTTTCTGGATTGATTGCAACAATAAATGATTTCTTTTTATTACTAATATCATTAATAACATTATTCTTTAATTCTTCATAATTAGTTACACAGACATTAATACCAAGTATTTTTTCTTTATTTATCATATCCACCAGCCTCTAACACTTTTAACAAGTGTTCATCGAATTCATAATTAATACTCTTCAAATATGAAACCTTTGAATTTATAAGACTACTAATTGTTTTTGATTTCTTACCTGTTTTCTTAATAACTGCTTTCTGTAGTGATAACAATCTATAGATTATAGTAGCATTACTATCCTCTGATAAATAATTGTTATTACTATCCATTATTACATAAAGATTATTATTTTCTGCAATCCAATTTAAGCCTGTTTTATTCAATGAATCTAAATATACAATACCTAAATTTTGATATTTTTTATCACTATTATTCAACAAATATGTAATTACATCTAATTCAGTACTCAATGAAGTATAGCTTAACACTAATCCATTATTATAATAATCAAGTGGTAATTTACTATCATTATTAACTAAATAATAATCACCTTCATACT
>JAEEGL017199772.1_pt1 | contig 11680 bp, 3 predicted proteins | sample 9134231 | NCBI WGS metagenome assembly JAEEGL01 (sample SAMN16246548, study PRJNA631951) | gut metagenome | biome: gut microbiome; feature: rumen; material: fiber-attached | host: Bos | place: Iran: Karaj | collected 2018-10 | reverse complement strand
CATTTATTAAATATGTGTATATCTTGCCTCAAAAATATTGACATAAGTAAGATAAATAAATAATATAGTTACCAATGAGGGTGCGGGCGATGGATTTTTCGTCGCCCGCACGTACTGTGTAATAAGCGAACAGACATCGAGCGGACTTGTACGCGAGATGACACACCTAAAAAGAAAATAATCAGGAGTTTTTGAAATGAACAAAAAAGTGCTGTTTATCGGGGGCGGAGCGCTTGCGATTGTTGCGATCGTAGTGGCCCTTATTTTTATTTTCACAGGAGGAAGTGACGAGTACCGTTCAATCAAGGTCTTCGAGATGGACGGCAAGTGTACCGTCACCAGAGGCAGCGACACACTTGATGCCTTTAAGAACATGGCCCTTTCCTCGGGAGACACTTTCGAAGTTCCCGGGACTGGCTTTGCGCGCCTTAAGCTCGACGATGATAAGTTTGTGTACCTTGAAGCGGGAACAAAGATCGAGCTCTTCGCGACGGGAAATGAAAAGGACAGCAAAACGCGCGTGTTCATCGAACGCGGCTCTATGATGACGGAGGTTAAGAGAAAGCTTTCCGCCACATCTTCTTATGATATCGTTACCCCGAACACCACCATGTCGATCCGTGGTACAAAGACACTTACGGAAGTTATCGAGGATGCCGTCACGGGACAGATCAAGACGAGTAACGCTATTCTCGAAGGACAGGTTAAGATAAAAGCTGTCAAGGTTAAGGCAGACGGAACCGTTATTTCGGTAGAGAAAGACCTCGGCGCCGGCGAAGGTAACTCTTTCTCGTCAACCAAGGAAGAGCTCGTTTCGCAGGAAGAGATGAAGTCGATCGCCGATACCGGTTCGACCGAGAGCGGAATCAAGGTTGAGATCGTTTCCGAAGAAGAAGCGGAAGTAGTCTTCGATGTCGCTGTCTTCCGGGAATCCTTTATGCAGAGCATTAAAGAGATCCTTATCGCGGATTCACAGGCAGAAGCCGGCGAGGAAGGACTTACACAGGAACAGATTGATTCGATCAACGATACCTTGAATCTCGTCATGGAGTCGTTTGACACGATCCAAGAGGTTTCACAACAAGCAATCTACGACGCTGCCAATAATTCATTAAATGAGCAACCCGTTTATTCAGACAATGGGAATCAGTCGTACAATGATCCTTCCAATGCAGGAGATTTGGCAGGTGCCGACGGAAGCGACGCCGATACAGACGCAGCAGATACAACCACAGAAGACGAGGGCACCGAAACCGTTACAGGCGAGGAGTCTTTGATCAATGCGGATGACCTTAATACCGGAGATGAAGACGACGCGGACGGCGCAGACAACGACGGTAATGAAGCCGATCCGGACGGAGCAGATGCCGATCAGAACGCAGACACCGACGATGATAACCCGGATGAAGCAGATGAAGACGGCGAAGAAGATAAAACCGACGAAGCAGGTGAAGACGACTCAGACGAAGATGAAGCAACGGATGAGGAAGAATCGGACGACGAGGACAAGTCGGATGATGAGTCGGATTCGGAAGACGAAGAAGACAAGGATAAAGAAGACGAGGATAAGGGCAATGATGACGGAGAACTCACACCTACGCCCGGTCCCGAGCCTTCACGTGGACCTTCGTCCGAAACCGAGACCGAATCAGGATCCGGAACCGAGACCGAAACTGAGTCCGAAACCGAGACCGAAACTGAGTCCGGAACCGAGACCGAAACCGAAACACAGACAGAGACCGAAACGCAGACTGAAACTGAGCCTGCCGGTGATACCGGAGGTACGGGAAGCAATACGGGTACATCAACACCTGAGCCTACTCAGGCTGTTACATTTGAAACAACCAGATCTTTTGGCAGTTCTCAGCAGAGCGGATCTTCCGTACAGGAGGGAGCTACAACAGTAGGTCTTGTATTCTATAGCGGGGGATCGGTGGTTTCTGCAGGTAATCTTCCGAATGCATTTGCTGTAAACGCTAAACTCCCCGGAGAGGATGGAAGCAACTATAGCGTTACGGTAGACGAGCAGCATGTCGATGCTTATGAATTTACGGGCTGGTATATTACGGAATCACTTGCAAGAGAATCCGACCCGAACAACAGGCTTATCACCATGCCTTCCTCTTCCGAGGAAACAGTAACCCTTTGGGCCGGCATAAGGAAGAAGCCTGTCAGGATTGTTATCACAAATCTTAATACCGTTACCGGAAAGTTTGTCATTCCGAACAGTACGGAAGAAACTTCGGGAAGTCAGTATACTCATCGGGGAACGGATGTATCCGGTCATGAGTATTATCTGAGCGGTGAAGCAGAAAACATTCTTACGATCAACGGTTATGAGTACGGGGATTTATTTGCTTTGCCCGAATCGTCGATAGTCCTTGAGGGCAAAAATGCTGATCTTACAAGTATTCCCTATATTACTGGTTTGATACCGGGCAATCAGGCAGATTACTTTGTCGGATACAGTACGAGCGGTGAAGTAAAAGTTGCGGATCTGATGACTTCTTCCAATCCTGAAGAAGCATACGAAGGAGAAAAGGTCTTCCTTAATCATAGTACGGAGTATTTCGAAAACACCGGCGCAGAGGCGGGGATCAACAGAGAAGTTACGCTTAACAATGAGTTGATAAGGGATGGCGTATTTAACCTGTACGCTTACTTTGCTACGGAAGTAAAAATCGAAACAAACGATCAGGTTGTAAAAACATCGAGCGGAAATAAGAATATTTCTCAATTGTTTGGCTCGGATGACACCGAAGTCAAGACATCTCTGCCCGGCAGCGCAACGGATGCGGAACCCCGGACCTGGAAAATCACAAAACGTGCTGAGAACGATTTTACCATGACAACGTGGTATCAGGGAAATGTTTCCGTGGTTCTTCCGGAACTTATGCTTTGTTCCGGGTACAGTGCAGATAAGTATGCCGTAAGACTTTCATCGGTATCGGAGAGAGGATCTTCGTTTATCAATAACGGAAAAGAAATGATCAACGCAGGATCGTTTTTCTTCAATCCCAATTCATCTGCCCTGCCAATGAATTTTGTAGCGAAGACAGTTCGGTATGCGGTAATTGATCTGTCCGGGACTACTATACTAAATCGCACAGAGGTGAGAAATCCGTATTTAACTAATCCGTATTATATTCGTGAGGAAGGGGATAATACGGAGAGTGACTTGAAATTCAAGATTGCGCTCGTTGGCATGAAATGGGAGTCTGATGATCCTATTCCTGACGGATTCATGTCTGTACCGACTATCGATGAGGGACTTTCATATAATAAAAACGGAGCTGCATTTGGACCTAAACAGCAAGGCAGTGTCGCCGGCAATAAAACCAGGGTATATGTGATGGTGCCTGATGATGCGTACTATCCGTGGGGAGAAAGAGGTCGTTCCAGAGTATCAGATCCGGATAATATGGATCTGACAGCAGTAGTCGGACAGGACAAATTATCGTTGAATGCTTTTGTGGGATATACAGACAGAAAGCTACTGGGATTTGAGGTAAACTATAACTACGAATCCGAACTGAGGAAGTATAATGCTCTTTACGCCTTTATTGATAACGGTGATACAGCGAGGGGACAGTATTGTGACTATTCAACGCCTGTCACAAACGGGCAGAATACGGTTATGTACGGAGCTCTTCTTTCACTTGGTTTGGAAGATGAATGTCCTTTCCTACCCGACAGCAGTGGTCAGGTTGTTTTGAAACCTATTTTTGGTCCGGTAGAAAAGCCTTTCAGCCTCGATATTGTATATAATGATCTTGTTCCTTACCTTAGGATCGGAGATATTGACCCTGATTTCCGGGGATATGTTTCGGAAATCACAAATATCAAAGATGCAGATTGTTGCATGACTGAGGGAAGTGAGTTCGAAGATAAAAATATAAATGATCTGTATTGGAACAGTGAGCTCGGGAAGTATATGCCTGCCGGGTTAAATGATTCGGGATTTTGCGGGGAAATGGTATATGATGAAGTTACAAATAAGTATCATCAGGATATCCCCCTTCGGTATGCACTGAGCGCGTTACCTTCCGGAACCGGAAGCTTATTCGCAAGAGGATTCGGAGCATATGCTATTAAGAATCTTAAATTCAAGCTGAGCTGTCAGGAAATGGGAGATACTATGGACTGCGGTGATATAACAGGCTGTTACAGTCCCTGTGTTTATGATATTAAGATTGACAACTCGAAGCGTTATCGGTACACCGGCTTTATGGCTCCGGGATTCGGTGACGGAGACACAGGAAAGCTGACAAGAGTTGTTGACCAATACGAGGATGATTTTGAACCTTGGAGAGTAATTGAAGATCTGAGATATAAATCCGAAACACGTTACAGCAGATGGGGAGGCGCCCTTTCACCATACAAGAACAACAACAAAATGTATGGGTGGAAAGGCCAGGGCCAGTTTGATACATATGATTACCGCTTTATGATAATCAGGTATGACACTGCAGGTAATATTCGAAACGTACTTCACTCAGGCTCTTGGGACCAAGACAAACAATTCGGCGGACTCCTGCAGCTTAACGGTGATAGTAATGAAGATTACAAGAAAGTAAAGATCATTAACAAAGATACGGCATATTGTTATTCTTTGGAAAATACATCTGCGATGAACCTGACATCGGCCTTGATTGGATCAGAGGCTGCCTATAAGACTAAGGCCGTAGCGTTAGCTGCAAGCGGACAGACTGATTCGACAATGTTTATATCGGGAATCAATAGCGGTGAATTACAAAATGTAGAATATTTCTATCTTCCCGGACCACTCAATGGAGCAGGTACATTATATACGGGAGAGGATTACCCGCCTGATGGCTGGATGTGTATTAAAGCTTCTGAAACTGCCGTAAAATCCTACTGGGTCAAGATCGGCACCGGTGATCATGACGCGCATATAGCTTTAGAATACGGATTCTTGCCTGCAGAGCAGTAAGATATAACTATGTAGACCCTGAGGTCAACCCTCTTTTTACTTCTCGAAAGCGGCAAGTTTTGCCCGGTTAGCAAGTCCGAACCTGATGGTTCCTAAAGAAAAACTTGCTTTTTACGGTGAAATGCATATAATTGATTTAACCGAAATTGATTTCGCCGAAATGGATTTCGGTTAAATGGATTTCGGTTAAATGGATTTCGGTTAAATCGTTTTCGATGCGTCGTCTTAAAAGATCGGAGGCTTATATGAACGATGTGTTTCGTGGAAGAACAGCAGAGCTCAATGCTTTGAATAAAAAGTTCAAACAAAACGGTTTCGTAATGACAGTCCTGTACGGCAGGAGAAGAGTTGGGAAAACACGACTTATCAATGAATTCATGCAGGGACACGACTGCAAAAAGATCTATTTTACTTGTGTCGAACGTGAGGAGTCAGAACTGCTCTCACTGATGACGGAAGCTGTTCTTATGGCGCTTGCCCCCGACATGGCAGATATGATCAGCTTCAAAAGGTTTGAAGACCTATTTGACTTCATAGGAAAGCAAGCTGAAAAAGAGCGGATCATCTTCTTTATGGATGAGTACCCGTATCTGGTTAAGCAGTGCCCCTATATTCAGTCTGTACTTCAGAGAGTTATAGATACGTATTGGAAAAAGGGTAACCTCTTTTTTGTTATTTGCGGATCTTTGGTCAGCTTCATGAAGGATGAGGTTTTGGCGCAGTCAGCACCTCTTCACGGAAGAAGTGACCTTGAATTAAAGCTCAGACCGTTTGGTTATCTGGAAACTGCCGAGTTCCTTGACGGATATACCTGCGAGGAAAAAGCCATATGCTACGGTCTTACAAATGGAGTGGCTAAATATATCGAGCAGTTTGACCCGAAGCTTTCGCTCGAGGAAAACATTTTAGAACAATTCTACTCTGTCGGAGGGTATTTTGCAGAAGAACAGGTCAAAACTGTCATCGCAAGTGATAAGCAGAATCCTGCATTATATAATTCGATAGTTTCGGCCGTGGCAACCGGACACACAAGAAGCAGTGAAATCGCATCCTGCATCGGTTCCGATGAAGTGACATATCCGCTTAAAGTGCTGGTAAATGCAGAAGTGCTTGAAAAAAGGGTTTCCAAGAAGCCATACTATGTCTTAAATGACAGTATGCTTGAATTCTGGTTCAGATATGTAAGCAGAGCCACGAGCCTTATAAACGCCGGAAACGGAGCCATGTATTATAACTCTAACGTCAAAGACCACATTCATGACTTTATGGGCAAGGTTTTTGAAAAGATGGCAAAAGAGTACTTAATAAAACATGCAGGCGTCGACGGTTTACCGGTACTCACGGAGATAACCGATTATCAGGACACTGTCCTTGATGAGGAAAAAAAGCCCAAGCAGATAGAAATAGACCTTCTGGGAAAGAATGACAAAAACATTCTTCTTGTCGGGGAGTGTAAGTTTAAGAATTCGACTTTCGACAAATCCGATCTTGAAAAATTTATGGATAAGATCAAGTATCTTGCGGTGACTGATCCGATTATTTGCATTTTCTCATTGAGCGGATTCTCCGATCATGTGAAGAACAATGCCGGTAACTGCAGATTGATCGGTATTGAAGATATGTATTAAGGTAAGACGTGCAGTTTTGTTTGGCTTATATTTACAACCGTGCCAATAAGCGTTAAAATAGCAATGTATATTTGTTCCGTATGGTGGCTTGTTCTAAAGCCCCGCGGTACTTTTGGAAGCGTGATAGAATCATATTGGATTCTGTGTTGGCAACATATCTGGTGTTGCTTGTCTATAGGAGAATTCGCATGAAAAACAAGAAGCTTCTTTTTGGTCTGGTCGGCGGCGGGTGCGTACTGGCGCTTGCAATCGTTCTGTGCTTTATTTTTCTGGGAAAGTCGGACAGTTACCGCTCCATCAAAGTCTTTGAAATTGAAGGAAAGTGCACCGTCACGCGTGGTGGCGACACTCTTGATGCATTTAAAAATATGGCCCTCTCGTCGGGAGACACATTTGAAGTCCCGGGAGAGGGTTTTGCGCGCCTTAAGCTCGATGATGACAAGTATGTGTATCTCGAAGCGGGAACGCTCATAGAGCTTACCGCGGAAGGAACGGCCAATGACAGCAAGACTACCGTTTATATCGAACGCGGTTCTATGATGACGGAGGTCAAGAAAAAGCTCTCCGCCACATCTTCGTACGATATTGTTACTCCAAACACAACCATGTCGATCCGCGGCACAAAAACGCTGACGCAGGTTATTCGCGACATTATCACCGGCTCGTTTAAGACAAACAGTGCCGTGCTTGAAGGAAATGTTCTGTTCAAAACGATTAAGCGTGCAGCGGACGGAAGAATACTGTCCGTGAGCAAAGAACTTGCGGCAGGTCAAGGCAACGCTGTTGAAACGGCAGCGGATGAGCTTGTTGATAAGGAAGAAATGCTGGCCATAAATGAAACCGGAAAGACAAAGGCCGGCGAAGAAGTTACGGAGGTTCCCGAAGGCGAAGAAGGAATTGTAATTACTGATGCTGACTTCGAGGGCGATTTCCTTGACAATGTAAAAGAGATCCTTGAAAAGGATGATGAGAGTGGCGAGACGGCGGTTGAAGGTGAAAACGCTACTGAGCTTTCAACGCTTATGGGCAACCTTGAATCGATCGGAAATCCGTCGGGATATTCGGATCAGGGTACAAACACCGCGACGACCACAGACGGTGTGCCTGAAAACCCTGAGGATTACAGCATCGCACAGTTTGTGCTTCCCAATGATTATGGCGAAAACGGATCATCGGATGCAGAAACAACAACCGCATTTGATGACGCCAATGTGATCGACGGCGAGAATTCTCTCATATCAACAGATGATCTTAATCTCAGCGAAGAAGAGGATGATAACGCCGGCACCGTGGCAGGCGAAGGAGCAGATGATAACGCCGGAAACGGAGCAGGCGAAGAAGGAACCAATTCAAACGCAGAGAGCGAAAACGAAGGCAACGATGAGGATGTGTCCGAAGGCGAATCCTCAGACGGCAGTGATATAGAAGAAGGTTCCGATAAGGAAGATAAAACAGACGGAGAAGATGGCGAAAACACCGGAGACGGCGAAGATGGTGATTCTGATACCACAGAGGCCGAAGACGGTGAGAACGACGAAGAAGGCAAAAACGCCGACGAAACCGGTGCGGATAAAGAAGACGGGGAAAGCAGTGAAACCACCGAAAGCACTGAAGGCACCGGAGATAATGATTCGACATCATCATCAACAGCTGAAGGTGATCTGAATTCGACCGGAACAGGAACCGGAACAGGAACGGGAACAGGAACCGGAACAGGAACCGGAACAGGAACGGGAACAGGAACCGGAACAGGAACCGGAACAGGAACCGGAACGGGAACAGGAACAGGAACCGGAACAGGAACCGAAACGGGCACAGGGACAGGAACAGGAACCGGAACCGGAACAGGTACAGGAACAGGCACTGGAACGGGCACAGGAACAGGTACAGGAACCGGAACAGGCACGGGCACAGGAACAGGAACCGGAACAGGTACCGGAACAGGTACAAGTACAAGTACAGGAATACCCGTCCGGTATGAAATGATCACGCACAATTTTGAAGAATCATATACAGAGCCGTCTACAGGGCAAACTATGACAAGCTCTTATGATGTGGTTGTTTCGTTTATCCGAACAGCAGACGGAGAACGTTTCGACGGTTCCACTCTTCCGAATGCAATTGCGGAAGGAAGCGCTTTGCCGGGAACTGCGAACAGTGGATATGACACAGAACTGATGATAAACGGGACTGTTGTCCACGACTATGTATTTACGGGCTGGTATTTAAATCAAACGGATGCCAACGCAGCGGGAGAGCAGGGCAAGATCACGGTTATGCCCGCGACATCCGAGCAAAATGTCAGGATTTATGCCGGAATAAAGAGGCTGGAGCAGACTCCGACAACTTACACACTCACTCTTGTAAACCTCTTCCCCGAAGCAGGTGATGTTGCCATACCTCAAAGTTCGACGGATGGGCTTACATACTCAAAAGAAGGCTCTTCGGTTACGATCTCGGGCTTTGAGAGCGGTGCAGAATACACATTGCCTGTGGTTCAGAGAATCGCTGAGCATTATGATTCAACGGGTTACACCTCGAAGCCTTACGTCACAACCGGAAGCCTCGGGGACGTTGCTGACCTATTGTTCTACAGTACTGATAGTAATGTAAATGCGGCGAAATTCCTGATCATGTCAGACCAGAATACCGATCTTGACGGGAAGTGGATGAACATGGGAATGTTCGCAAGCGATCCGCAAAACTACCCGACTCAGAACGAAATAAGTGCGGCGCAGACTGTCACGATAACCGATAATATGACGATCTACATGTATTTCGGTGCGCCTGTTTATTATGAAGTAGGAAAGATTAAGTTAAAACTTGCCGGAAACAATTATTACAGTACCATCAATGAATTGTACGAAGCATACAGTTCGCAGTACAGCAATCTTCAATGTATTCCTCTGAAGATGAAAGCGGGCTCGACTGAGCAGAGCGAAGAGTGGTGGGCACTTTCTGATGTGGACACTTCCTCGGGAACAGGATATTTCTCGACCTATTACTATGGCAAAGAGATTACTGTTCCTAAATTCGAGCCTGATCATATGGGTGCGGTTCTGACTAATTATACCGTATATACAATGGATCAGAACCATCGTCCGACATCAATGACTACCACGGCCTATGAAAACGGAGCACTCACGTTTGCTCCGTCCGGAGGAACAGGATTTCCGTTTAGCACCGAAATGCCGAGGCTCTTAACTGCTAAAGGCGTTAACTACGCAATCCTCGATGTCAGCAGCTATATTTCCGACAGCAATTTTGTGGTTTCTATCGGATCGGGCAATCCTTATCTTATAAAAGATACAGCCTCTGAGCAGATTGGTTTGTATAAGCTGGCATGCATTGAAAACGTTACGATCGGAAATGACACAACAGAATGGCCTGTCAGACTTACGGAAGCATATTCGGATTTCAACGCAGGGTGGATGTATAATAAGGATTCCATAACGACCGGACTGAATGTTCAAGGCCAGAATCCTATTCTGGTTTCGGTTCCCAGAGATCTTATGACGCCATGGGAAACCGGAGAAAGTACAAGTGCCGAAACGCCGTTAGCAGCACTCACTGCTCTTGCCGATACGGAGAAAAGGGTCTGGTCATTTATAGGACGAAAGGGCTATAAGCTCGCAGGTTTTACGGAGAGTTACACAGATGGGTCAGGAGTAGATGTGCTTAGGTCTGAGATACTCGGAAGAAACAGCTGGCCGGCAGGAAACGAGTACAACCTCTCAGGAAGCTTCGGATTCATGGAAAAATTTACATATGATAACATAGACGTAAAGGTGAAAAACGGCGTTCTGATGTCACTATATAATCCTGTGGTGATAGACTCGGCACAGACACCGATTACCTTAAGGCCCATATTCGCGCCCGAGTCGAATGAGATGACCGTTCGCTTTGATTACTGCGAGGCAGATGGTAACGACTCGGCAGGCTATTACCTGATCTTTGACAATGTGGATCCTGGATTTATGAGGGAGTACACTATTGCAGCATTAAATGAACAGGGGAAGGTAGCTAATCCCAGGTACGTTTATTGCAGGAAGGCCGGCGAAACAGGGCGATTTATAACAAATCATCTCTACGGAACGATAAAATATGACGCAATAAATGGTGAGTACACCCTGATCGGACAAGACACGAACTATCCTGAAGCAGTAAAAGGCAGATACACAATTCGCCAAAATGCGCAGGGTGGATTGATGTTTAAGGTACCGATCTATGATCTGTTGGTCAAGAGTGCGGATGTTGTAGCGGGATTTAACGGAACTTTGATTTCAGACACGGTTACATCTAATGCTGAGCTGGAGGTCTTCTGCATCACAATGGAGAGGCAATACGCAGGATATGGACCGCTCGATCCCGCAAACAATTCGTACATGAGGCCACTCTACGTCTCAAACGGATACTTTGCTGTAACAGAAAATGCTTTGGATGACTGGTATCGATATAGTCCTGTCAACAGTATGCAGGGCGAGGTTGCGTACACGCTCGGATTTAACCGCGGTTATATCATGCTGCGTGCATATAATTACGAAAATTATCATTACATTAAGCATGTACTTGAAGAGGCGGGCATATTTGATTCGGGTGCACAAAACGCTGTTACGTCAATGAGCATTGACTCGGCGCATGCTTCCAATCTGTCGTTGTTCTACTATGATGATGGATACAAGCCCTACACCTCGGAGTGTTCAATCACAAATCCGCAGTCTTTATCCATCATGATCAACCATACGGAACAACCGGAGACATGGTCATTCTGGTTCGGTCCCGCCAAACTTACACTGACGGTTGACGGTAAGGAATATACTGTTTGGATTTACTGCGATTCTTCAGCTGTTTAATCATTACAAAAACCATAGTGGACCCGGGGGACGGGGGTTGTGGGTCATGCGCAGTTCAATGACCCACAACCCCCGTCCCCCAGGTCCACCTTTGTCAAAAATCCCAAATAAATGAGCATTTTTGAGATTTCAAGAGAACACATGAGCAAACACGAGCAAATCCATAATTTCACACGCCTCTATGTGTTGCATAAAAGACGTGAAGTGAATAAGATATGAGTTGTCGATTAGCACTCGAAAAGAAT
>JAEEGL016201338.1_pt1 | contig 11680 bp, 12 predicted proteins | sample 9134231 | NCBI WGS metagenome assembly JAEEGL01 (sample SAMN16246548, study PRJNA631951) | gut metagenome | biome: gut microbiome; feature: rumen; material: fiber-attached | host: Bos | place: Iran: Karaj | collected 2018-10 | reverse complement strand
GCTGCAATATTTACAATATTGTTTCCAATTAAAATTGTAGAAAGTAAAGCATCATAATGTTTATGAAGATGCATTACAAGCTTTGCACTTTTATGTTTTTTAGCAAGGTTTTCAATTCTAATTTCGTTTAAAGATGTGAACGCTGTTTCACTTAAAGAAAAGAAGGCTGACATAAATAGTAAGCCCACTAAGATAATAATTGAAACTAAAACGAAATTAGGAATTTCGGTAAATGACGTTAATGCAATACTGGGATCAGGATTCATATTTTCATATTATACATAAGATTATATTATCAATCAAAATTAATAACGCTTTCTGAATTCATAAGTTTAATTATTTCATTAAATATGAAATTCCGATACTCATCTGTATATTTTTGCATATCAAATTCAAGGTTAACAAGTGACTCATTCTTTATGTTATAAAGTGTATAGTTTTCGTATTCAAAAACACCATTTGAATTCCAACCTTGTTTACCATCTTTTTTCCATTCCAAATTCTTAAAAGTATCATTGTCAAACGGTAATGTTTTTTTCATATAGGTCATTTTGAGCTCACAATTTAAATCTACAAAAAGAACATAAATATTCCTGTTTAACATGTATGGGCAATTCTCGCTTGTTGAATGATTTACTTTGTGTTTTTTTGATTGGCAATAACAAATTCCTTCAATTTTATATATTTCTGTAAAAGAAGAACCTAAATCCAAATTAAACATATAAACTTCTTGTGATAAATCTGGATCTTGCAAAATATTCTTTTCATTAGCAGACAACGATTTGTCCTTTTTTAAAAATTCTTTTTCATCAGTAACTAAATCATCAAATGAATAATATGTATTTGTGTGCTGTCTAAAACTATTTTTTCGATAGACGTTTTTACATGAACAAAACAGCACAGAAACAAAAGAACAAAAGAAAAGAATTTTTTTATTCATAAACAATTCTTAATTTTCCAATAGAAATTCTTCCACGATTTCTATCACCAACAGCATCATTAACTGTATAAAATCTAAATGATGTTGTTCCTTGAGGGAAACTTACTTGTAAAAGATTTTGATTAGTTCTGTCGGTAGAAAGGCTTACATCATGAAGCAGATCAAAAGCGTTATAAAAAATCCCGTATTGATCACCATACTGAATGCGAGCAGAATGATTAGGAAAAATGTTAGGATTATATTGCTCGGAAGGACCCCAAAACGAAATATATACGACAATTTTTTTAATTGACACAGGTAAATAATATTCTAAATAGGCAATACCAGCATCCTCACGTCTAGGAGATAGGTTAACGAATTCATTTTCAATATATCCAGTTCTTAATCTGTGAGTATCAAATGTGCAATTGCTTATATTAATCTCTTCCCAGCGATGATAAAAATAATATTGAGGTTGAAATCCATAATCTACAGGATTTAAGACAATTTCATTAAAACTATATCCACAAGGACAATAGCACTTATCATAATAATAAGAATGGTAATTATCGGAATGAAAATGAACACAAGAAAAAACAATGTCAAGAGCACCAATACAGCGAATTAAAGGAAAAGGGCTTTCAAAAGTTGACCATTCTAGCGCACTACAATGTCCCCAACCGGTATGAACATAAACATTATTTTCACTATAACCAAAAGCAACGTAAGAATGATCAGCTGAATTTGCAATCACCGGTCGGCCAGAATCAATGGTGCTTTTAATTAGTGCCTTTGCTTCTCCGTTCCAATCCTGATTTAAAGTTCCTTGACAAAAATTGATAGAGTAAGAAAGATTTGAATTATCCAAATATGAGGAAATTAATTTTTTTTGTTCTTTATTAGATAAACCACTAATAAAAGGTGATGAACCATTTACATCATTTGATAAATTTATTAGATAATCTCTAAATCTCTGGTCTTCAGTTGTCAAACCTGTTCCTGGAGATTGAATATATTCACTTAATAAATTTGCTGAATGATATGCAAAGCCATCTTTGTCAAATGACTCATCAACTAATTTATCATTCACGAAAGTATCATAATAACCAAGCATTATTTGTGCACTAATTATCATGCAAATACCACTATCATTTAAGCCATGGTAATTATGAAGATTTTCAAAATAATAATAATTAGGAATTAATATAGTATCTTGATCATAGTTGACACTTCGATCATTAAAATTGTTGTCGTAATTCTCAATATTACTTGTAGAACAAATTCCATTATATGTCGATTTTTTAAACATAAATGGTTGTTGCGTAATCTTATTTGATAAACAAAATGCGCAAGATAGAATGTTTAATAAAATAAAAATAGTCTTTTTCATAGTTTTCCTTATACAAGTATAAACTAGTATTCAGACTATTTCTATTTGCTTTTAGAAGAATAAGAGTGCTTCATCTAAATTTGAGTAGTTAATATTGTTGTTATCGACGATTGGATCGTCTTTTTCTTCAATATTCTCGGCCAAATTTTCATTACGAACTTCAAATTCTTCCGCAGAATTAAATTTGAATAAGTTTTTCATAACTATTCATTTCTCCTTTCTATCAATCTACTTTAGTAGGAGGGCCCGGACTTTGGCACTTTTTATTTCACCCTTATAGGCCAAAGGACGATTAGTTTAGTCCTTTAATTTTCAAAATCAATATGAAAATTTATGAAAGCAGTTACAATAGTAACTATGAAGAAGAGATTTATTATTATTCCGCTTGTTATTACCGCTACCACTGTTGGAGCAGTTTTTGCATCTCACTATATCATTGTTCGAGCGTGGTCATCTAAATACAATCTAACAACTTTAAAAGAAGGAGAATTACCTCCAATTCAAGAGGCTGTTGAAGATAACTATGTTCAACTTAGTGAAGTCAATATGCATTATGTCCATTATGGACATGCTGAACAATCTGTTGTTTTAGTTCATGGGAATAGAAGTAGTTGTAACGCTTTAAAAGAATTAGCAACTTATTTAGCAAATGACTATAGTGTCTACTGCATTGACAGTAGATGCCACGGGAAAAGTTCTGATCCTGGAGTGCTTTCTTATGATTTGATGGCTAAGGATGTTTATGAATTCATTAATGCAAAAGGATTAAATAATCCATATTTTGTTGGTCATAGTGATGGCGGGATTATTGGAATTATATTAACTGCGAATTATCCTAACGCAGTAAAAGCAAATATTGCTTGTGGAGCAAATTCAAACCCAAAAGGTCTTAAAAATAACTATTTAAGAACATGTAGACGTAATAAAGACAATAAATATTACAAATTAATGTTAGACGAACCAAATTTAACGAAAGATTATCTATCAAAAGTTAAAACTCCAACTTATATTGTCGCTGGAGAATATGATGTTATTCGTTTATCTGACACCATTTTTCTTCATAAAAATATTCCTGATAGTAGAATTGCCATCATTAAAAACAATGGTCACTCAACTTATATATCGAAAAACGGCAAACTAATATATCATCTTGCTTACGATTACTTTAAAGAGTTAGATGGCAAATAAAAAACAGAGGCTAAGCCTCTGTTTAATTTTGTTTTATTTCTTATTTGAAATATCTTTTTAGCATTGCTTCAAGAGCAGCACCGTGGCGTTGTTCGTCTTTAGCCATTTCGTGAACTGCATCATGAATTGCATCGTAATTGAGTTCTTTTGCTTTTTTAGCAATTTCAAGTTTTGATGCACATGCACCATTTTCGCCTGCAAGCATCTTTTCGAGGTTTGCTTTTGTATCAGCTTCAACCATTTCACCTAATAATTCAGCAAATTTAGCAGCATGTTCAGCTTCTTCTTTAGCAATTTGCTCTAGGAGCAAAGCGATTTCTGGATAGCCTTCTCTTAAGGCTTGTCTTGCCATTGCTAAATACATACCAACTTCTGAACATTCACCTTTGAAATGGTCTCTACAACCTTGAAGTACAAATGGATCAACGCCTTTTGCAACACCAATGTCATGTTTGCAAGCCCATTTAAGTTCGCCTTTAGGAGCGTTTTCTTCAAGTGGTTCTAACATTGAAAAATCAGCACCACAAATTGGACAATTTTCGCCTTCTTTTACTTCGACGATTTGTCCACAAATTTTACAACGATATTTCATATATCTTTCCTCCGGGGGATTATTTTTCAAATCCTTTATTGCCTTAATTATAGGATAACTATTTTTATTTACAAGGCAGACGCACTTTTATTTTTAAAAACTATAAATTTTCCGTATATTTTCCGAAAAATTACTATAAATTCCCTAGTTTTTCTAATTCTTTTTCATACTTCTTTGGTTCTTTTAGAAACACAACTTTAGCATCTGGAAATAGTTTATTAACCTTCTTTTGGGCGCTTTTTCCTTGCCCGCTTCCAGAATAGAAAACAAAAGATAATTTCTTATTAGAAAAATCTGTTTGAGCAAGAACTGAATTAATTGCAGGAGTTAATCTTCCGTTCCATATTGGAGAGCCAATTACAACTTCGTCAAAACTTGAAACATCGTTATTGTAGTCTATAAGTTTTCCTTTTTGAGCCATGCCCGCTCTAAAGCCTCCTACTAGGACCATAAAGAAAAATTTCTTTGGCATTTTTTTCTTTTCAATTACTTTTCTAAGTTCAAAGCCATTTTCTTCCATCTTTTTGGCGACAACTTCACCACTTCCGGTTAAAGAATAATAGATAAATAATTTTCTCATTTTAACTCTCCTTTAACTAATCAAGTCCTAAAAATACTTTCTTGAGAATGATATCATTCTCTCCTTCGCGTTCATCAATTACTCGACTTGCTTCACGAAGTCTTCTTTCTTTCTTAATTTTGATTATTTCAAGCATATGTTTTAATAACCAAATACCAAGTACGGCTCCTACAATTAAAAGAAGAACAGCAAGGAAATAAAGTGCTTTTCTGAATGCAAATATACACACTCCACACAGTGATAAAGAAATTACAATTGAAATAAATACTTCAAAACCCGCAATTGTTTTATATAAAACTTCCTTAGCCTTTGTTTGATGAATCTCATGATCATTTTCTTTATATTTTTCAATTAAAACTTCAGCATTTTCTTTATTAAAATCTGGAGCCTGTTTTGTGTCTGCAAATGTAAGTTCTTTTTTGAATGTTCTTAAGAACAAAGATTCCATAAAAGCTTGATTTTCGTTACCTTTTAATTGTTTTACAATGCCTCTAATGGTAATTTCGTCTTCCTCTAAAAGGTCTCCGATAACACTGACAAAATTTTCACCAGTAATGATTTGTTCTGGAAGCATTTCAAAAATTGAATAATCTTTAGTTTCTCTAACTGAAGTAATTAACGCACGATAAAAAGTTCTTTGATTTTCAAATGGAATAACATCCATACAATCAATATGAGCTTTTAGACTAGTTAAGAAAGATTCACAGTTTTCAGTTAAATAGAAAATAGCGTATATTCTTCTTTGCAAGAAGAAAGGCTCAACTTTGGTCTGAATTTTATTGTGTTTATCAAGTTGATAGAAGAAATGAGATGTGTATTCTTTAACAAATGCTTTTAATCTAATCTGTCGATAGTTTTGTCTTAATCTAAAGTCTAATGTTTTGTTATATTTTTTGATTATTGTTTGGATTGTATCTCTATTTTTATCAATAACTTTAATTTGCTTGATAATTAATTCGGCTTTATGGAAATTGTTAGATTCTTTTAAAAGAAAATCGTTAATCAAAGTGTCTACTTCATCCCATTCAATGCTATAAAGAGGTTCAAATTCAGTGTATGGAATAGTTGAGATTATTTTTATGAAAAGACGGTCAAAATTGTATGGTTTTTTAACAATTCCTTTGTTTTTCTCGAATGATTTTTTCGCCTCAATTAAGTTTTCAAGTGTGTTTTTCGCGACAAGTTCATCAATCATTCCTTCGATTTTCTCTCGAATTTTCCTTTCCATATTTCGAAGTTCGATAAAATCGAGATTCGGAAATTTATAATGAACGATCTCTTTAACTTCGTCATTGAAGTGTTTGGAAAGTCTTCTATATTGAGCAAGACTAATTTCAGCGTTTAAAAACTGCTCAAATAAAGGTTGCAAATCAATACAATCCTTAATAAGTGCGATTAAATCTTCATTTTGAAGGGCTTCAAAAACTTCTAGTGCACCTTCATAATCTTTCTTTAAGGCAAGTTTAAAACCTCTTTGGGTTTCATCGTTTATCCTTTTGGCCACTTTAATTTGTTCCTTAGAAAAAGATTCTGTCTCAGGAGCAACTTCTTTAACAGAGCCTAGATAGCTACGAGTTTTCTCACTTGCCACTTATTTAATCCTTACAATGTAAATCTTATCTAAAATTATACATAAAAATTTATTTTTTACATAAAATCAAAGAAGTTGTGCTATGATTTAGTGCAGATATTTAGTGAAAAACTGATAATAGGAGGCTTTATATGGGGTACGTTATTGAAACAAATAACTTAAGTAAGAAATTCCCTAATAAACTCGCTGTAGATAAAGTTTCTGTTCACGTTGAAAAAGGCGATATTTATGGTCTTATCGGACGTAACGGAGCAGGTAAAACAACCTTAATGAAAATGATTCTGGGAACTTTGTTCCCTACTGAAGGAGAAATGACTCTTTTTGGTAACTCTAATCTTAATGAAGAAAGAAAAAGAATCGGTTCATTAATTGAAGCACCAGGTCTATATAGAGGTTGCACCGCTTTTGAAAATATGAAGAGATTTTCTCTTCTTTATGGCGGAACAGATGAAGAAATTAAAGAACTTTTAGACTTTGTTGGTCTAGGTGAAACAGGCAAGATGAAAGCTGGCCATTTTTCACTAGGTATGAAACAAAGGCTTGGCTTAGCCTTATCACTTTTAGGCAACCCAGAAGTTTTAGTGTTAGACGAACCAGTAAACGGACTCGATCCAGCAGGAATTAAAGAATTTAGAGATATTATTCTTAAACTTAACAAGGAAAAAGGAGTCACATTTGTTATTTCATCTCATCTTTTAGATGAGTTAGGTAAAATTGCGACTAGATATGGTATTTTAAGTGACGGTTTACTTGTAGATGAAATTTCCGCTGCTGAACTACAAGAAAGATGCAAAACTTGTTTGATTATTGAAGCTAACGATTTAGAAAAAGCTGAACAAGTTCTAACTAAAGCAAAGCTTCTTGGTAATCACGTCGTAAATGAAAACAAGTTATTAATGTACGATCACTTTGAAGAACCAAGTCTCGTAAATGAGACTCTTGTTAAAGGCGGAGTCAAAGTTAATTCACTTTCATTCTCTAATAATGGGTTTGAAGACTATTTTATCGAAAGGTTAGGTAAGTAGTATGGGCGCATTATTAAGATTTGAATTTAGAAAACTCTTCAGAAACAAGGCATTTTATATTTGCCTTGGTATTGCTTTATTCCTTTTGATTATCAACACCATTACTAACAAAATAATGGCAGATATTTCTAAAGAAATGATGGAAGAAGCATATGCTGAAATCGGAATGAATTATGAATATGCTTTCAGCGCTATTGCGCTTCTTAAACAGGTATTTAATAACAACACAGCGATTGTTGAAGGAGTTATAGTCTCAATTATTGTATGTGAAGATTTCGCGGGCGATATTATTAAAAATATCTACTCAAAAGGCTACTCTAGAGCACAAGTTTACTTCGCTAAACTATTATCTTCATTGGCAGCATTCCTCATGATTGTTGTAGCAGGAATGATTGTATCATTCACTTTAGGCGTTGCTCTTACAGGCGAAATCGGCTCAACCGGTAAGAACTTTGCTGGGGCAGTTGTTTGTATTTATCTTGTTGCAATCGCATATTTTGCAATTTATTTTGCGATTAGCATGATTTTCAAGAAGATTGCACCATCAATTGTTCTTTCTATTTTAGGACCAACTGGTGTCACAGTTTTACTTGTCTTAGTTAACTTGCTCATTAAAAATGATGACATCTCATTAAGCGATTACTGGATCAGCGGGGTTATGTCAAATCTTTCTCTTAGCGATGTAGAAATCAAAACTATTGTAACCGCAATTATTGTTTCATTGGTTGTAATCGCTGGATTTGGTTGTTTATCATTTTTTATGGATAATAAAAAAGACGTTAAATAAAGGAGAAAATATGGATTTACTTATTAGAAACAAATGGATTAGTCTTAGGGGTTCATCAGTCGTTAAAGACTTAAATGAACAAGATGTTTACAAAGTAAGAGGTAAGTTTTGGACATTTACAAAAAAGAAATTTATCCAAACTTTAGATGGTGAGACAAAGTATGTTGTCCGTAACAAGTTCTGGAGATTATTTGCTTATAAAGCCTTTGTATTAGATGAAAGTCAAAAAGAACGAATTGCCTACTTAAGAAGAAAAATCTTCTCATTTCATGACCGTTTCTTTGTTGAATCAAAGTTTGGTCAATTAGAAATAAAAGGAAATATCTTTTGCTTTGATTATCACATTTATCTTGAAGGCAAAGAAATCGGCCACGTTGGACGTAGAATCTCATTAAGAGATAGTTTTGTTCTTCACGTAGAAGATGATGTTAATATTGATCCAATGTTCTTCTTAGCACTTGTCATTGCAATAGATAACATCACAGATCAAAGAAGAGAGAACGCTAATTCAAGCAATTATTAAAGAAAAGAAAGGACTTATGGTCCTTTTTATTAGCCTAATAAATTGTAAATTCCTATAAACTGCACAACTGCTCCCGCCACTACAAACACATGGAATATGGTGTGGAAGTAAATTTTCTTTTTACCAATTGCGTACAATATGGCGCCAACAGTATAAACGATTCCACCAATTAAAATTGGCCAGAAAACATTATTTGCAACTTGAACTCCAAACGGAAGGAAAATCAATAATAACCAACCCTGAATGATGTACATAATGTAAGAAGAAATCTTCAAAAACTTATTATTGTTTGGAATTGCATTTACTAATATTCCATAAATTGCTAAAGCAAATTCTATTATCGCCATCACAATTCCAAGATTGTGTGGAGTAGTTCCAAGCATACAAATTGGGAAATATGTTCCGGCAACAAATAAATAAATATCACAATGATCAATAATTCTAGCTACAAATCGGTATGTGCTATCAAATCTAGAAGTGTGATATAAAGTTGAAAACACAAACACAATCATCATAGTCAAAACATAAACATAAAATGGATAAAATTGACTAAAAGGAATGTGATTTGTAATTTCTTTGTATACAAAGAAAATAAGGACTCCTAAAGAGAACAAAAAACCGATACCATGTGTAATGGAATTTCCTATTTCGTCTTTAAAAGAATATTTAGGTAAATTCCTAACTTTTTTATTCATAAAACAACAACTTATAATTTAGATTCTTCAATCCTCTGTTCAGATTCTCTGAAGTATCTTTCGTAATTCTTTTTACAATATCTTGGATGTCTTTCCTTTTGGAATTCATTAACTTCCTTAAATGTATAAGGAACATCAACTCTCCATGAATTAAATAATCCGGCTTTCACAGCGTGATTTGGACAATACATAACACACTTTTGACACATTAAGCATTGATAACCAAATTTAAATTTGCCTTTATCCTCATTAAATCTAATGTTCTGTGCTGGACAATTGTTAATACATTTCATGCACTTACTGCATTTATCTTTTTCTACTTTATAGAAAAGACCATTGAATCTTCCGCCCCACCATTGAATTCTAAGAACGAATGCAAATGGGCGATCACAGAACCAACGTTTCATACGAACATCTTCACCTTTTAAGAATAAATCTAAGTCTAATGGAAGAAGTCCGTTCATAACTTTAATCATTCTATAAGCCATATAATCTGTATGTCTAAATATGAATGAATAAGGCATTAAATAATGGAATTCATTATGAACTTTTATGTTTCTTCTCTTTAATAAAGAGGTGAGATACAAACTAGAGGCATTATTCCAAAATAAATGTTCTCCAGATTGTTTCATAATAACACATGGAATTTCTTTACTAACCTTTTTGATTTTTTTGACATATTTAATCATTGGTTTTGGGCAGTTAAATCCATAGATTGGATAAAAAACGAAAAGACCATCATAGCCTTCAATATTGGTGATATCACCATTTATAACATCAACTGTATCAAGGCTATGACCACGTTTTTCTAACTCTTCTTTTGCCTTAAGGCAAACAATCTTCGTATTGCCCGTACCTGTAAAGTAAATTCCTAGAAATTTCATCTCATCTTTGCCTCCAAGTTTTCATCGAAGTAGTAACAATGATCTTCATCAAAATTATGGGAATCATACCAATATTGAGCATAGATTTTGTCTTTTTTAACAAGTCTATCAAAATCCCAAACATATTCGTTATAAAGAGCGTTCAACCAGTGACCACCTCTTAAGACTGTAAATGGACGTGCTGTAAATCTTTGTCCATCTTGGTTTTCCCATTCAACTTTAGTGTAAACATCGCCCTTCTTAAATGAGGTAGTTAAAAGCTTACCACCATGCATTTTGGCTACGTTTTGTAAGTCTTCTAAAGATATGTCTTTATCTTCTTTATCAATATCAAAACCGTAATCAATTGGTTTATATGGTTTTAATGTTTTAGCTTCGCTTGCATCCCAAAGATCAAAATCTTCCCATTTCTTTGGTTGATTTTCGTATTCTTCCATCGAACCAAAGAATGCTGTGATTCTAGCGACATCGCCATGATTATACCAATATTGAGGTGCATTTGAGTCTTTCATCGTATTTGTAAGAGAAAATCTCTTAATGAGCTTCTTCGGTACGATTCTAGCCATTTTCATTTCTGGATGAGCTTTTAAAATTTTGCCCCAGTAATCTTTAACGTTATCTTTTCTATAATGGAAAAGTTCATTTAACTTCTCGCCATCAACATAAAAACCACAATGGAAGTTTCTAGTGCAACAATCATTAGGATTAAAGTAATCCTTAACATCTCCGCCCATTAATGAGAAGCCACCTTGCACTGTTTCGTAGCCAGTAATTCTACTTTGCTCTCCTGAACCAAAATTAAAAATTTTGCCCCAAAAATTATTGTGATTTAAGTGGCCTGCTATGTCTTCACGAATGATAGCGGCCATAAGTCGACCGCTATCTTCAGCAGTTGACCATTCAATAGCGTTATTAAATGGTGTGTGAAACATAAGTCCATCACCCATGTTAGCAGTCAACATATCAAGATAAATCATCGCTGATTGGCGAATAATTGCCCAATTTGGAATGCTACTTTCTAAAATAGCAAATTCACCTCTTAATTTGTGAGTTGTGTAAAAATCAAAAACTCCTGGAAAAAGAGGATCTCCAACTCTTAAATAAGGGTTTTTTGGACATCTATGCCCATAAAGGGCAACAGTTGTAATATCAATTAACTTAATATCTGGACGAGCTTCTAATATTTCAACAATGTTTTTCACACCTACTTCATTAGCAAGATATGAATCATTTGGAAATTTATCTGCTCTTGGGGGAATAGCTGCTGCTAAATTAAATAAATAAGAAGCACCATCAATTGTTTTAATGATGTCATCTTTTGAAGCAACAGTTCCATATATAATTTCTATTTTTCCTGGGTTATCTTTGGCTAGTTTTTCCACTAATTTATTGCGTTTATATTTTTTCTCTAAAAGGACTTTGACTTTGTCAACTTCATTTAGTTTAATAAATTCCTCCAGCGTAGGAAAACCCATGTGCCCGGCGGCACCAAATAAACTAACTATC
>JAEEGL015832941.1_pt1 | contig 11680 bp, 8 predicted proteins | sample 9134231 | NCBI WGS metagenome assembly JAEEGL01 (sample SAMN16246548, study PRJNA631951) | gut metagenome | biome: gut microbiome; feature: rumen; material: fiber-attached | host: Bos | place: Iran: Karaj | collected 2018-10 | reverse complement strand
CCGTGGGATCGATCGGACAGATATGTGCCAGAAAAGAAGACTGAGCGTATCCGATCCGGACTGGCCTAAGACATGCGAATAAAATATTCCGTTAAACGGTCGAGTGTTTTGGCTGAATTTTGACCGGTTTCACTTATATCTTCCAGTTTCCCGGCTAAGATCATCTGACCGGATCTCAGTGAATCAATGCCTTCAAGAATGTCAGAAAGCTTACTTTTGCCACATGTCGGGAATTTTTCGGACAGAAGATCCTCTATGTCCAGATTAAGGCCTGTGGCAATGGTATTAAGAATATCGACAGTAGGGCTGTCATTACCGTTTTCATATCTTGATAAGGTCGATCTGTCACAACTGCATTTTCGTGCAAGTGCCTCCTGGCTGAGACCACGAGATACACGTGCGCAGCGTATATTTCTTCCCACCATCCGACGAAATTCTTCATTCTTGTTCATACGCGTTTCCTCCTAAAACGAAACAAGTTAATGCCTACACGTATATTCTAATTATACGGGGGTATGCCTCTTTGTGCCGTGCGATCTGGCATCCATTTTGGGGGATATTCTCACAATTACTGTTTTGTTCAATTCGACGAAAGGCAAAAAAGGCGTTTTTAGATAAAATTGCACAAAAAACACCATAAAAACTATGGACTTTTTTGGTATATTCTATTAAAATAAAGAAGATGTGTGCTTTGTAAAAGCAAATAACTCGAAAAAGTCATGTTGCGATTGTGCAAAATAACAATGAGCGAATGGAGAGGGTATGATTTCTAATCAGGTATTGCAGAGTACTATAGAGGGGCTTAAGAATATCGCGCGAATAGAGATCTGTGTTGTGGATTCTGATGGCCGGACCGTCGCTTCGTCGGATCCTTCCTTAGAGGAGTTCAGTGCGCAGGCAGTTGAATTTGCGGCATCCCCTGCAGACAGCCAGGAGATCAAGGGCTGTCAGTTCTTCAAGATAATGGATGAAGGGCAATTGGAGTTTGTTCTTATAGTAGCGGGACAGGGTGAAGACCTGTTCACATTGGGCAAGCTTGCGGCATTCCAGATACAGGGCCTTTTGGTCGCCTACAAGGAGAGATTTGACAGGGATAACTTTATCAAGAATCTCCTGTTGGACAACCTTCTGCTGGTAGATATATTCAGCAGAGCCAAGAAGCTTCATATCAAGCCCGAGATAAGAAGAGTAGTCATCATCTTAGAGAGTAATGAGGACAACAGCGGAAGCGTGTTGGAGCTTATGCGCACCAATTACGGGACCAACAATACGGACTTCATTACCGCCGTTGATGAGAACAATGTGATAGTTGTGAAGGAACTAGCACCTGCCGAGACTGATGATGATATTCAGAAACTGTGCGCTTCTTATATGAAGCGTATGGAGAATGAGTCGATAACCGACATAAGGATATCTTACGGGACGGTCGTGGGAGATATCAAAGAAGTCAGCCACTCATATAAGGAAGCCAAGATGGCTCTTGACGTGGGTAAGATATTCTTTGATGACCGTCTTATAATCGCATACAGCGAGCTGGGCATAGGACGACTGATATATCAGCTACCTATTCCTTTGTGCAAGCTGTTCATCAAAGAGATATTTGACGGACAGAGTCCGGATGATTTTGATGAAGAGACACTTATGACCATAAGCAAGTTCTTTGAGAACAGTCTTAATGTATCAGAGACATCCCGACAGTTGTTCATCCACAGGAACACTCTGGTGTACAGGCTGGACAAGCTTCAGAAGCAGACAGGCCTAGACTTAAGAGTTTTCGAGGATGCGATAACCTTTAAGATCGCACTTATGGTTGTCAAATACATGAATTATATGGAGACACTTCAATACTGATAAGGGGTATTTTACAGGATAGCAGTTATAAAAGGAGAGAGAGAATTGGCTTTGATCAAGAAGAAAAAACAACGTCAGATCGCAGATGATGAACTGATCGTACTGGATAATGTCACCAAGACATATGCGACCGGTTCGCCTGCATTAAACGGTGTGAGTCTGACGGTTAAAAAGGGAGAATTCGTCTTTATCGTCGGCGACAGCGGTTCCGGCAAATCCACACTGATTAAACTTCTGTTAAGGGAGCTTACTCCCACAGAAGGTGACATATATGTCAACAATATCAATCTCGGAAGGTTAAGACACAGACAGGTTCCCAAGTACAGAAGGAATCTCGGAGTCGTATTCCAGGATTTCCGTCTTCTTAAGGATCGCAATGTTTATGAGAACGTTGCTTTTGCCCAGAGGATAGTACAGACACCCAACAGACTGATCAAGCGTAACGTGCCGGCCATCCTGTCCATCGTGGGACTGGCAGGTAAGTACAAGGCCAAGCCCAAGGAACTGTCGGGAGGTGAGCAGCAGAGAGTTGCTCTTGCCAGAGCACTTATCAATAAACCCCCGATACTTCTGTGTGACGAGCCTACCGGTAATCTGGACCCCCGTAATTCATGGGAGATCATGAGATTGCTGGAGCAGATCAACAAGCGTGGAACGACCATAATTGTCGTTACGCATAACAGAGAGATAGTCAATGAAATGCAGAAGAGAGTCGTTACCATGAAGAAGGGCGTCATAGTCAGCGACGAGGAGGAAGGAGGCTATATCGATGAGAATTAGTACTTTCTTCTATACCTTAAGACAGGGCGTCAGGAATATGTTCAGGAATGCATGGTTCTCCCTCGCATCCATAGCGACCATTGCTTCGTGTCTTTTGTTGTTCGGCATTTTCTATTCTGTAGTGGCCAACTTCCAGAACATAGTTAAAAATGCCGAAGCCGGAGTTGCGGTGACCGTGTTCTTTGATGAGGGTCTGAGCGATGAGGAGAAGCAGCATATAGGAGAACTCATTCTGGATCGTAAGGAGGTTGACAGGATCAACTTCGTATCCGCGGATGAAGCCTGGAACAGCTTTAAGGACGAATATCTTGGTGAATATGCGGAAGGCTTTACCGAGAATCCTTTGGAAGACTCTGAGAATTACGAGATCTACATGAAGGACATTTCTCTTCAGTCTTCGCTCGTAACATATTTAAAGACGATCGCAGGTGTCAGACAGGTCAACAGCTCGCAGCAGACTGCAGATGCCCTGACAGGAGCCAACAAGCTCATAAGCTACATCTCGGTGGGCATCATAGGTATCCTTCTGGCGGTATCGATCTTCCTTATCAGCAACACCGTTATGATAGGTATCTCCGTTCGTAAGGAAGAGATCGGCATCATGAAATACATAGGCGCAACTGACTTCTTTGTACGAGCGCCATTCGTCGTAGAAGGTCTGATCATAGGTATAATCGGAGCGGCCATACCCCTGGGTATCATCTATTTTATCTATATCAAAGCCATGAACATCATATTGGAACGTTTCTCCGAGATCGGTTCCATATTGCAGTTCCTTCCAGTAGAGACGGTATTCAGTACGCTGATACCGGTATCACTGGGAATAGGAGCGGGTATCGGTCTTATAGGAAGTTTTGTGACAGTGAGGAAGCATCTGAGGGTTTGATACTGTATGCATAGTAAAAAAAGCAGGCGTCTCAGTGCATTGGCACTAGCGTTATCCTTGATAATCCTCACGAATCATTCGATGACGGTACATGCGGATACCAAGGATATCGAAGCCAATATCAAAGCCAAGCAGGCTGAGATAGCGGAAGCTGAGAAAGAAAAGAAGCAAATACAGAGTAATATAACCAATGCAAAAGCGATTGTGTCGGGTCTTGAAGCGACCAAAAAAGACCTTGAGGCATATGTGACCGAACTTGACAGCAACCTCATGGAAGTAGAGGCCAAGATAGCCGAGCTTAAAGAACTGATAGCGGAAAAGGAAGAAGAGATAGAAGAAGCCACGGCAGATCTGGAAGAAGCTGAAGAGATACAGAAGACACAGTACGAGAACATGAAGAAACGTATCAAATTCATTTATGAAAAGGGTGATACGTTCTATTTGGACCTGATCTTTACTGCAAGCTCTTATGCAGATATGTTAAACAAGGCTGATTATGCCGAGAAGATGTCGGAATATGATGCCAATAAGCTTGAGGAGTTCAAGCAGACATGTGAATATGTGGCAGCCTGTAAGGCAGACCTTGAATCCGATAAGGAACTGTTGGATATGGCCAAAGCCAAGCAGGATGAGGAGCAGGAGAATCTGAACGCTCTGATAGAAGCCAAGACCGGCGAGATCAACGCCGCAGAGATAGATATAAATAATAAAGAAGCCGCCATTAAGCAAATGGAGGCTGATGCAGCGGCTCAGGATGCAGCCATCAAACAGCTCGAAGCGCTGGTCGCGGAAGAGAAGCGCAAACTGGCTGAAGAGAACGGTGTAAAACTCACGTATGACGGAGGAATGTTTAAATGGCCGGCACCGTCTTATACCAAGATCTCGGATGATTACGGAACCAGGATACATCCGATACTGGGTGTTCAGCAGTTCCATAACGGTGTGGACATGGCGGCTCCGGGCGGATCACCCATACTGGCCGCATATGACGGGGAAGTTGTCGGCTCAGGATACAATGCATCCATGGGCAACTATATAATGATAGATCACGGTGACAGTCTCTACACGATATACATGCATGCTTCAGCATTGTACGTTTCCAAGGGTGATTTTGTCTCCAAGGGACAGAAGATTGCTGCAGTAGGAACCACCGGAAGATCTACGGGTAACCATCTTCATTTCAGTGTACGTAAGAACGGCTCTTACGTAAGCCCGTGGAATTATCTGTCGAATTAAGTAAATATGACGTCTGCGGACAGTTTGAAACTGTTCGCGGACGTTCTTAATGTAAATTGTAAGGAGCAGCAAATGGAAGACGAGATATTTATTCAAAGACCTGAAGGAAGTTCACAAACAGATCCTGATGTCATAAGAAACGATTCAAAAGAAAAAAATAAAAAATTCCTTCAGGGGATCATATGCGGTCTGCTGCTGGCTATGTGTATTCTGGGCATGGTTCTTATAGCAAGAAAACTATATGATACTTATATGTTTGACAAAGCCATGAGAGTAGCTTCAGACGTGGCGGACGGCAGCGGATACAGAAGCAAACTGGTCAATGAGCAGGTTGCCGGTAAGATAAAGACTCTTGAGGGTGTGATCGATAAGTATTATCTGAACGAATATACCACGGATGATCTGGAGACAGGCATATATCGCGGAATGATCGATTCGCTGGGAGATAAATATGCCGAGTATTATACCGTGGAAGAGATAAGGAAAGCCAGAGAAGATTCCAACGGTGTGTTCGGTGGGATAGGTGCATATATAAGCTATGATGAGGAAAGCGACTATTGTATCATAGCCGGAACAACGGAAGGTTCTCCTGCAGATAAGGCCGGATTAAGAGAAGGGGATTATATCGTCAAGGTGGACGAGATAGAGTCCAAGGGAATGGACAGCAGCGAGATAGTCACTTATGTCAGAGGCGAAGTAGGTACGACCGTTCACCTGACCCTTAAGAGAAAAGACGAGGAAGAGTTAATAGAAGTCGATATCGTCAGGGACATAATCGAGACTACCAGCGTCTATTCGGAGATGATGGATGACAATATCGGATATATAGGGATCACGGAGTTTGCTTCGGTCACATCGGATCAGTTTGTTGAAGCGCTGGCAGTATTAAAGGGCCAGGGAGCAAGAGGCATAATAATCGATCTGAGGAGTAACTTAGGCGGCAATCTTGATACGGCCTGTGATATAGCCAGAAACATCATTCCGGAAGGTGTGATCGTTTACACGATAGATAAGTATGACCATAAGAAGGAGTATACCTGTGACGGAGTGCACGAACTTGATCTTCCGCTTGTGGTACTTACCAACCAGTATTCTGCCAGTGCATCGGAAGTCCTTACGGGGGCTATCAAGGATTACGGCAAGGGCAGAGTTGTAGGTATGACTACATACGGTAAGGGCATAGTTCAGACTGTGGTGCCGTTATCAGATGGTTCGGCAGTAAAACTTACCACGAGTGCTTATTACACTCCTAACGGTGTATGCATCCACGGAACCGGTATAGAGCCTGATGTGGAGGTTGAGTTTGATTCTGATGCTTATTACGAAAACGGAACAGATAACCAACTCGATGCGGGTATTGCAGAGATCCATAAAATGTGGGAGAGCAGCTACTGAGTTCCTGTCCGGTGAAGCCGGATCGACAATCAGTGAGAATAATATACTAAATAAAAAAATATAAAGAGGGATAAAAAAGGAGGGTATCTAATGAGGAAAGTATTTGCAAGGGCGGTAATGTTTATCGTTGTGATCGGAGGTTTGATGTTAGCCGATCCGCTGACATCGCATGCGGCCGGTAGTAATCCGGATCCGCAGTTCGATCACATATATTACGCCGATACTTATCCGGATCTTAAAGCAGCCTTCGGCTACGACAGGACAGCGCTGTGGAACCATTACGTCATATTTGGACGTAAGGAAGGACGAAAGTGTTATCCGGGCGATCCGAACGGAAAGGCCGTTGCGGGAGCTTCAAGACCGTTGAATGCAAGTGAATATGCAAAGACCATGTTGGAACAGCTCAATGCCTACAGGGCATCAAAAGGAGTTGCACCGCTTCAATTGTCTCAGAAGTGTCTTGATGTGGCCAATGTCAGAGTGGTTGAACTGTCAACTTACTTCAGTCATACGAGACCGAACAGAACAAGCTTCGGCAGTACATATGAAGAACTCGGATATACCGGGGCCTATGTATGTGAGAATTGCGCCAAGCTAGACGATGTTGAAGGAGGATTGGCAGACAGCATACCGGTCGCAATGGGTATCTTTGCCGGAAGTCGCAGACATAATGCGGCCATGCTCGATGCGACGTATAATTACGTCGGTTTTGGATTCTTTCAGGGACCTGACGGCAGTGTGTACGTGACACAGGAATTCTCTATTGATTAAAGTCATACCCGAATAGCGAACATCTGTTCCGATTTTTATGGACATGAGATTAGGAAAATGATATACTAAGTGATGGTATATCATTTTCTTTTTGGAGATCCTTTTGTCAATGGAATTTGAATTACATTCGGATTATAAGCCTACGGGAGACCAGCCACAGGCCATAGAAGAACTTGTTGAGGGTTTTAAGCAGGGTAACCAGTTTGAGACCTTACTTGGTGTTACCGGATCCGGTAAGACGTTCACGATGGCGAATGTGATCGCGGCACTTAACAAGCCGACGCTTATCATCAGTCATAATAAGACTTTAGCCGCGCAGTTATATGGTGAGATGAAGGAGTTCTTCCCCAATAATGCCGTTGAATTTTTCGTTTCATATTACGACTATTACCAACCGGAGGCATATGTACCGTCTTCGGATACTTATATCGCCAAGGATTCGTCGGTAAATGATGAGATAGATAAGTTGCGTCTGTCGGCAACAGCATCGCTTACAGAGAGACGTGATGTGATAGTTGTATCCAGCGTCAGCTGTATATATGGTCTGGGTAGTCCGGAGGATTATAAGGAACTTATAGTTTCACTAAGACCCGGACAGAAGAAGGACAGAGATGATGTCATCAGAGAACTCATCGATATACGATACGACAGGAATGACAATGATATCGAGCGTGCCACCTTCAGAGTAAGGGGCGATACCATAGAGATATATCCTGCCATAGGCGGAGATAATCTTGTCAGAGTTGAGTTCTTTGGTGATGAGATCGATCGTATATCAGAGGTTGATCCAATTACGGGCAAGATGAAGAGTACTTTGGAGCATATCGCGATCTTCCCTGCTTCACATTATGTGATCCCTCCGGATAAGATAAGGGATGCCTGTGACAGGATAGAAGCCGAGCTTAAGGAAAGAGTATCTTTCTTTAAGCATGAGGATAAGCTGATCGAAGCGCAGAGGATAGCTGAGAGGACGAACTTCGATCTTGAGATGCTTCGTGAGACAGGCTTCTGCTCGGGTATAGAGAATTATTCCGCGCCAATGAGCGGGAGAGGCCCCGGCAGCAGGCCAATGTGTCTGATGGACTACTTTGATGATTTCCTTCTGATCATAGATGAGAGCCATATCACTGTTCCGCAGATAGGCGGAATGTATGCCGGAGACAGATCGAGGAAGAATACGCTTGTTGATTACGGATTCAGACTCCCTTCGGCATTGGATAACAGGCCTCTTAGCTTTGATGAATTCGAGGATCAGCTGGATCAGGTAATGTTCGTATCCGCGACCCCCGGAGATTATGAGGCAGATCATGAGCTGCTAAGGGCTGAGCAGGTTATACGTCCTACGGGCCTGTTGGATCCCGAGATCTCGGTTCGTCCGACAGAAGGTCAGATAGATGATCTTATAGGTGAGATACGTAAGGAGACAGGCAGGAAGGGTAAGGTCATGATCACCACCCTGACCAAGCATATGGCGGAAGACCTGACCGATTATCTTAAGGAAGTAGGCATCAGAGTCAAGTACCTGCATTCGGATATAGATACTCTGGAGAGAGCGCAGATCATCAGAGATTTAAGACTTGATGTGTTCGATGTATTAGTAGGTATCAACCTCTTAAGAGAGGGGCTGGATATACCTGAGATCACATTGGTAGCTATTCTTGATGCGGATAAGGAAGGATTCTTAAGGTCTGAGACTTCCCTGATACAGACCATAGGAAGAGCAGCGCGTAACAGTGAGGGACACGTCATAATGTATGCAGACAACATGACTGACTCCATGCGTAAGGCCATAGATGAGACCGAGAGAAGGCGGTCTATACAGCAGAAATATAATGATGAGAACGGCATCACTCCCACTACGATACAGAAGGCCGTGAGAGAGCTGATCACGATCACCAAAGAGATCGCATCAGAAGAAGCGAGATTTGCCAAGGATCCCGAGAGCATGTCCGAAGGAGAGATGCGTAAGCTCGCTGAGAAGATCGAGAAGCAGATGCGTAAGGCGGCAGCCGAGCTTGACTTTGAGACTGCAGCCGAGCTCAGGGACCAGCTTATAGAATTAAGAGAGCACATGGGTGCCGAGACTAAGAGAAAGACGAAGATATGAGTGAATTCATTAAGATAAGAGGTGCGGCAGAGCACAATCTGAAGAACTTAAGCATAGATATCCCGAGGAATAAATTTGTCGTTCTGACAGGCCTGTCAGGTTCGGGCAAGTCTTCCCTTGCTTTTGATACCATATATGCGGAAGGTCAGCGCAGATATATGGAATCGATATCGAGCTATGCGAGGCAGTTCTTAGGCCAGATGGAGAAGCCTAATGTTGAACTTATAGAAGGCTTGTCTCCTGCCATATCCATAGACCAGAAGTCTACCAACCGTAATCCCAGATCTACTGTCGGTACGGTGACTGAGATATATGATCATCTCAGATTGTTATATGCGAGGATAGGTATTCCTCATTGTCCGAATTGCGGGAAGCCGATATCCAAGCAGACAGTGGATCAGATGGTCGATAAGCTGATGGAATTGCCTGAAGGGACCAAGCTGCAGCTCCTTTCTCCTGTGGTGCGCGGCAAGAAGGGCAGACACGAGAAGGTGTTAGAGAGTGCTGCTAAGAGCGGATATGTAAGAGTCAGAGTGGACGGAAGTCTGTATGATCTGTCTGAAGAGATAGAGCTTGATAAGAATATCAAACACAACATAGAGATCGTAGTGGACAGAGCAGTCGTAAGGGAAGGAATGGCATCCAGACTCAGCGATTCCATAGAGAATGCCCTTGGACTTTCCGGCGGACTGCTGGATGTGGAAGTTATAGACGGTGAGATCCTTCATTTTTCCGACAGCCTTGCGTGCCCCGACTGCGGTATCAGCATAAGTGAGATAGAACCCAGAAGCTTCTCTTTTAACAATCCGTTTGGTGCATGTCCGGATTGTGTGGGACTCGGATATAAGATGGAGTTCGATCCGGAGTTGCTCATACCCGACAGGAGCTTAAGTCTTCATGAGGGAGCAATATCATGTACGGGATGGCAGTCAGGCAATAAGCCCGGAAGTTTTACTTATGCGATAATGAGTGCACTGGCCAAGGCCTATAAGTTCTCGATGGATACGCCTTTTGAGAAGCTTAAGCCGGCGGTTCAGGATCTTATCATATACGGTAAGGATGCCAAGGAAGTCCTGGTACATTACGAGGGCCAGCGAGGGGTAGGAGACTATCCGGTCGTATTCGAGGGTCTTATCAATAATATGATGAGGAGATACAGGGAGACCTTCTCCGATACCATGAAGCAGGAATACGAGGAGTATATGAGCATCACTCCATGTACTACCTGCGGAGGCATGAGACTTAAGAAAGAATCCCTGGCAGTTACCATATCAGGCAAGAACATCTATGAGGTCACGACTATGTCCATCAAGGACCTGCAGAAGTTCATGCTGGGACTTAAGCTCAATAAGACAGAACAGATAATAGGTAAGCAGATACTTAAAGAGATCAACTCCAGAGTCGGATTCCTGGTCAATGTGGGACTGGACTATCTGACACTTGCAAGGGGTGCGTCCACCTTATCAGGTGGAGAAGCACAGAGGATAAGACTTGCCACTCAGATAGGATCCGGCCTTGTGGGAGTATGTTATATCCTGGATGAACCCAGTATAGGACTGCATCAGAGAGATAATGATAAGCTTCTTGCCACACTTAAGTCATTGAGAGATCTCGGCAATACACTTCTTGTAGTCGAACATGATGAAGATACCATGAGGGAGGCTGACTGGATCGTAGATATAGGTCCGGGTGCGGGAAGCCACGGCGGAGAAGTGGTCGCAGCCGGTACGGCAGAAGATATAATGGCCTGTCCCGAATCGATCACAGGTAAATACTTAAGCGGTGAGCTCTCTATTCCGGTGCCGGCCAAGAGACTTAAGCCTTCGGGTTATATAAAAGTCAAAGGTGCAAGGGAGAATAACCTTAAGAATATAGATGTTGATATTCCGATCGGTGTTATGACAGTTGTGACAGGTGTATCGGGATCGGGTAAGAGTTCCTTGGTCAATGAGATACTGTATAAGAGTCTGGCACGTAAGCTTAACAGGGCACGTACGATAGCAGGCAGGCATTCGGGGATAACCGGCACGGAGTGTCTGGATAAGGTCATCGATATAGACCAGTCTCCGATCGGCAGGACTCCCAGATCCAATCCGGCAACATATACAGGCGTGTTTGATCTTATAAGGGATCTCTATGCCGGTACGGCAGATGCCAAGGCCAGAGGATACAGCAAGGGTCGTTTCTCATTTAACGTCAAGGGCGGTCGATGTGAGGCCTGCTCCGGCGACGGTATAGTCAAGATAGAGATGCACTTCCTTTCGGATGTATATGTTCCCTGTGAGGTATGTAAGGGCAAGAGATACAACAGAGAGACACTGGAAGTCAAGTACAAGGGTAAGAATATATATGATGTCCTTGATATGACAGTTGAAGATGCCCTGGAGTTCTTTAAGAATGTGCCTAAGATCAGAGACAAGGTACAGACCCTGTATGATGTCGGCTTGGGCTATGTGAAGCTGGGACAGCCGTCCACAACTTTGTCCGGAGGTGAAGCACAGAGGATCAAGCTCGCATCGGAACTGTCCCGTAAGTCAACGGGCAAGACGATCTATATCCTGGATGAACCCACGACAGGTCTTCATTTTGATGATGTCGCGAAGCTTATAGATATACTTAAGAAACTTGTTGAAGGCGGTAATACAGTCGTAGTT
>JAEEGL014043917.1_pt1 | contig 11680 bp, 8 predicted proteins | sample 9134231 | NCBI WGS metagenome assembly JAEEGL01 (sample SAMN16246548, study PRJNA631951) | gut metagenome | biome: gut microbiome; feature: rumen; material: fiber-attached | host: Bos | place: Iran: Karaj | collected 2018-10 | reverse complement strand
CCCAGCCCAGGGACCTGGCCTCCTTCTTGGTGATGAAATTGTCCGGCAGGTGCCCGTAGGTGTGGATGTACAGAGCCACGTCCTCCTTGGAGGTGTAGCTTCCGTCCTCCGGGATGGGGGGCGTGGGTTCGAGTGTGGGTTCGGGCGTGGGTTTCGGTGTGGGCTCCGGTGTCGGCTTGATGGTGGGCTTCACCGTGGGCTTCACCGTGGGGGCAGGGGAGGCGGTGGGCTCCGCCGTCTCCAGAATTGGAGCCTCCGGTTCGGCGGTCTGGACCAGCACCTCGGAGATCACGCCCTCGGCCAGGTCCAGCACGTCCTGGGAGGTCACTCCGCCGCAGCCGCCTATAAGGGCCAGGAGCAGGGCAAACAGCAGCAAATAGGGAATAAAGCGTTTCAAGGATAAACCTCCTCAATGGCATTCTATCGAATAAGGGTACATCCCTAGCATACACCAAATCCCTCCCGGCGTAAAGCCCGGAAGCGGTTTCCGATGAAAGAGAGGTTCATGGAGAGAGCTTTCTCCGGGGGCTTGATAATCCCAGAGAAGTCCGATATAATACAGAGGACCTCAAGAAAGGATTAAAGGAGCGGCATATGAAAAGACTGGCAGTAAAAAAAGACGTGGAGTGCATGGCGTGTCTCCAGTGCGTCCGCGCCTGTTCCGAGGCGTTCTATAAGGAGTTCCATCAGGACAAGGCCTGCATCCGCATCGTGGAGAAGAACGGCGCGGCCAAACCGATGACCTGCGTGCAGTGCGGCAAGTGCGCCAAGGTCTGTGAGGCGAACGCCATCACCCAGAACCCCAAGGGCGTGTACATGATCAACAAGAAGCTCTGCACCGGCTGCGGCAAGTGCAAGGAGGTCTGCCCCTTCGGCGTCCTCGTCAAGGTGCCGGAATCCCCCGTTTCCTCCAAGTGCATCGCCTGCGGCATCTGCGTCAAGGCCTGCCCCATGGAAGTGCTGGAGATCGTGGAGAAATAAGTACTGCATATGGTTTGCCCCGAAGGCCTCTGCCTTCGGGGCAATTTTTCTTTATTCTCAGGAAAGGATGTCCCGGATGATGCAGGCCATATCCTTGCTCATTTCCCCGTGATGGTCGGAGATGTACAGGGCGCCGTCACACTGGGTCACGTGCATGTCGAAAATGACCTCGGCGAACCACCGCACCGCCACGAACAGGACCCCGTCCTTCAGGATGGTGGGCATGAACATGGAGCGCATGAAGCCGTCCCACAGGGTGGCGATGCTGCTTTCCGCGATCTCGCAGTCCCCTTCGGGGCAGTGGAGCATGGCGCTGCGGCCGTCGTCGCCGTAGTCCACCGTGACGCCGAAATACTGGGTGAGGAAGCTCACGGGCACGTACAGCTCCTCCTTGTAGGTCTGGAGGCTCCGGGAGGCAAAGTCGAAGTTGCACAGGGGCTCGATGAAGGCGGGTGCCTCCAGCTTCACCCGGCTGTTGTTGATATAGGCATAGCCGCAGCCGTCGCAAAGGGCGGCGGCGTCCACGTCTCCCCGGGAGGAGTAGTCCGTATCCATACAGGTGACGGTGCCGTCGGGATTCCGGCGGGTGCCCTTGAACAGGGTGTTCCAGGCCCAATAGGCATCGTCCAGGGTCTGGCCGTGGGCCCGGTGCTTCACGTCCCGGTAGACCAGATTGGCCTTTTTCCCGGTGTAGAAGGCCAGGTTGTTCACGTCCAGGATGGACAGGCGGGGGAGGGTGTCGCACTCGTTCACCTTCAGCCAGAAGTTCCGGTTCACGGCGTTCACATCCTGGCGGGTGGTTTTCTCCTTCCCCGCCACGGGGCCAACCACGATCTCATCCAGCTCGCCCCGGGACTGGTATACGGGAACGGGGCACTTATACCCCTTCACGTTTCCGGCCTCGTCGAAGAGGGCCACCTGGGGGGAGGGACCGGCGGTGCTGTCAATGCCCGCCAGCAGGTCGCCGCAGACCCGGGCGAACATCATGGTCATGATATCCCCCATGGACATGCCCTGGAGATAGATCCGGCCCTCGTCGATGTTGTACTGCGCCTTCATTTCCTTGATCAGGGCCTTGATGAACTGGATGTGGTGGGCGCTTTCCGCGGCCCGGCCGTTAGGACTGGCGGTGAACACATCCAGCATGCTGGGGCGCTCGCCCTCCTTCTGGGGCACGTCGTCCGTGAGCCAGGCCCGGCGGGTGCCGCCGGCGTTGGGGAAGACCACCACGGCCCCCTCCTGCTCCGCGATGTAGCACCAGGAGGTCTCGTCAAACTGCATCTGGGCCTGGGCGCCGCCGCCGTGGCAGGAGATGATCAGGGGCGGCTTCTTCGCCGGGTCCAGGTCCTCCGGCACGTATTCCAGCCAGCTGTCCTCTTTTCCATCCGCCAGGACCTTGGTTTTCAGCACCGGCGGGTGGGGCGGGTTGTGGGTGTTGGAGTTGGTGTTGTTGCGGATGCTCCCCGCCGGGGCGTTCCCGCCGAACATATCCCCCTTGAAGGGAGTGCCGGGCTTCAGGCTGAACTTGCTCATGTACATCGCTCCTTCGATACTAATTTTGCTTGCTTACAAAAACGCGCCCCCGGAGGGGCGCAGAATGATCACTCCAGCAGCATATTGGCTATGCGGCCGTACAACTCCTCCGCGTTCTTATGGAAGGCCTTTTCCATGGTTTCCGCCTGTTTTTCGTTCCCCGCCAGCAATTCCATGGTGAGGATGGGCCCCAGACCGTCGGACAGGCGCAAATGCACCGTGGCGCTGCCGTCCTCCCGCATTTCGTGGCTGACCTGCACCATGGCGTCCCGCAGGAGCACCCGGGACATCCGCTCCGCGGCGGCGCCGGTGCGCAGACGCACGGTATAGGGGATGCGGGTCTCAAACTGGGCCAGGTTGCGGATGCCCTTGCTGGTGATGATATACCGGCCCCCGTCCATCTCCAGCACGTGTCCGGTTTTGATCAGGCTGGACAGGGCGTCGATATAATCGAAATAGTTCACGTCGGTCTCCCCCAAAACCAGCTCGGAGAGGCCCATTTGGGTGACGGGGCGGGTCAGACGGTTCAGCACGAACAGGACCAGCAGCTTGATGTCCAGCTGCTCTCGGAGGAAGCCAACGTTTTCCATGGATGCACCTCATTGCGGTTTCAGCGAACTCGTTTGCCTTCAATCGATACATTATAACACAGAATTACGCCGGTGAAAAGGATTCCATGCACAAAAAACCGCCATTCACATACATTGTACTGAAACCAACCAGGATTCAGGAGGTAGTTTCATGGCGGACAGAGTGACGCCGGGGCCCCTGGACGGCTCCGAAAGCGTGAGAGAAGCCGTATGCGTGCATACACGGAAGATTTTTGATTCCTGCCGGGACAAGGACTGCATGGAGGATCTGCGCCTGTACCCGGAGACGGCGTCTTTGGCAGCGATCAACAATGCCATCGGCGTGCGGGCCAGGTCTGCGGAGCTGCTCTACGCCGGGGTGAACGTGGAGGAGGTGGCCTTCAACCGGGGGTATTACACGGTGGACGTGCGCTTCTTCTACCGGATCCGGTGCGAGGCCTACACCCTGGGCAGCGGCACGGAGAACGTGAGCGGCCTGTGCGTCTTCGACAAGCGGGTGCTGCTCTTCGGCAGCGAGGGGAGCGCCAAGGTCTTTACCTCCCGGGCGGTGCCCGGTCTGGAACGGACGGACCTGCCCACTGCGGTGGTGGAGGCGGTGGACCCCATCGTGCTGAACATCCATCTGGCGGAGCTGAAGGAGGAGCTGAGCCCCGGGGAGCAGGAGCTGGGGGAGATCCCCGCCTTCATCGGGGAGGCCTTCCCGGAGGGCATCTCCCTGAGCCGGAGCCCCCGGCGGGTGTACGTCACCCTGGGGCAGTTCAGCATCATCCGCCTGGAGCGGGATACCCAGCTGCTCATGCCGGTGTACGACTACTGCATGCCCGAAAAGGAGTGCACCGCCGGTACGGAGGACGATCCCTGCGCCCTCTTCCGCAGGATCAGCTTCCCGGTGGACGAATTCTTTCCCCCGGACACGGTGGAGACCTGCGAGAGCTACCGGGAGGCGGCGGCTCTGGGGACCCAGTAAGGGAAATGGGGCCGCTGCCGTCAGCGGCCCCATTCTACCGTTGACAATCCCCCGGGGAAGTGGTATAAACTTTGGATATTCATGCAGCAACACTAGCGCACAGGAGAGAGAATACCGATGAAAACGATTACAGCCAAGTTCGGCGGCAGCAGCCTGGCCAGCGCCGCCCAGTTCCGCAAGGTGGGGGCCATCCTGGCCGCCGATCCCGCCCGCCGCTTCGTGGTGGCCTCAGCCCCCGGCAAGCGCAGCAGCGGGGATACCAAGGTCACGGACATGCTCTACCGCTGCTACGATCTGGCCGCGGCGGGGGAGGATTACAGCCCCGTGCTGGAGCAGATTCGGGAGCGTTATGCCGCCATCGCGGAGGAGCTGGAGGTGGACTTCGACCTGGAGGGGGAGTTTGCCCCCATCCGGGAGCATCTGAAAACCGCGCCTCAGCGGGACTATATGGCAAGCAGGGGGGAATACCTGAATTCCCGCCTTCTGGCCGCCTGGCTGGGCTGGCCCTTCCTGGACGCCGCTTCCTGCGTCCGCTTCCATGGGGACGGCACCTTTGACGCGGATACCACCCAGACCCTGCTCTCCCGGGCCCTTTCCGGCCTGGAGCGGGCGGTGGTCCCCGGCTTCTACGGCGCGGACGAGACCGGCAGGGTGATCACCTTCTCCCGGGGCGGCTCCGACGTGAGCGGTTCCCTGGTGGCCCGGGCCGCCGGAGCGGACCTGTATGAGAACTGGACGGACGTTTCCGGCGTCCTGTTCACGGACCCCCGGATCGTAAAGGACCCAAAGCCCATCGCCTACATCACCTATCGGGAGCTGCGGGAGCTGAGCTACATGGGGGCCTCCGTCCTCCACGAGGACGCGGTGTTCCCGGTGCGAAGGGCAGGTATCCCCATCAACATCCGCAATACCAACAGCCCCGAAGACCCGGGCACCCTTATCGTGGCGGAGCTGCCTGATGGGGTGAGCCCCGCCCCCGTCACCGGCGTGGCGGGCCGGAAGGGCTTCAGCGCCGTGCTGGTGGAGAAGAGCATGATGAACGCTGAGGTGGGCTTCGGGGCGAAGCTCCTGGATATCTTCGCGGAGCAGGGGGTGCCCTTTGAGCACTGCCCCACGGGAATCGACACCATGTCCGTGGTGGTGCTGGACGAGCTCTTCGCTCCCCATAAGGACACCGTCCTGGGGGAGGTGGAGGCCCGGCTGAAGCCCGATTCCGTGAAGCTGGAGGAGGGCCTTGCCCTCATCGCGGTGGTGGGCTGCGGCATGGTGGCCAACAAGGGCATTGCCGCCCGCGTCCTGGGGGCGGTCACCGCTGCCGGGGTGAATATCCGCATGATCGACCAGGGCTCCAGCGAGCTGAACATCATCCTGGGCATCGACGGGGAGGACTATGAGACCGCCGTCCGGGGAATCTACCAGGAATTTTATGGGAAATAACCTTGCAGCCAAAAAAGGGGCCTGCCGTCCGGCAGGCCCCGATTATTTATCCCTTCCCGTTCATCCGGTCCAGATAGGCCAGAAACTCCGCCTCCGGCAGGGATTTGGAGAAGTACCAGCCCTGAATAAGGTTGCCCCCCGCGGCCAGCACCCTGTCCAGCTGGGGCTTTGTCTCCACCCCCTCCTGTACCACGTTCATCCCCAGTCCCCGGATGAAGCGGGTGAGGGTGTCCAGCAGACGGGCGGTGTTGTCGCTCTCCTCCGCGCTCCAGAGGATGGATTTATCGATCTTCACGTTCACATAGCCCCCCTCCAGCAGCCGGGCCACGTTGGAATACCCGGTGCCGAAGTCGTCCAGGGAGAAGGTGTATCCCGCCTCCCGCATGAGGCGGAGGTTTTCCCGGACGGAGGGGGTTTCTTCGGAGGAAACGGTCTCCGTGATCTCCAGATTGATCTGGCAGGCTTCCAGCCCCCACTCCCGGCGCATCCGCTCGAAGTCCGGCAGCAGGTCGCCCCGGAGAAATTGATACAGGGAGAGGTTCACCTCGATGTACTCCAGGCCCCGCTCCTTCAGCCGGTGCTGCCCCAGCACCCGGCAGACCTCCCGGAAGGCCCGGGCGCCGAGAGCGTGGATAAGGCCGGTGCGCTCGGCAATGGGGATGAATTCCTCCGGCGGGATGCTTCCCAGCTCCGGGTCCGTAAGGCGGGCCAGGGCCTCCGCCGCAACGATGGTCCCGGTCTCCGCGCTCCAGATGGGCTGATACCAGATCTCCAGCCGGTCCTCCTCCAGGGCGCTGCGCAGGGCGTCCTCCACCGCGAGGATGCGTTTCAGCTCAAGAATTTTGTCCCCGGTGATGAGCAAAGTGCCGGGGGTGGTGTTCCCGAATCCGCCGATGAGCAGGTCCTGAAGCTGGGTGAGACTGGTCACGTCCTCCGGCACCCGGATGATCTCCACTACGGCGTCGATGCGCACCGCCACCTCCTGGGAGGTCCAGGTCTCCGCGAAGCGGTCCAGCAAACGATTTGCCAGCTTCCCGGCAGCCTCGTCCCCAATGCCGTAGCACACCAGGCCGAACCCGTCCTGACTGAATCGAAAGACCTCCTCGGAGGGGACGACGGTCTCCAGCCAGGCGGCGATATCCTCCAGGAGCATAACCACGTCCCGGCTGTTGAACAGACGGGAGATGCGCTCCAGATCCGACAGGTTCAGCAGGAGGATGCGGTAGCTCTGCCCCGTCTCCAGGAGGCGGCGGTTGGTGTTCAGAAAGGCATCCCGGTTGTAAACCCGGGTGACGGGGTCGATGGCGCCGGTGCGGTCCTCCAGCATGACCAGGATGCCCAGGACGCCCATGGACTCAAAGAACTGCTCCACCAGCAGGTCCGGGCGGAGGGCCTGGAGCAGCACGCCCAGCACCACCAGGAACACGGAGGAGACGATGGCGATGCTGTCCGACCGGCGGATGGCCCGCTTGTACCGGAAAAAGAAGTAGAAGCCCATCCCCACATAGATCGCCGACAGGACATACAGCAGATACATGAGAGGACCACGATGGTAGTCCTCTCCATTCATATAAAAGGCCCAGCCGGTGAGGGGATTGGTGAGGATGATGAGCAGCATAACCGCGAAGGGCAGGAGGAACAGGACGAAAAACCGGGGCTTCCAGCTCAGGGCGGAGCCGTTGTAGTTCATGAAGTACAGGGTCAGGCCGATGGGCAGGCAGGCGTGGAGCAGGAAATACAGCTGGTTGGAAAGGTACATGAGGCTGGGGACTGAGGGCCAGGTGTGGTAGGGGAGACGGGTATAGGCCGCGGCGCAGCCCGCGGAGAGGATGATGATTACCAGCAGCAGGACAAAGATAAAATGCTGGTTCAGCATCATCGCCTTAAAGCCCCGGCGCGGCCTGTACTGCCGCCCGTTGGTGGTCAGGCAATAGACCAGGCAGAGAAGCGCGACGATAAACGCTGCGGGTTCAAAGTTGATGGTGTACATTTCCGTCCTTCCCGGGGCGCGTACGCCCCCGCAGATCGTGCTTCCGGAGCGGAAAACCGCCCCGCAACGAATAATTATTCATCCGATAACATAGTACAGCACATCAGCACATATTGCAACGTATATTTTTTCCGTCCCCGCCGTAAAGCCGGCGGGGACGGAAAAATAGTCGCGTTATAGCTTGATTTTCTTCCATTTGCCCTGGTTGTACCGGGCCATGATGATGAAGCTGCGGCAGATCTGGTCCGCGCAGACGGCGATCCAGGCGCCGGTGAGCCCCAGGTGCAGGGTGTCCACCATGAGCCAGGCCACGGTGGTGCGGATGCCCACAATGGTGATGAGCATCACCATTGCGGTAAAGCGGGTGTCCCCGGCGCCGCGGAGAGAGCCTGCCAGGATGAACTGGTTTGCCTGGAAGGGCTGGAGCAGGGCCACCATGAGCATCACATACCCGCCCATGCGCAGGATGTCCTCGTTCGTGTTGTACAGGCTGATGAGGAACCTGCGGAAGACCACGAAGAGCAGGGCGATGGCCAGGGAGGCCGCCAGGCCCATGTTCCGGCAGCGGCGGCTGTAATGCTCCGCCATATCCGGCCGCTTCTTCCCCAGACTCTGCCCCACAAGGGCGGTGGAGGAGACGGCGAAGCCCTGGCCGATCATGAAGGACATGCTCTGGATATTCATGCAGATGTTGTGGGTGGCGTATTCCAGACTGCCCAGGGAGGCCACGGTGCGGGTGTACATGATGACGCCGAAGCGCATGATGAACTGCTCGATGAGGCTGGGAATGCCCACCTTCACAATGCCCCGGATGATGTCCCTGTCGAAATGCAGGATATGCTTCAGCACCAGCTTGCAGTAGAACCGGCCGCTGAAAACGCAGTACAGGGCGATGATGAGGGCCACGCACTGGCCGATGCCCGTTGCCAGGGAGGCTCCCGCCACACCCAGCCCGGGAAAGCCCAGCTTGCCGTTGATGAGCAGCCAGTTGAAGCAGATGTTCACCAGGTTGGCGGCGGTATTGTAGAACATGCTGGGTTTGGCTTCCCCGGTGCCCTTCATGCAGGCGGTGATCCCCGCCGTCCAGGCCAGGACGGGGAAGAAGCAGAACTGGATGCGCAGGTAGGTGACGCCCTCACGAATGACGGTGTCGCTCTGGCCGTTGTTGGCCATGAAGCGGATCAGGGGCTCGGACAGGGCCAGACCCGCAACGGTGCTGAAAATGGCGATGATGGTGATGAATACCATGTTCTGCCGCAGAATGGCGTTGGCCCGCTCCTGATCCTGCATGCCCCTGGCCCGGGAGATCACGGCGGTGGCGCCGGTGTTCAGGGCCATGATCAGGTTCATGAACAGAAACCGGGGCTGGGAGGCCAGACTCACGGCGCTGATGGCCTCATGCCCCAGGCCCCCCACCATCATGGTGTCCACCATGGATACCAGACTGGTGAGAAACAGCTCGCACAGGGAGGGCCAGGCGATCTGGGTGATATCCCGGTACAGCTCCCGGGAGGTGATGGTATCCGGCAGGACCTTTCGTTCCTTCCTGGATTTGCGGTACTCCGCCTCTAAGGTCTCCTCGTTTCCCCATTCCAGCTTATCCAGCGTGATGGGCTTCATTTTTCGCTTTCCGGGCATGGCCCGCCTTTCCTTCTCCTCTTGCTCCATACGCTCATCTCTCTTCACTATTTATTTCAATACCTGAATTATATCATAAGTAGATATCCGATTGCAACGGCGCAAAAAACCGGGGAAGGAGGCGGACCTCCTTCCCCGGCGGAGAATGACGGTTTACTTTTTGTAGCTGTCCTTCAGGGCCACGCTCCGGTTGAAAATGAGCTGACCGGGGCGGCTGTCCAAATCGGTGCAGAAGTACCCGGTGCGCAGGAACTGGTAGCCCGGCGCGCTGTGTCCCTTTTCGGGAGCGGCGGCGTTGGCCAGGCAGGCCTCCAGCTTGCAGCCCCGGAGGACCATCAGGCTGCCCGGATTCAGGCATTCCATGAAGTCCTTTCCCGGCCCGTCGGGATCGGGGTCGTTGAAGAGATAGTCGTACAGCCGGACCTCCGCGTCCACGGCGGTATCGCAGTCCACCCAATGGATGGTGCCCCGGATCTTCCGCCCGTCCGCCGGGTCGCCGCCCCGGGAATCCGGGTCATACTCGCACAGAACCTCGGTGACGTGCCCCTCCGCGTCCTTCACGCAGCCGGTGCAGCGGACCACGTAGGCCCCCTTCAGCCGGACCTCGTTGCCGGGATACAGGCGGTTGTACTTCTTGGGGGGATTCTCCTCGAAATCCTCCCGCTCCACCCAGAGCCGGCGGGAGAAGCGCACCAGGCGGGACCCGTCCTCAGGCCGCACGGGGTTGTTCTCGATGCTGACCTCCTCGGTCTGACCCTGGGGATAGTTGGTCACCGTAAGGAGCACGGGGTGGAGCACCGCCATCACCCGGGGGGCGGTCTGGTTCAGATCCTCCCGGAGGCAGCTCTCCAGAAAGGCCCAGTCCACGGTGGAGTCCACCTTGGCCACGCCGATGCGCTCGCAGAAATTGCGGATGCTCTTGGCGGTGTAGCCCCGGCGGCGGAGACCGCAGAGGGTGGGCATGCGGGGGTCGTCCCAGCCGGAGACCACCCCGTCCTCCACCAGCTTGCGGAGCTTCCGCTTGCTCATGACGGTGTAGTTGATGCCCAGACGGGCAAACTCGATCTGCCGGGGCTTCAGGCCCGGGATGCCCGCGTGCTCCACCACCCAGTCGTACAGGGGGCGGTGCTCCTCGTACTCCAGGGAGCAAAGGGAGTGGGTGATGCCCTCAATGGCGTCCTGGATGGGGTGGGCAAAATCGTACATGGGGAAGATGCACCACTTGTTTCCCTGGCGGTGATGCTCCACATAGCGGATGCGGTACAGCACCGGGTCTCGCATGTTGAAGTTGCCGCTGGCCAGATCGATCTTCGCCCGGAGGGTCATGCTTCCCTCCGCAAACTCCCCGTTCTTCATCCGCTCAAACAGGTCCAGGGATTCGGCTATGGGCCGGTCCCGGTAAGGGGAGACGGCGGGCACGCCGATATCCCCCCGGTTCTGCCTGAACTCCTCCGGGGTGAGCTCGCACACATAGGCGAGGCCCTTCTTGATGAGGTTCACGGCACATTCATAGGTCTGGGGGAAGTAATCCGAGCCGTAGAAGAACCGGTCACCCCAGTCATAGCCCAGCCAGTGGATGTCCTCCTGGATGGCCTCCACGTACTCCGTGTCCTCCTTGGCGGGGTTGGTGTCGTCCATCCGCAGGTTGGTGATGCCCCCGAAACGCTCCGCGGAGCCGAAGTCGATGCACAGGGCCTTGGCGTGGCCGATGTGCAGATAGCCGTTGGGCTCCGGCGGGAAACGGGTGTGGATCTGCACCCCGTCGCACCGGGCACCGGGCTGCAAATCCTCTTCGATGAACTGTTCAATGAAATTCTTGCTTTCCACTTTATCCATAATGAGACCCCCGATTGAAGTACGGAAAGATTACCATAGGGTTCGGGAACTGTCAATGCAAATCCGAAGATGGGATTTCCTTATAACTCCTCCACCATTGCCTGCACGACCTTGGCGCAGACCACCGCCGCCTTGGCCTCAAACACCTTGTACTCCACGAACTCCGTCTCGTCCGGCTTGTCGGAGATGGCCCGGACCACCACGAAGGGCGTGTGGTTCAGATAGCAGGCCTGGGCGATGGCCGCCCCTTCCATTTCGCAGCACATCCCGCCGAAGTTTGAGATGATGGTATCCCGCTGCTCCTTTGTGGAGATGAACTGGTCCCCGGAGCAGACCCGGCCCTCAAAGACCTGCAGGTCCGGCGCGGACTCCCGCACCCCCTTGACCGCCGCAGCCCGCAGCGCCTCATCCGCCGGGAAGGCATACAGCCCCGTGTAGGGGATCTCCCCCTTGGCAAAGCCGATGGCCTCCACGGTGAAATCATGCTGCACCGCGTCGGTGGAAACGACGATGTCCCCGATATCGATCCGGTTGTCCAGGGAGCCTGCCACGCCGGTGTTGATGATCTTTGTGCAGCCAAAATCATTGATGAGGGTGTTGGCACAGATTCCCGCGTTCACCTTGCCCATGCCGCACTTGACGATTACTACCTTTTTCCCCTTCAGGGTGCCCTCGCAGAACTCCATGTCCGCGATCACCGTTTTCCTG
>JAEEGL013990607.1_pt1 | contig 11680 bp, 8 predicted proteins | sample 9134231 | NCBI WGS metagenome assembly JAEEGL01 (sample SAMN16246548, study PRJNA631951) | gut metagenome | biome: gut microbiome; feature: rumen; material: fiber-attached | host: Bos | place: Iran: Karaj | collected 2018-10 | reverse complement strand
GAAAACGCTCAGAGGCTCCTTCGCGAGATCATAGAACAGGCTAAATCAGAGGTCGGATATCATCCTCCGAAGATTGCTTTTGAGATGCAGATAATGATGGTTCCCGAGCAGGGAATGGTCCTTACTTTTTCCGAGAAGGATCCCGCAATCGGCGTAGATGCCGACAAGATCAGCGGATTTATCGATACTTTGAAGCAGCTTCTCGAGCATGTTAAAGAGGAATCCGGCGGAACCACAGGAGCACTCGGCGCACTTCCCGGCTTGGGACAAGGGGGATTATCTCTTCCCGCACCCGCAGCTCCCGTAAAGGCAGGAAATGCACCAGCCAAAGCGGATAACCCTGCGGCTAATGTGAACGATGCCGTATTCATGTTCACTTATCTGTCAGACTTCATCGAGTATGCTCAGGGACTTCCCAAGGGCATCAGAATAAATTCTTCACTGTACAAGATGGGCGAGGAATATTTCCTCTATGTCGCAAGAGGCAAGGCTTCTTATGACCGTTTCAGCAGATGCTGTGTTCAGGCTCTTGAGTTCTCGCAGCTCTACAGTGCAGGCGAAGGTTGCGAAGAGGTGCTCAGGGAACACGGAGAGGTAATGATCTCCGAAAAGGCCGTTAACAGATTCCGTAAGTAGGCTTAATGATCCTAAGCGGCTCCCAATTTCTATCGGGGGCCGCTTTATGTTTGTTTAATGAAGGAGGAGAGTAATGTTCGTTTGTCCCAATTGCGGAGCCAATATTAAATTTGACCCCGGCAAGCAGTTGCTCCACTGCGATTATTGCGAATCGGATTTTGCTCCGGATGCAGCAATCCAGAAGGATGACGCCGACGAGAACACTTATACAGAATCTCAGGCAAGCGATAAATCCGAAAAAGGTTATGAGGAATACACCACCACTATCTACACCTGTAAGGAGTGCGGCGGTGAGATTCTTGCAAACGATAACACTGTTGCAACTTTCTGCAGCTATTGCGGAGCTTCAACGATCCTTGCAAGCCGCGTAGGCAAAGAGAGAGCTCCCGAATACATCATTCCTTTTAAGGTTACCAAGGAACAGAGTGCGGAGCTTTATAAGAAGGCTCTCAAGAAGGCACTTTTTGCTCCCCAATATATGAAAGAAGATACCACCATAGAAAAACTCCGTGGTATCTATATGCCTTACTGGATCTATGATTTCAAAGAAAACCGCGCAGCAACAATCCGCGGTCAGAAGGATACCAGAAGAGGGGATTATATCTATCATACTCACTACAACATTAATACCAATGTTCAGGCTGATTATAACGGATTGTCTTCCGACGCATCCTCACAGTTCTCCGATACATTGAGCGAAGCCATCGCTCCTTATGATTTCAAAGAGGCGGTTCCTTTTAACACCACTTATATGAGTGGATTCTATGCGGATGCAGCCGATACCGATCCCAAGCTTTATGAGGATCGGTTACGTACCATTGTTACTTCGGAGATCTACAATCAGATTGCCAAAGACCCTGCGGTAAGGTCCATCAGCCTTAAGCCCGATTCTCTTCCCAATCTGACTCCAGAGAGAACAGTGACCACATTCGGATATTTCCCCGTATGGTTCATGTCCGTGAGACATAAAGACAGAGTAAGCTATGCGGTTGTAAACGGCCAGACCGGAGAGGTTGCAACCGACGTGCCCATCGATTACAAGAAATATATCTTATGGTCACTTGCTTGGTCGGTGCCCATATTTATAATTCTCAGCTTTATACCTTTTATGAAGCCCATATATCTTCTGGTTGCGTCGATAATACTTTCCACCATCGGAATGATAACTCTGTGCGTACAGAAGAATGAGATTTACGTCAGGGAAAACAGTCTTGATGATAAGGGTTTGATATACAGACAGAGTAAGAATCAGAACGGACCACAGGCTTCGCAGGCGGCAGCACCCATGCCACAGCCCGTTAAAGTCAAGTCATCCGGAGGAATCAGTTCCGGAAGTGCGATACTTTCCATTGTTGCGGTTCTTATCGGATTATATTTCGGACCGATGGGTGCCCTGGGCATGATACTTATCTGCTCGCCCATCATTATCGCTCTTTCCAATAAGAAGGGTCATAAGGTCGTCGAGACCAAGCCCGGTGTTAAAGGAAAAGCACCCGCCGGTGAGAAATTCATGCTGTGTCTGAAACCTTTGATAGGAGTCGTTGTGGCAGTCCTTATTTGGCTTCTGGCGCCTGTTGCGGATGAGTATTATTACATTGCTTCAGCTGCCTGCATAGTTACACTTCTTATGTCCATGTGGGATCTGGTAAGAGGACATAATGAACTGGCTACAAGAAAACTTCCTCAGTTTGATAAAAGAGGAGGTGACGAGTCATGAAGAGAATAATAAGACATTCATTATCATTACTCCTGTTTGCGGCTGCGGTATTTATGCTGGTATTGCTCCCTGCAAATGTATCGAAGGCATATGATCCGCTTTATAACCTGGATGATCCCGATGTGGATAAGGTTAATCCCGATACGGGATACAGACTGGTCATATATGACGGAGCAGACCTGTTATCAAGCAGTGAGATCAAAGATCTTGCCCAGCAGATGGGTAGTATCACCAATTACGGTCATGTAGCTCTTGTCACAACGGATGAGACAAAATACAGCAGCACTTCGACTTATGCCGAAGAAATATATGATGAGATGTTCGGTTATGACAGCGGAACGGTGTTTGTCATTGACATGGATAACAGATATCTGTGGATACACTCCGACGGAGATGTATTGAAAGTTATCACCAAATCTTATGCCGAGGACATAACGGACAATGCGTACAGGTATGCTTCCGACGGAGATTACTACGCATGTTGTTCCAAGGTTTTCAGTCAGATGTCTGCTGTCCTTGGAGGCCAGAAGATCGCCCGTCCCATGAGATACGTCTCAAATGCTCTTCTTGCGCTGCTTTTGTCATTTCTTATTAATTTCATGATAGTAAGAAACGGATCCAAGATACAGAACACCTCAAGTGCCGAGATGCTTTCGGGAGCCAGTAAATCGCTCAGATATACCCCTCCCGCAGTTATCAAGACCGGTGAGACCAAGACCTATTCACCTCAGTCTTCGGGAAGCAGCGGAGGCGGCGGTGGTCATCGAAGCGGTGGCGGCGGAGGCGGTCATCACGGAGGCGGCGGAGGCCACAGATTCTGATGAAATACGAACTTGCAGTATTTGATATGGACGGAACCATATTAAACACTTTGGATGATCTTACGGATGCTACGAATCATGCACTCAGAAGCTTCGGATATCCGGAGCATTCAACAGAGGAAGTAAGATTTTTTGTGGGAAACGGAATGGCCAAGCTCATCGAAAGGGCAACTCCCGAAGGGATTTCGTCAGATGAGCGTAAAAAGGTCATGGATGAGTTTCTGGAGTATTACAAGGCTCACAGCGCCGACAAAACCGGGCCGTATCCCGGGATTGCGGATCTCCTTAAAAAGCTCAAGACAGCAGGCGTAAAGACGGCGGTGGTTTCAAACAAGCCGGATGTTGCGGTCAGAGAATTGGTTAAGACGTATTTTGACGGACTCTTTGATGCGGCCGTCGGAGACATGGAAGGACAGGCGGTAAAACCCGCACCCGATATGTGTCTTAAGATCTTTAAAGAGCTTGGCATGGGACCTGAAAAAGCCGTGTATATCGGGGATTCCGATACAGACATAATGACCGCGAGAAATGCGGGACTTGATGAAATCCTGGTTTCATGGGGATTCCGCGGAAGGCAGTTTCTTACGGAGCACGGAGCAAAAACTATTTGCGATACTCCGGATGAAGTATATGATGTGATAAAGGGTTGATACCCATCAAGATATTAATGCAGAGGTAATTAAAATGGCAGATAAGAAAATGGTTGAAGAGATCACTTCGATGGACGAGGATTTTGCCCAGTGGTATACGGACATCGTTCGTAAGGCCGAGCTCATCGAATATACATCCGTAAAGGGCTGTATGGCTATCAAGCCCGACGGATATGCAATATGGGAAAACATCCAGGCCGAGCTCGACAAGAGATTCAAGGCTACGGGCGTACGTAACGTATACATGCCCATGTTCATCCCTGAGTCTCTTCTTGAGAAGGAGAAGGATCACGTTGAAGGCTTTGCTCCCGAAGTAGCATGGGTTACTCACGGAGGCCTTGAACCCCTTGCTGAGAGAATGTGCGTCCGTCCCACTTCAGAGACTCTTTTCTGCGATTTCTATAAGAACGACGTTCATTCATACAGAGATCTTCCCAAGGTTTACAACCAGTGGTGCTCAGTTGTCAGATGGGAAAAAGAAACCAGACCCTTCCTTCGCTCCAGAGAATTCCTTTGGCAGGAAGGCCATACCGCTCACGCAACCGCTGAAGAGGCTGAGGAGCGTACAGTACAGATGCTTAATGTCTATGCAGATTTCCTCGAGGACTTCCTTGCAATTCCCGTAATAAAGGGACAGAAGACCGAGAAGGAGAAGTTTGCGGGAGCTGAGGCAACTTACACCGTTGAGGCGCTCATGCACGACGGAAAGGCTCTCCAGTCAGGAACCAGCCACAACTTCGGTAACGGATTTGCCAAGGCATTCGACATTCAGTTTGCCGATAAGGACAATACCTTAAAGCACGTATATCAGACTTCATGGGGTGTAACCACCAGACTTATCGGTGCCATCATCATGGTACACGGAGATAATGAGGGACTTGTTCTTCCTCCCAAGGTTGCTCCCATACAGCTCTGCATCATCCCCATCCAGCAGAAGAAAGAGGGAGTTCTCGATAAGGCATATGAGCTCAGAGATCTCCTTAAAGATACCGTAAGAGTCAAGGTTGACGATACCGACAAGACTCCCGGATGGAAGTTCTCCGAGGCTGAGATGAGAGGATATCCCATCAGACTTGAGATCGGACCTAAGGATATCGAAGCGGGAAAGTGCGTCATCGTCCGCAGAGATACCAGAGAGAAGATTGAAGTAGCCCTCAGCGATGTAGCTTCCAAGGTTCCCGAGATTCTTGAGACCATGCAGAAGGAAATGCTTGAAAGAGCAAGGGCTCACAGAGAAGAGCACACCTACGAAGCTCACGATTATGACGAATTCAAGAAAGTATTTAACGAGAAATCCGGATTCGTAAAGGCTATGTGGTGCGGCTGCAGAGAATGTGAAGATCAGATCAAAGCAGATCTCTCCGTTACTTCAAGATGTATCCCCTTTGAGCAGGAGAAGATTTCCGACGTATGCGTATGCTGCGGCAAGCCTGCCCAGAAGATGGTTTATTGGGGAAGAGCATATTAATCAGGTCAGATAATTACCGGAATGAATCTTATTGTCATCGACCTTGAGTGGAATCAGAGTTCTACCGGATCGGAACCCGAGGTATCCGAGATCCCTTTTGAGATCATCGAGATAGGCGCCGTAAAATACGGCGAAGGCGGAGTCCTGATCTCTGAATTCAGTGAACTGATAAGACCCAAGGTCTACAGAAAAATGCATAACTACACCAGCAAGCTCGTTCATCTACAGATGGAGGAGCTTGAAAAGGGTGATTCATTCGATAAGGTTTCCGAGAGATTTTTCAAATGGTGCGGAAATGACCCCGTATTTGCCACATGGGGTCCCGGAGATATCGGAGTATTCCAGCAGAATCTCAAATTCTTCGGACTTCCTCTAATAAATGAAGGACCGGTTGCTTTTGTGGATGTGCAGAAGCTGTTCATGCTTGCGTGCGAAGCCGGTGAGAAAAAGAGACGATCTCTCGAATATGCCGTGGATCATTTTCAGATATCCAAGGATATCCCTTTCCACAGAGCATTCAGTGATGCGTATTACACTGCAGAGGTTTACAAGAAGGTTTGTGCCATCAATCCCGAGGTAACCAAGTTTGTGTCATACGACACCACCTATCCCCCTGCGGATAAAGAACACGAGATCAAGATCGTATTTCCGACATATCAGAAATACATCTCCCGCGTCTTCGAAAACCGCGATAAGGCATTCAGGGAAAAAGAAACCCTTTCCACCACATGCTATATCTGCGGAAAGAAGGCAAAGCGCAAGATCAAATGGTTTTCCATGGGCGACAGACATTACTATTGCCTGTGCGAATGCGAAGAACATGGTCTTATAAAGGGCAAGATAATCACTTATCCGGGTAAGAACGGGGAAGGATTGTATCTCGTTAAGATCTTAAGATGCGTTAACGAGAAAGAAGCAGCGGTAGTTGAGAAGAAATTCAACAAAGTCCGCGAATACAGAAAGAACAATACAACCGGTGTTAGATTTAAAAAACCGGGAAAAAACACCTCGGGACCGATTCCCGAGGATAAAGGTGATGACTGATATTTAAGCCATAGCATGAACCGGGATTCTCATACGTGAGTGAAGCTTTACGGATGAGCTCCTTACGGTAAAAGGCTCGTAGAGAGCACAGTATTTGTCCGCGATACAGATAAGGACCGCTTCAAGTGAATCCGGCCTTTTGAGTACCAGCGGGAACATATGATGTTCTATGATGTCTCTTTCTTTTTCTGAGATGGTGCCGAGGATATCTTCCGCACGGGTTGCGGAATCAAGGGGATGCTGTGTAATGCACATGCGTCCCGTGGTATAAACCACCTTACGGTTTCCAATCAGTCCCATGTCATGGCAGAGGCAGGCCCTGATGAGAGCTTCCCTGTCTGCGGATGCAAATAATCCGGCTAGTCTGAGAGCTGCCTTAGTTACATGGAGCTCGTGATCGCTCACGTTGGATCTGAAATGGTGGGATTGGGAAAATCCGCGTATAAACATATCGGAAGCAAGGATATCCCTGCCTATCGTTCTTATTTCTTTTTCGATGTCTTCTTTTGATCTCATAGTTTTTTACCGCCAACACATTTTATAACATCGATTATATATAGACAAGAGCCCATGAAGGATTTTTCCGAAGAACTGAAGAAATTGCCGGCTAAGCCCGGTGTTTACATCATGCGTGATGCGGATGATGTGATTCTCTATGTCGGAAAAGCGGTTAATCTTCACAACAGGGTAAGGTCATATTTCAGAAAAAATATCGGTCGCGGCCCCGCCATAGACAATATGGTGGCCAGGATAGAGAGGTTCGAGTACATCGTTACGGACTCGGAACTGGAGGCTCTGGTCCTGGAGAATAACCTCATCAAGGAACATTCTCCCAAATACAACACTCTCTTAAAAGACGACAAAACATACCCCTATATCAAGGTGACTACTTACGAAGAATATCCCAGGATCCTCTTTTCAAGAACTATGAAAAGAGACCGTTCCAGATATTACGGTCCCTACAGTTCGGCTCAGGCGGTGAAGGATACCATAGAACTGCTGAACAGGATATTCAAATTAAGGACCTGTAACAGGAAATTACCGGAAGATATCGGGCTTGAGAGGGCGTGCCTTAATTACCACATAGGTCAGTGCATGGGCCCGTGTCAGGGGTATGTATCCAAGGAAGAGTATAACAAGGGCGTTGAAGGCGCACTTGAATTCTTAAGCGGTAACTACGGACCTATAATCAAGGATCTGGAATCCAAGATGGAAGCGGCTTCTGCGGACATGAAATTCGAAGAAGCGGCAAGATACAGGGATCTGGTCACATCCGTAAAGAGCGTGGCTCAGAAGCAGAAGATCACGGGAAATGTGGGCACCGACAGGGATATCATCGGAATGTTCAGATCCGGTGAGGACATCGTCATTCAGATCTTTTTTGTAAGAGACGGCAGGCTCATGGGACGAGAGCATTATCATATGACGGATTCCCTCATGGAGCCTGACGGAGAGGTCTTGGGAGATTTCATAAAGCAGTTCTATTCCGGAACTCCCTTTATACCCTCGGAGATCATGATCAGGTATGCACCGGACGACATGGATGTCATAAACGGGTGGCTCAGCGAGAAGAGAGGGGCTAAGGTTTCCCTGGTGATTCCCAAGATAGGAACCAAGGAAAAACTCCTGGAAATGTCCGAGGAAAATGCCCGCATAATCCTGAATAACGACGGAGAGAAGATAAAGCGCGAAGAGGCCAGAACTCTGGGCGCCGTAAAAGAAATCGAGGCCATATTAAAAACTGACGGACTTGTCAGAATGGAAGCTTTTGATATATCCAATACCAACGGATTCGAAAACGTGGCTTCCATGGTGGTTTTTGAAAACGGACGCTCCAAGAGAAGCGATTACAGAAAGTTTAAGATCAAGTCCGTGGACGGTCCCAACGATTATGCATGTATGAAAGAAGCCCTGACCAGGCGCTTTACCCACGGTATGGAAGAGGCGGGCAGGATCAGGGAAAAAGGTGAAGGAAGTGAGGTTGTAAGTTTCTCCCATCTTCCGGATCTGCTGCTTATGGACGGAGGAAGAGGTCAGGTTAACATAGCTCTTGAAGTTCTGGATTCTCTGGGACTGGATATACCGGTTTGCGGAATGGTCAAAGACGACCGGCACAGGACCAGAGGACTTTATTTCAACAACACGGAGCTTCCCATAGACACACATTCCGAAGGCTTTAAGCTGATAACCAGGATTCAGGACGAGGCACACAGGTTTGCCATTGAGTATCATAAATCCCTTCGTTCCAAGAATCAGACCAAATCTCTTCTGGACGATATTCCGGGTGTGGGACCTTCCAGAAAGAAGGCTCTTATGAAGAAGTTCCAGACCATATCCGAGATAGCTTCCGCGGGAAAGGAAGACTTGATGGAGCTTCCGGAGATTCCCGAAAACGTGGCGGATTCCATAGTCGCATATTTCGAAAAGTTCAGGGAGTAACGGCCCGGGAAATCCCCTGTGATTTGGCGATTTTTATAGAGAAATCCGCTAAATCGTGGTATGATACTGTAGTTAATTATTTGTATTTTGACCCCATACATCAGATTTTGGGGTTTTGTAAGGAGAAAAAATGGGTAACATAGGCTTTGATTCCGCAAAATATCTCGAACTTCAATCCGCTCACATAAGGGAGAGAATATCCAGATTCGGTAAACTTTATCTGGAATTCGGCGGAAAACTTTATGATGATTATCACGCATCCAGAGTATTGCCCGGGTTTGCACCCAACAATAAGCTCCTTATGCTGGAACAGCTCAAAGATCAGGCTGAGATCGTTATCGTAATCGGTGCGGATGCCATTGAGCAGAACAAGGTAAGAGGCGACCTTGGAATCACCTACGATCAGGACGTTCTTCGTCTTGTTAAGGTATTCCGCGAGCTCGGATTCCTGGTTTCAAGCATTGTTATCACCAAATATTCCGGACAGCCCGCAGCGGACCGTTTCCGCCAGCTTCTCGACTCTCACGGACTTAAGAGTTATCTTCACTATCCCATCGACGGATATCCTTCAAATATTCCTCTCATCGTATCCGATGACGGATATGGCAAGAATGACTATGTAGAGACTACCAGACCTCTTGTAGTCATCACAGCGCCCGGACCCGGAAGCGGAAAGATGGCAACCTGTCTTTCCCAGCTTTATCACGAGCATAAGAGAGGCATTAATGCAGGTTATGCGAAGTTCGAGACCTTCCCTATCTGGAATCTCCCTCTTCGTCATCCCGTAAACATCGCATATGAAGCTGCTACCGCAGACCTTGACGATGTTAACATGATCGATCCTTTCCATTTGGAAGCTTACAACCAGACAACCGTTAACTATAACAGAGATGTTGAGATCTTCCCCGTTCTGAGTGCTCTTTTCGAAGCGATCAGCGGAGAGTGTCCTTATAAGAGCCCTACAGACATGGGTGTTAACATGGCCGGATATGCCATCACCGATGACGAAGTATGTAAGGAAGCATCCTGTCAGGAAATTCTCAGAAGATACTATGCAACCGCAGTATCCGTTAAAAAAGGTGATGCACCTAAGGAAGAACTCTACAAGCAGGAACTTCTTCTTAAGCAGGCAGGCATTGTTCCCGAGGACAGAAAGGTTGCCGTTGCCGCTATGGAGAGACAGGCTGAGAGCGAGACTCCCGCTGCTGCCATCCAGCTTCCCGACGGTCAGATCGTAACAGGACGTACAAATCCTCTTCTCGGTGCCGCTGCTTCATGTCTCCTTAATGCCATCAAGCAGCTTGCAGGCATCCCTCATGAAGTTAAGCTCATGAGCGAAGAGACTCTGCTTCCCATTCAGAACCTCAAGACTACATATATGGGAGCTCACAACCCCAGACTTCACACGGATGAGATGCTCATCGCCCTTTCAAGCTCCGCATCATCCAATCCTCTTGCAAAGTCCGCACTTGACTGTCTGTCCGGACTCAGAGGAGCTGAGGCACATTCGAGTGTCATCCTTTCAAGAGTCGATGAAAACGTATACAGAAAGCTCGGTCTCAGGCTTACCTGCACACCCGAGTATGAAACCGGTAAAGATTTCGTTTAAAATCCTTTAACCGATTGTTAATTAAGTTTTGCGTTTTTTTACTTGCCCGGGGCGCTGTGATATAGTAAACAAATAGTGTAAATACGCTGTTTTAAGTAATCGAAACTGTTTTTAAGTGGTGGTTAAGATTGGACAATAATTCACAGAATCAAAATAATAAACATCCCGTGGGACGGAACAATTCCTGGATGATGATCCTTGCCGTGTTATGCATGGTGGTGGTTGTCTTCCTGTTCTATAACATGCTTTTCGGAGGAAAGGGTTCCACCCAGGCCAAACCTTATACGGAGTTTCTGGAAGATCTCCAGAATGACCGTGTCGAATCCGTAGAACTCGATGCGGAAAATGCGGAACTGACCGTAACTCTCAAGCAGGAGTATGTAGAGTCTCAGTCCGAATCCGGTTCACCCGACGAGGATTCAAACGCATTCGAGCAGTATGCTTACTTCGTTCAGATCAAGAACGATCAGGTATATACGACCAGGATCATGGAATCCATGGACACTCTTACCGAGCAGCTTGAAGAGCACGGTGTAGAGGGACAGAGAATCGTAAGTACTTCTTCGGGATTACTCACCGAGATATTTGTGGGAGTCGTTCTTCCCGTACTGGTCCTCTGGCTTCTTGCATCTTTCCTCATGAGGAAGATGGGCGGAGGCGGCGGTCCTTTAAATGTAGGCAAGAGCAACGCCAAGGTTTATGTACAGAAAGAGACCGGTGTTACATTCAAGGATGTAGCCGGTGAGGATGAAGCAAAAGAATCACTTGTTGAGGTGGTAGACTTCCTCCACAATCCCGGTAAATATTCGGGAATAGGTGCAAGGCTTCCCAAGGGGGCACTTCTCGTAGGCCCTCCCGGAACAGGTAAGACCCTTCTTGCCAAGGCCGTTGCGGGTGAGGCACATGTACCTTTCTTCTCACTTACCGGATCCGATTTCATAGAGCTTTATGTCGGTGTCGGTGCATCCCGTGTAAGAGACCTTTTCAAGGAAGCTACCAAGAATGCGCCCTGTATTATTTTCATCGATGAGATAGATGCCATCGGAAGAAGCCGTGATTCCAAGTACGGCGGCGGAAACGAAGAAAGAGAGCAGACCCTGAATCAGCTCCTTTCCGAGATGGACGGATTCGATTCTTCAAAGGGTATTTTGATCCTCGGAGCAACTAACCGTCCCGAGATTCTTGCTAAGGCACTTCTTCGTCCCGGACGTTTCGACAGACGTATCATCGTAGACCAGCCCGATCTTAAGGGCCGTGTGGAGATACTCAAGGTTCATGCCAAGGACGTTAAGATGG